>SMVB01148234.1_pt1 | contig 13663 bp, 15 predicted proteins | sample 2456461 | NCBI WGS metagenome assembly SMVB01 (sample SAMN11095934, study PRJNA526329) | marine sediment metagenome | biome: Marine sediment; feature: Surficial sediment; material: Deep marine sediment; isolation source: Hadal surficial sediment | place: Pacific Ocean | collected 2014-05 | depth...
ATCTTCTGTTTTATAATAATAAAACTCAAAATTAACCTAAACTTATCTGAAATACAATTCTACCTAAATGCTTAAATATTGAATATTATGACTAAATAAAAGACTTATTTTGCACATTTTATCTTGACTTTTTTGTATAGATTGATTATTTTGGAATTTAGAATTTTGAACAATTAAAGTTTTTTATCACATGAGAGTTTGTACTCAGGAGAATACATGAGCAGTACTGAAGTAAAAAAAATAGAAGAATTAACAAATCAGGATTACAAATACGGATTTGTTACCGATATTGAAGCAGATAGTCTTCCAAAAGGCTTAAACGAAGATATAATCAGCCAAATTTCTGCTAAAAAAGATGAACCGGAATTTATGCTTGAGTGGCGGTTGAAAGCATACCGGCATTGGTTAACAATGAAAGAACCTCATTGGCCTAATGTAAAATACCCTGAGATTGATTACCAGGAAATAGTTTACTACTCAGCCCCAAAAAATCTACCCAAACTTAACAGTCTGGATGAAGTTGACCCCGAATTGCTGAAAACCTATGAAAAGTTAGGGATTTCATTAGAAGAACAAAAAAAATTAACGGGTGTTGCAGTTGATGCCGTATTTGATAGTGTTTCAGTGGCAACAACATTTAAGAAAAGTCTGGAAGAATTGGGAATAATTTTCTCTCCGTTTTCTGAAGCCGTAAAAGAACATCCTGATTTAATAAAAAAATATCTTGGTAGTGTTGTTCCATATACCGATAATTTTTTTGCAACACTTAACTCTGCAGTGTTCAGTGATGGTTCGTTTGTTTATATTCCCAAAGGTGTCCGCTGCCCGATGGAGTTATCAACCTACTTTAGGATAAATGCTGCAAACACAGGTCAATTTGAACGTACGCTAATTATTGCAGATGAGGGCGCTTACGTAAGTTACCTTGAAGGATGTACTGCCCCGATGAGAGATGAAAATCAGCTTCATGCTGCAGTCGTGGAACTTATCACTTTAGATAATGCGCAAATAAAATATTCCACAGTGCAAAACTGGTATCCCGGCGATAAGGATGGAAAAGGCGGGATATTTAACTTCGTGACTAAACGTGGTGCCTGCAGAGGTGTAAATTCGAAGATATCCTGGACACAGGTTGAAACCGGTTCGGCAATTACCTGGAAATATCCAAGCTGTATTCTTCAGGGTGATAATTCTGTTGGTGAATTTTATTCGGTTGCGGTAACAAACAACTATCAACAAGCCGATACCGGCACAAAGATGATCCATCTTGGCAATAACACAAAAAGCACTATTATTTCAAAAGGAATTTCTGCTGGTCATGGTCAGAACAGTTATCGCGGTTTAGTAAAGGTATCCAAAAAAGCCAAGAACGCGAGAAATTTTTCTCAATGTGATTCTCTTCTTATCGGAGATAAATGCGGTGCTCACACCTTCCCTTACCTTGAAATTAATAATTCTTCTGCACACGTAGAACATGAAGCAACTACATCTAAAATAGGTGAAGATCAATTATTCTATTTAAACCAAAGAGGAATTGATACTGAGAATGCTATAGGCTTAATTGTTAACGGGTATATAAAGGAAGTCCTTGCAGAATTGCCAATGGAATTTGCTGTAGAAGCCCAGAAATTACTCAGCATAAGCCTCGAGGGAAGTGTTGGATAATTTTTTATATGTCATTCCGTCCACCGAGGCGGAATGGTTCAGAATTTAATTTATAAATAAGAAAAAGGAAGCTGAAACAAGTTCAGCTTGACAGTAATGGAAAACATAAAGGAATAAAATGTTAGAAATTAAAAACTTACATGCAAGCATTAATGGAAGTGAAATTCTTAAAGGAATTAACTTAAAAGTAAATGCCGGAGAGGTTCATGCTATTATGGGACCAAACGGATCAGGTAAAAGTACATTGGCTCAGGTTTTAGCTGGAAGAGAAGATTATAAAGTTACAGAGGGAGAAGTATTATACAATGGAAAAAATCTTTTAGACCTTTCTCCTGAAGACAGAGCCAGGGAAGGAATATTTCTTGCATTCCAATATCCGGTTGAAATTCCCGGTGTAAGTAATGTAAACCTTCTTAAAACTGCAGTTAACGAAATAAGAAAATATAATGGTGAAGAAGAACTTGATGCTATTGATTTTCTTGATTTGATAAAAGAAAAAATGAAACTGGTTGAACTTGATCAATCATTTTTAAAAAGATCTGTAAATGAAGGGTTTTCAGGCGGTGAGAAGAAAAGAAATGAGATTTTCCAAATGGCAGTATTAAATCCCAAACTAGCAATTTTAGATGAAACTGATTCCGGTCTTGATATAGATGCTATTAAAGTTGTTGCTAACGGTGTTAATAAATTAAAATCAAAAGATAATGCAACCATAGTAGTAACCCATTATCAGAGGATGTTAAATTATATAATTCCTGATTTTGTGCATGTTCTGTACAATGGAAGGATCGTAAAATCAGGAGGCAAAGAACTTGCTATGGAATTGGAAGAAAAAGGTTACGACTGGATAAAAAACGGTTCTGAAGAAGTTGTTTCTGGATAAAGTAATAATACAAAAATATTTAACGGAGATTAAATAGTTGAAAGATGTAATAAATTTTAAAGAGTGGTTCCTTCAAAAGCACAATACTTTTGAAGATAGTTTGAACGGTGAAAACACTTATCTAATGCATCAGATTAGAAAGGAAGCGCTCGAAAATTTCAATGAGCTGCCTCTTCCAACCTTAAAAGATGAAGATTGGCGATACACAAATATTTCGCCCTTGTTAAAATACAATTTCAACATCGTTACCAAAGATGCAAAGATTTCGAATGATACTATACAGAATTACAGATTCAATAATCTAAAGTCACATTTGATTGTTTTTGTGAATGGACAATTTTCTGCTGAAAATTCAAAGCTCCTCAATCTTCCTAACGGCGTCGTAATTGGCAGTCTCTCCGATGCAATAAAAAATAATCCGGAAATAGTGGAAAAATATTTTAATAAAAACACCACCAATAACCACCAGATTTTTGCAGCTCTCAGTACTGCGTATACTAAAGACGGTGCATTTATTTATGTGCCGGAGGGGAAAATTGTTGAAGACCCGATTCATATTATTTTTATTACTTCTGCAAAAGATGAAAAAATTATAACTCAACCCAGAAATCTTTTTATTGCCGGAAAAAATTCTCAGCTAACTATAATTGAACATTACATTTCAGATGAAGAAAACATTTATTTTACAAATGCAGTAACTGAAATAATAGTTAATGAAAATGCAGTTGTCGATCATGTTAAGTTTCAGGAAGAAAGCAAAAATGCATTTCACATAGCAAGGATAGAAGTTAATCAGGAAAGAAATAGCAATTTTACTTCACATTCTATTTCTTTGGGCGGGGCATTAACACGTAACAACTTTAATGCAACATTTAATGATGAAGGCGGTGAATGCACACTTAACGGATTGTTCCTGATTGAAGGTGAACAGTTGTTCGATGTGCATACTTTGATTGATCATGCAAAACCATTGTGCAACAGCCATGAGTATTACATAGGAATTCTTGATAATAAGGCAAGGGGTGTATTTAATGGAAAAGTTTTAGTGAGACCGGATGCTCAAAAAACAAATGCATTTCAAAAGAATAAGAATATTATACTATCAGATCAAGCACTTATAAATACAAAACCGGAACTGGAAATTTTTGCGGATGATGTAAAATGCTCTCATGGTGCAACAATCGGGCAAATGGATGAAGAGGCAAAATTCTATCTTAGGTCCAGAGGAATTGCTGATAAAACTGCTACTGCAATACTTCTCCGGGCTTTTTCAAGTGATGTTATAAAATCCATAAAGATAAAACAGATTAGAAATTATTTAGACGAATTATTATCAAAGCGGTTTAGTCAATAAAAATATTATGAGTTCTAAAGAAATAATATCCATAATCTCAAAACCTACATTGTATGATGTGGAAAAAATAAGAAGTGATTTTCCCATTCTTCAAACCAAGGTTCATGGAAAGCCGCTTGTTTATTTAGATAATGCTGCAACATCGCAGAAACCCATCACTGTAATTACAAAAGCACAGGAATACTACTCTTCTATGAATTCAAATATTCATCGCGGAGTTCATGCCCTGAGCCAGGTTGCAACCGAAGCATACGAAATGGCAAGAATAAAAATAAAAAATTTCATTAATTCTTTAGGTAAAAACGAAATTATATTTACCCGCGGTACAACTGAATCTATAAACCTGGTTGCACAAGCATATGGTAGGGCAAATATTAAGGAAGATGATGAAATAATTATATCAGAAATGGAACATCATTCCAATATTGTTCCGTGGCAGATGATATGTGATGAGAAAAATGCGAAACTAAAAATCATTCCTATAAATGATGAGGGCGAAATTATTTTTGAAGAATTTGAAAGACTTATTACACACAGGACAAAATTTATTTCTGTTGTATATGTTTCTAATTCCCTCGGAACAATTAATCCTGTTAAAAAGATAATCAAATTAGCTCATCAAAATAATATCCCTGTTTTACTGGATGCTGCCCAGGCGGTTAATCATATTCCGATTGATGTACAGGAACTTGATTGTGATTTTCTGGCATTCTCCGGACACAAGATTTACGGACCGACAGGTATTGGTGTGCTTTATGGAAAAATAAATTTACTTGAATCGATGCCTCCTTATCAGGGCGGAGGAGATATGATCTCAAGAGTTACATTTGAGAAAACAACTTATAACGAACTTCCTTATAAGTTTGAAGCAGGCACTCCTAATATAGCCGGGGTAATTGGATTAGGAGAAGCTATTGATTATATAACCAATATTGGCATCGATAATATTGCTCTGCATGAGAAATATTTACTTGATTATGCAACCGAAGTTATTGCAGATATTCCCGGATTGAAGATTATTGGAACAGCTAAAGAAAAAGTAAGTGTGCTATCATTTGTACTGGATGATATTCATCCGCATGATATTGGAACGTTTCTGGATTTTGAAGGAGTGGCAATACGAACAGGACATCACTGCACTCAACCTGTAATGGATAGGTATGGAATTCCCGCAACTTCAAGAGCTTCTTTCGCAATGTATAACACAAAGGATGAGATTGATATTCTGATTAAGGGATTAACAAAAATTATTGGGGTATTCGGGTAATGGATCTGGAATTAAGAGAACTTTACCAGCAGGTAATATTAGATCACAATAAAAGTCCTAGAAATTACCATGTAATGGAAAATCGTACACAGGAGGCAGAGGGATATAATCCATTATGCGGTGATATTCTTCATGTATATCTCAAAGTTGAAGACAATATTGTAAAGGATGTATCTTTTCAGGGTTCAGGTTGTGCTATCTCTAAAGCCTCTGCATCGTTGATGACTTCTATAATTAAAGGTAAGACAAAGGATGAAGCAGAGATAATCTTCAAAGATTTCCATGATCTGATAACCGGTAAATTTGGTGAGAATTCTGATAAGAATAATCTTGGTAAGCTTAACGTGTTTGCTGGAGTAAAGGAATTTCCGGTAAGAGTTAAATGCGCCAGTCTTGCGTGGCATACAATGAAATCAGCATTAAACAAAGAAGAAGACCAAAAAGTAACAACTGAATGAATGGCTGCTTAATGAATGGTAAAAGGTTAGATAAAAAAGTTTTAACAAAATAAATTTGTGCAATTCACTAATAAATTAAATGAACATGGAAGAAACAAAAAAAGAAATAAGTAAACAGGAACTGGAAGAAAAAATAATTTCGGTTCTAAAAACTATTTACGATCCGGAAATACCTGTAGATATTTTTGAGCTGGGATTGATATATGAAGTAGGCATAGGCGATGATGCAAAGGTAGACATCAAAATGACTTTAACTTCACCAGCTTGTCCGGTAGCAGGTACCTTACCGCCGGAAGTTGAAATGAAAGTTATGTCGATTCCGGAAGTAAAAGATGCCAAAGTGAATATTGTTTGGTCTCCACCATGGGACAAAGATATGATGTCCGATGCAGCAAAAGTAAAACTTGGAATGTACTAATAATTAATTAAGTAAAAAGCTAAGGAGTAAAAAATGTTTAATATACAGTCAGGTTCACCAATGTATGATCAGAATGCAGTGCAGCCAATGCGCAATGCGTTGATAGCTGTGGGATTTTCTGAATTGCTTAATGCAAAAGATGTTGAGGATGCAATTGATGTAGAAGATAATAACACAGCTTTGGTTTTTATCAATTCTGTGTGCGGATGTGCTGCCGGCAGTGCAAGACCAGGAATATCACTTGCATTACAAAATAAGATTATTCCCGATAAACTTTACACAGGTTTTGCCGGACAGGAAAAAGATGCCGTTGACAGAATAAGATTGCAGCTTGATGGTTTTCCTCCTTCATCTCCGGGCATTGCGCTTTTTAAGGATGGTAAGGTTCTTCACTTTATGCAGCGGCATCAGATTGAAGGAAGAACAAAAGAAGAGATTGCAAATGATTGGAAAGAAATTTTCAATCAGCATTGTTCAAATAAAGGTCCGTCAATCTCGCCCGAAAATTTTGCGGAAGTAAATCACGCAGTTTCTTGCGGTTCTAAGATACCGTTGTTTAATGGGTAAGCATTAGTAGTATCATGCTGAACTTGTTTCAGCATCTCAATAATTAAGAGAAGACCCTGAACCAAGTTCAGGGTGATGTAAGAAAAATAATATGAAATTTAGTTCACAAGAAGAATTTGGAATGAGATTACTGTTGAGAATTGCGAAAAGTGATTCTCCTCACGGATTAACCATCCCTGAAATAAGCGTATTGGAAGGGATCTCAATTTCAAATGCAGGTAAGATATTAAGAATTCTTAGATTAGGGGGTTTTGTAGATAGTGCTCGGGGGCAAACAGGTGGTTACAAATTAACCAAGCCACCAAATGAAATAATTGTGAATGATGTAATGATTATATTAGGTGGGAAACTTTATGAATCCGATTTTTGTGATTTGCACGCAGGCACCGAAAATATTTGCACTAATTCAATTGATTGCAGTATCCGTTCACTCTGGAAAACAATTCAAAGAATGATTGATGATGTATTAATTCAGATCTCTCTCCAGGATCTGTTGGGAAAAGAAGAAGATGTGGATCTTTTAGTGGGCAGCTATGTTGAAAGAATTAAAAATTTGTGTGTTTAACCCGGAGGATTAATACATTCTCATGAAAAATTATGATAGAAGTGGTTCTGATAAGATGATGAACAGCATCGGGATATAATTTTTAATTGTTGTGAATATATTTAGTATTTTCAAAATATTTTTTACATAGAACCTTGAATACCATCGAGACCTATTATATCATCATATATTTAGCGTGGTTATCCGGGCCAAGATATTGAGAAAATTATGAACGGAATACAAACAGATCACATTAAACGAGTCTATCACTCAGTAGAAGAGATGCTATCCAATGAAGATAATCCTACTCCGATAGTTCAACTAAATCGAGTTATCCCATATAAGCAGACAAAATTATATGCTAAGCTGGAGTGGTATAATCCATTCAGTTCTATAAAAGATAGAATTGGCGCGAATTTATTAGCCGATGCAGAAGAAAAAGGAATTTTGGATGAAGTTAAACAATTAGTAGAACCAACTTCAGGAAACACGGGTTTTGCTCTTGCCATGATAGCCAATGCCAAGGGCTACAGTCTTAAGGCTACTATCTCATCGATGGTTCCCATGGAAAAAAGAACGCTTTTAAGATTTTTCGGTTGCGACGTTTTGGAAGTTGAAGATACTCTCTGTCCAGCGCCGGGAGCGCCCGAGGGTGCTATCGCCTTAGCCATGGAAACGGCACAAAAACCAGAATTTCATATGCTTAATCAATATGTAAACGAGGCTAATCCAAATAGTCATTACATAACAACAGGCCCCGAAGTATGGAAACAAACTGAGCACAAAATTACTCATTTTGTGGCAGCCTTAGGTACTTGTGGCACACTCACTGGTACTGGAACATATTTGAAAGAAAAAAATTCTTCTATACAGTTAATTGGAGTTCATCCGGAAGAAGGTCATGATATTCCGGGTGTACGAAGTATTATCCAATTGCAACAGACGAAATTATTTCGTCCGGAACTATATGATCAATTAGTTGAAGTTTCAAACCGCGAAGCATTTGATTTGTGCTTAAAAATTAATCGGGAAGAAAGTATTATTGCAGGACCTTCATCAGGACTTGCTCTGGCAGGTGCTATAAAAGTGATTCAAGATAAGGAAGATGCGGTGGTGGTGGTCATATTTCCAGATAATGCTTTTAAATATGCAAGTTCTTTTCAGAGACATTTTCCGGAAATGTTTGAAAATATGGTGGGTTCTCCGGCTCAATCCGATATTAAAAACGAAAAAGAAGAACTACTTGATAAAATGATAGAATTATGCCGCAATGATTTAAATACTATTGGTTTAAATGAGGCCTATAATATAAGAAGCGAAACAAACCCCATTTTTATAGATGTCAGGACTTCTGATCAATATTCTGCCACTCATATTGTTGATGCGATCAATATTCCCATAAATAATTTATTGCTCGGTAATTATAAACTTCCTAAAGATAAAGATTATCCCATTGTTACTGTTTGCAATGTTGGTAACCAATCAATCGAAGGTCTTTTAATATTAAAATCCCTGGGTTATTCAAATGTTAAAAGTTTAAATGGAGGTACAACGGGATGGATAGTAAAGGGTTTTCCTATAGTGAAAAAATAATTTATTTTTTAACACAGATAAGATATTTAATGAAAAAGAAAAATTTGGAATGAGATTACTTTTAAGATTGGAATAACACTTCCTGAACAGACTAAAGGATAACATAAATACAACACTAATCATTAATTCTTTCGTAGTCTGCTCTTCTTAATTTTCATCCTGCTTTAAATACCCATACTCTTCCAAACTATCATTCGATCTGTAGATAGATATGGTAACTTTATTTGTTTGATAATGTCCCGTTGAAACTATTTTCACACCGTTTACCTCTTTAGTTAATTTTACGTGGGCGTATAATCTGTCATCGGCAATTAAATTACTTTCAATTTTTGATTTCTTTTTGGGTATGTTGGATAAAGCCCAGTATATTCCTTTCTTTGCGTTTTGAAATGCATAATCAATATCCGATTCTATTTTCTCCTGAGAAAAACCATTGATTGCGAGTAAGGCAACAAATGCAAGTATAAATAAAGTTTTCATTCGTTTGTTCCTTTTTTATTTCAATATTAAGAATATTCTTCTCCAAAGGCAACAAAAGATGAGATAGGAAATCACTGCGGTGAAGTTGATACAGGTAACGTTGGTACAGAAGATAGAAAGCAATACTCCGTAACGGGAAACACTGTAATTCTTGCTGCGAGATTAGAACAGTTAAATAAGGAGTTTAACTCTTCAGTAATTGTATCGAAAGATGTAATTGATAATATGAAAACAGAAGATGTTGAATTTATCTCTTTGGGAGATGTTAATGTGAATGGTTTTGGCGAATGCTGTTGAGGTTTATAAACTATCATATCGGCGGCAGGGTTGTGCATTGAGCATCAGGTTACGTGGCTATCATATTAATTCTTTTACTTCTTTTATTACCCTTTCTGCTAATGAAATTGAACTCTTACAAATTGATTTATCAGGATAAAATAATGGGAGAGCGCTTCCAAGAGGATATTTTGTGGGTAAATAAATACTATCCAAGAAATCACACTCATCTTCTGTTAATTCTATAGAAATACTATTCTTTTCTAAAATCCTTTTCAGTTCCATTATATTATGAGTTTTCTTAAATGGAATTACTTTTTCAATAAATGAAGATTTTAATGCTTTCTCTATAGACTGTTGAATATTGTGAAGACAAGGATTATAAAGTTCACTTTCAAGAAGGACTTTTGCTGCTTCAAGATTATCTTCCGAATATGTAAGCCAATTATTAGTTTCCTCTTGCATATATCACTTCCCCGGTTTCAACTTCATTTTTGAAAAATATATTTTCATTTTTTCTAACTATTGGAAAAATATCAACTGCTATTTCTTTTGTAATATTTCTTATAAGTTTTCGATATTTTAATGCAAGAGTTAGATAATTATCCGAACTATTTTGAACCACTGCTATATCTATATCATTTGGAGAATCACTTCGATTAAAAGAACCAAAAATGATAATCCTTTCAATTTCTTTTTGTCCTTTTAACGAATTTACTATTTTGCTTTTTAATTCAATCTTATTCATACTGATTTCCTTTTTTTACTTCTTAAATATATAGCAATGAAACTTTATTTGCCATATAATATTAACCTCCGAAATTATTACCTGGTATTTCCTTTCATTCATCCGCTTTCATTTTTTCAGGTTTTCTAAAAGTGAAATTGCTGCCTTATCAAATTTAGAAAAAGCGAAGCACCCAGGTGATAGACATCTTTATCATCAATAATTAAAAATCTGTCGTGTGCCTTTGTAAATTTCTTTAATTCAACAGGTGGATATTGGGCATTAAATTTTTCCACATCAAGTAATATTGCTTTTGTAATTCTATTTGTAAAAATAGTTACTTCAGCATTCTTTTTCTTTTTGGTTAGCAAATCCAATCAAAGTTTATATACTATTAGAATGTATGTTGTAACTAGTTTTGAAACGCAAGGGTGTATTAAAATCCGGGTTAAATAGCGTTGCCAGACTATCTATGCAATACAAGTCACATTCACCACGTTTGCTTAGTTTTTATCGTCACTGAAATTGTTGTACCAATGCGTTCCATCGCAAAAAGGTTTGTTCTTTGAACCGCCGCAACGGCACAAAGTAAAATGTTCTTTTGAGGTTCCTTCTGCTTGTGTTGTATTGATAAGGTCTGGTCTTCCCGATACTAAATATGGACCGTTTGGCGCAACAAAGATAGTCGGCTCACCTTCCCGATCACGATGTTCGATATCATCTACTGAGTAACTCAGTGCTCCTGACGGGCACTTTTGAATTGTCGCAATAATCTCATTGGCACTCGCAGCATCCGGAAGGATCCACGGCTCTTCTTTCAATCGGAAAACCGAAGCCAGGCCATCGGTACAACGACCGGCATGAGCACAAATGCCCCGATTGTCGTAAATGGTGATGGTCTTACCCTTGTAGTTTTCTCTTTTATCTTCAACACGTCCTTCCAGTTTGGCGGATGAGAATCCAATTTTTGCGTGCGTTCCATCGCAAAATGGTTTATTAGCCGATCCGCCACATCGACAGAGAGCCATCGTCTCTTTGGTTTCAATCGAGCCCTTTTGATTAGTGAAGTTATTGAGACCTTTCACCAAATAAGGACCGTCTGGAGTTGGAGTAATACTCGGTTGCTTTTCTGAATTCATGAGAGCCTCCTTTTATCAATTTCATCAATATCAGTTCCCGCATATTGTATCTATTTCCTCTTGCCGTATTAAAAAAAGAAATTTGCGAGGTGTATTTTCGTTTCAAATTAAACTTAGTGATAATAGAGTATAAACTCAATTGATTACTTCGCAGTTAATAATCTTTGTGAGATGTTAATCTTAGATTAAATACATAGATATTTTAAGATGTCGTTAATTATTGATCCCTTGTGTTTTCGATTTTTTGTCACTATGTTCAATGTCAAATAAGCATTCAACTTTTTTCTCTGTTCAAACTTCTCTATTCTGGCAAGCTATATAAATATTTTTTTCTGTGTTCCTAATTCTCATTATTTAATTAACTAATTATTAACTATTTCAAGGAGAATGATATGAAAAACTTTTTTTATCCTAAGTTTGTATCATTAGGAGTCCTTCTTTTTATTTTCACGTTAATTGTGGGGTGCCAACAAAAGGGGGATGATAAAATTCCAATTACTTCCAGCTCTAGCGAAGCCGTAATAGAGTTTTTAGATGGACGTGATTTATTTGAAAAGCTGGAACAGCGTAAATCACTAATGTACTTTGAAAATGCTATTGAAAAAGATAATGAGTTTGCAATGGCTTACTATTATCATGCTTTAGCAAATCCTACAACTAAAGGTTTCTTTGAGGATTATAATAATGCAGTTGCATTAAAAGATAATGTGTCTGAGGGTGAAAAACTGATAATCCTTGCTCTTAAATCTGGTGTGGACGGTGATCAACAAAAGCAAGAAGAATATTTAACAAAACTTGTGGAACTCTATCCGAATGATGAAAGAGCACACGGTTTTGCAGGTCAATATTACTTTGGTCAGCAAAATTATCAAAAAGCAGTAGATCATTTAAAACAATCTACAGAGATAAATCCGGATTTTTCCTCATCTTATAATATGCTGGGGTATTCATACAGGAATTTGGGAAATTTTGATTCGGCCGAAAAATCATTTGTGAAATATATTGAGTTAATTCCAGATGATCCTAATCCTTATGATTCTTATGCAGAACTTTTAATGAAGCAAGGAAGATATGACGAATCTATAGTTCAGTATAAAAAAGCTCTTTCAATCGATCCTTCTTTCTTTGCATCACATATGGGTGTTTCGAACAATTACATATACATGGGAGAATTGGATAAGGCAAAAGAGAATTGTAAAGCTTGTTATGATATTGCTAAAAATGATGGGGAAAGACGATTTGCATTATTTACATTAGCGGTTGCTAATGTATATGAAGGAAATACCGATAATGCAATAGATCTTATGATTAAGCGGTATGGGTTAGCTAACGCGATCAAAGACCCTGGTGCAATGGCTACAGATTTAGCCATAATGGGAAATATTCTCTATGAAGCGGGTAGATACGAAGAAGCCAAAGAAAAATATGAAGAATCACTTGCGACAATAGAAGTATCAAACTTGTCAGATAAAGTAAAAGAAAATGCGAAAAGAGTTACGTTATACAGGCAGGGAAGGATTCTACTTATGACTGGTAACATAGAAGAAGCGAAAGCCAAGGCAATGGAATTCAGCAAGCAGTCAAATGCAGCTAATAATACTTTTCAGATCTGGTTATCACACGATCTTAATGGAATAATTGCATTAAATGAAAAGGATTATAAAAAAGCCCAGGATGAGTTTATGAATTCAAGCCAGCAAAATCCTTATACTTTTTACAATCTTGCTTTAGCTTACGCCGGAGATAATAACAAAGAAAAAGCAATGGAATATTGTAAGAAGTCTGTTAATTTTAATGCTTTAGCCAATATGAACCAGGCTTTTGTAACAGAGAAAGCCAATGATATGATGGCATCTCTTTAGTCGCCAATAAATTAAGAGCGGACTTTCAGATCCGCTCTTTTTATTTAATAGATTTCTTTGTCCAAAAATACGAGTGGGCTTTCTTAAGAGTGCATTAGCTCATTCTGTACTTGTTTCAGAATTCTATTCTTATTTAACTTCTTACATCCAGATTCCTAAAGTACGAAGTAACCGTCACAGGATTAGGAATGACGCAAAGAGAATAGACTATACTATTTAGAAACCCGCCAATTAAAGACAACTTCAAAAATCAGAATTACTTTAACTATCATATTCAGAAGTTAACATCACATTATTAATATTTCTCCCCAATCTTTAGAGCTTGTATGAATATTGTAAAAACCGTTGAACCGGTTAAGAACATAGTTTGTTTTTAGCCCAAATTCTAACGATTGAAATCGTGCGTTAATGTAATTTCTTTATTTTCACA
>SMVB01187155.1_pt1 | contig 13663 bp, 9 predicted proteins | sample 2456461 | NCBI WGS metagenome assembly SMVB01 (sample SAMN11095934, study PRJNA526329) | marine sediment metagenome | biome: Marine sediment; feature: Surficial sediment; material: Deep marine sediment; isolation source: Hadal surficial sediment | place: Pacific Ocean | collected 2014-05 | depth 0-1...
AGGGTCACCATCGCGGACAGCTACACTCCCCTTGCCTGGGAAGGCTACGTTCCGTTCGAACCCCTTTCTCGCTGATATTGGCCGAGAACCTGTCGACCACTACCCCACAGCAGGATTCCCGAAGATCTGCTCTAAGCCGGCGCGCTGCAGGCCGGGTCATTGACACAGTCCGCATCGTCACAATCAATGGCCCCGTCCAGGTCGTTATCCATACCGTCGTCGCAGATCTCCACAAACGAATCACATGCCGGAGTGAGAACGCAATCCGTATCACCGCAATCTGTCGCCCCGTCACCATCATTGTCGAAGCCGTCGCCGCAGCTTGTCTCGGGCTGCTCACAGGTCTCACCATCTGCTCCCGTCAAACCCACGCACTCGGGATCCCGGCAATCGGCCAGCATGTCGCCGTCGTTGTCCACACCGTCGTCGCAAACTTCCATGGCCGGCCCATTGCACACTGAAGTCGCCATGCAATCCTCATCGTCACAGTCGATCTTGTTATCGACGTCATTATCGAACCCGTCATCGCAGGTGACCTCGACCTCTTCGCAACGCTCGCCACTCGCGCCGAGTTCTCCAAAGCATTCCGGGTCCTGGCAATCCACCAGGCTGTCACCATCATTGTCCAGGGCATCGTCGCAGATTTCAGCCTCAGGACCATCGCAGACCGGGTCTGCCGAGCAGTCGGAGTCATCACAATCCGTACTGGCATCGCCATCGTTATCCATGCCATCGTCACAGTTCATCTCGGGTTGCTCGCAGATCTCGCCTGCGGCACCTTCCTGGCCCCGGCACTCCGGATCCTGGCAATCCACCAGGTTGTCACCATCATTGTCGAACCCATCGTTACAGATCTCGGCTCCCGGCTCATCACAAACCGGATTCGACATGCAATCGGCATCGTCGCAGTCGATCATGAGGTCGCCATCATTGTCAAAGCCGTCCTCACAACTTATCTCGGGCTGCTCACAGGTCTCACCCTGCGGGCCGGCCTGACCCGCGCATTCGGGGTCCTGACAATCGACCAGATTGTCCTGGTCATTATCCACGCCGTCATCACAGAATTCCTCTTCGGGGCCATCACACACGGAAGCCGCTGCACAGTCCGTATCATCACAATCGATCTTTGTATCGGCATCGTTATCGAAGCCGTCATCGCAACTCATCTCGGGCTGTTCACACGTTTCACCGCTGGGCCCGGCAAGGCCGACGCACTCAGGGTCCTGGCAGTCCACAAGACTGTCCCCGTCGTTATCGACGGTGTCGTTGCAGACCTCTGCTGCAGAGCCATCACACGCCGGCGACGATACGCAGTCCGTATCGTCGCAGTCCCTGGCGCCGTCACCATCGTTGTCGTACCCGTCATCGCAGCTCATCTCGGGAAGTTGGCAGACCTTACCTGCAGCATCGGTCGTGCGCCGCGAATTCGCGGTGGAGGCCCGTCGCCTCTCCCGGAAAAACTGTGTGTCGAGGCTCCATAGAGAAGAACTCTGTGGAGTCCGGCGCAGCTCAAGTTCGTCGGGACCTGCCTGGCCGACACAGTCTGGATCCTGGCAATCGACCAGGCCATCCTGGTCATTATCCAGACCGTCGTTACAGATCAATTCACGATCCGAGGGAGGGCATTCCCCCAGGGTGTCGCCATGCCGCAGATGCGCCATGGCCGCGCGCCCTCCCACGCAGATGGTTTGCGGGTTGTCCGGGTTGCCGGGAGGAAAATGGCAGAGGCAGTCCTTTTCGGTGTCAGCGCTCTGCGTGGTGCGTGCTGTTCGGGCTGCCTCGACCGGCGCCACCGCGAAGCCGGCAAGACTCAGGAGACAAAGGGACACGAAGATTTTGCGCATGGGAGTTACCCTTCGGTGCGGGGCCAGCGGGCCAATTGGAGATCCTCTTCGCAGACGACCGCTGCCGGATGCCGGGCAGCGCGGACATCTTAACCGTGGGCTGCTAATTTCAGCCCAATCCTATGCCGCCGTCAAGTGCAGCGGATCTGTAGCGGGGATTCCCGGCCAAAACTCCCGGGCGCGTCTCAGAAGCCAATAAGACTATTTAATTGGGATGTCCGACTAAACTGGAATCTTTAGTGTCGCGGGTCGGGCTCACTTGCCGGTCCCGGCTGCTCGCTCGATCATGGGGCGATTCCCCTGAAGAGCGACACGCTGAGAATACAATTCCAGCGCCCGCAGGCCGCCCAACTCCGCTCCGCCGCCGGCCCGCCCCGGCCCACCGTGCTGGGACTGGGGCAGGGCAACGCCTGATCCGGGCATCTGTTCGGCCACCTTGGCGGACCCCACGTAGAGCCTGCCGGTGAACGCACCTGCCGCCGCGAGAAAACTCTCGACTTCCGCCTGATCATCCGTGAAGAGCGAGGTGACCAGGCTTCCTCCCCCACGACTCACGGCCGCAGCCACCGCCTCGGGGTCTCCCGTATAAGGAATGATCGTGGCCACCGGACCGAACACTTCCAGTTCATGAATGACCGGGTCCGAAGCATCGGGCCGCGCCTGCAACAGCACCGGCCCCATGAAGTAGCCCTTGCCGGCGGGTGCGCCCACGCCGTCGCACCGCCGACCGCTGCCGTGGACAATCTCCGCCACCTCCGCCAGCCGGGCGACGCCCTTCACCGCATCCTCAAGCTGCCCGGCCGTGGCCAGGGGACCCATGGTGACACTGCGGTCCCGGGGATTGCCGATCACTTCCTCGTTCAGTCGCTCCCCCATCACCTTGATGAACGGATCCACACTGGCCTGGGGTACGAAGATGCGGCGCACAGCCGTGCACTTCTGCCCTGTCTTCTGGGTCATCTCCCGGGCGACATCGGCAAGACAGAGGTTCCATGTCTCACTGCCCGGCTGCACATCACGCCCCAGTACGGCTGCGTTAAGACTGTCTGCCTCGATATTCACGCGCGTGCTGTTCTTGAGAAGGTTCTCTCCGCCACGCAACTTCAAAGCCGTGGCGGCCGAGCCGGTGAAGGCGAGGACATCCTGGGTACCCAGGCGGGAGAGCAGGTCGCCTGTGGGCCCGCAGATGAGAGAGATGACACCAGCGGGCAGGATACCGGCTTCCACCATGATTTCCATGCAGCGGGCCGTCAGCCACGCTGTGCTGGTTGCGGGCTTGACGATGATGGGCATGCCGGCCAGCAAGGCTGCCGCGGCCTTCTCACCGAACCCCCAGGCGGGAAAGTTGAAGGCGTTGATGAGGACGGCCGCGCCATGACGGGGCATGAGGACATGCTGCCCCCAGAAGCGCGAGGTGCGCCCAAGTTGCACGCCCTCGCCATCGGCCAGCCAGCGCCGCTCCCCCAGGTCTCTCCCCAGGGCGGCATAAAAGGCCAGGGTGCCGGTGGCTCCGTCCACGTCGAATTTCGCACCGCTGCGCGTCGTTCCGTTGTTCTCCATGGAGATGTCCAGCAACTCTTCCCGGTGCTCGTGGAGAGCCCTGGAAATGGCCTTCAGAAGAGTGCCTCGCTGAGCGAAAGTCATCGCTCTGAGGGCCGCGCCGCCTTCATCCCGGGCGTGGGCCAGAGTGGCGGCCATATCCATTCCTTGAGAAGAGGCCCGGGCCACGGCATCTTCAGTGGACGGGTTGACGAGGGTGGCGAAGCCATTCTCCGCTTCATGCCAGCGGCCGCAGACATAACTCTTCAGCGTCTTCATGTATTCGTTCCTCCCGCCGGGGGGCGCAGGCAAGCCCGAGTCAAGCATCCCCGGGCGCCGGTGAAGCCGTCATTTAAGCAGATTGGCAAGCAGCAGGACATCTCCCGGGCTGGACCGGCAGGGCGCACGCCATGTACGATGGGCACTCCAATCCCCTTCTCACAGACGCCAAAGGAGCTCCACATGGCCACCATCCACCATGAGCCCGGTTCTTTCTGCTGGTTCGAGTGCGGCACCACCGATGCGGCCGCGACCACCGGCTTCTACAAGCAGCTCTTCGGCTGGAGGAGCGAAGACATCCCCATGCCGGGAGAGATGGAGGGGACCTACACCCTGCTGAAAATAGGCGACGATGACATCGCCGGGCTCTACCAGATGGCCGGGCCCATGTTCGAGGGTGTCCCCTCCCACTGGATGACCTATGTGGCGGTGGAAGACGTCGACGCCACGGCGGAACGGGCAAAATCGCTGGGCGGGACCATCACGACGCCGCCCATGGATGTGCCGGGGGTGGGGCGCATTGCGTTCCTCCAGGATCCCACCGACGCCAGGATTGGCATCTTCAAGCCGGGCGAACACCTCGGCAGTGCGCAGCTAGGCATGATTCACGGGACGTTCGGTTGGAGTGAGCTTGCCACTCGCGACACCAAGGCGGCCGCGGCCTTCTACACCGAGCTATTCAACTGGCGCACCAAGACCGACGAGAACCCGCACATGGCCTACACCGAGTTCTTGGTCGGCGAGACTCCCATCGGGGGCATGATGGAGATGACGGCTCAGCATGGCGACGCGCCGCCCAACTGGCTGCCCTACGTCATAGTGGACGATACGGATGCCATCGTCGGCAAGGTGGGAGAACTGGGCGGCAAGATCATCATCCCCGGAACGGATATTCCTGATGTGGGACGATTCTCGGTCTTCGCCGAACCCAGCGGCGCAGTGCTGGCGGTGATCAAGCTGGAGAGAGGCCACGTCTGACCCCGGCCTGAATTTCTATGCCTCCGCCCGGGGCAACGAGTCATCCAGCAACTCCCCAAGAGAATGGGGAGCGGGTTCCGTCATGACCTGGGGTCGTCCGAACAGGAAGCCCTGCACGAGGGAGATGCCCATCTCCTTGACAACTTCCAGTTCGTTCTGCTCCTCCACCCCCTCGGCGATGATTCCTGACGTGGCGTAGGCACCCACGGCCTGGAGCAGGGTCTTGAGAAATTTCCTGAACTTTGCCGAGGAAACGGCCTGGAGAATTGTCGTGCGATCGACCTTGACAAAATCGGGCATGAGCATGGCCAGGAACGGGAGCGAAATGAATCCGGCCCCGAAGTCATCAATAGCGAACCTGTAACCCCTGGCACGCCACCTCTTGGCAATGCGCAGATTTTCATCCAGATCATGGAGGGCTTCCAGTTCGGATAATTCAATCACCACTTCCGTCTGGGACGTGATGGGGATGGGCTCGATTTTCCCCAGAATCTGGAAATCAGCGTTGATGAAGACCCGCCTCAGATTGAGATCCTGAGCCAGTTGTACCTGGTACCTGAAGATGATCTGCTTCAATTGTCTGAGCTGGCCGATGACCTTGAACTTCTTGAAAAAATCGACAACTTCCAATTCACCTCTGGGGTCTCGGGTCAGAGCTTCGTAACCCAGGATGTTCCCCGACCTGAGATCAACAATGGGCTGAAAGACCACCTTGATGGCGCTCTGGCTCAACTCATATTCCTCTTCGCCGACATGCAGGTGCCGGCCACTCTTCTTGGCGATGTACAGGGCCCGGTCGGCGATGCGTATCAGGTCGTCCTCTGTCCTGCCGTGTTCCGGGTAGAGTGACACACCGATGCTCACATCCAGGTCATAGCCCAGCAATTGCCCCGTCCGGCGCACGCCTTCCCGGATACGGTGCGCGGCCCTCACGCCACCCTCGCGAATACTGTCCGAGAGGATCACCACGAATTCATCTCCACCCCAGCGAAAGACAAGGTCCGTACCCCTGGTGCTGGCCTGGATACTTTTTGCGATGGCCCGGAGAACAGCATCGCCAACCTGATGCCCCCGGGAATCGTTGATCTCCTTGAACCTGTCCATGTCGCAAAGCAGGATCACCATGACTTGCTGCTGCCGCTCGGCGCGAACCATCTCTTCACGCAACCGGGTACTGAAATGTCGCCGGTTATAGATGTTGGTCAAGGGGTCATGAGCAGCCTCTCGCTTGAGCACGGCGTGATCAATCGCCGTTGCCGCATGCCCGGCAAGGACCCTGGCTTTCTCGACATGGGACAGTGCAAACAAACGGCGCAAGAATCGCTCTTCTCTTCCCAGGATGATCACGCCCAGCACCTGGCCGCGAGTTACCATGGGCAGGACAAGGACCGACCCTACCTTCCGGCAGGCACCGGTCAATAGCCCTCCCTCATGGCCACCCGCCTGCCGCGCCAGGACTTTCTTCTTCAGGAGAACCGGCACGCGAGACTCGAGAACCTCACGACAGACAGGCAGGTCCTCGAGTGCGTACACCTTCCGCAAATGCGAGGTCCATTCCAGGCCGTTGTCGGCATAAGAAGAGCTCACCTCCAGCGTTGGCTGGTTCCGGCCCAGAAGAACAACCTGGCAGGTGCTGGCATCAATGGCCTTGCAGATCTTGCTGGCGATGGACGGCAGAAACGCTTCCATCTCATTTCCGGCGGCCGCCATGCTTTTCATTTCAACCAGGAGATTCTTGACCGCGGCGTTCAGGGACCGGGTCTGGATGAGATAGACGCAGAACAGGCTGATGAGGAACGCCAGGCCACCGAGAGTCCTGTAGAACGCCGCCCCCGGTTCGGCCGCTGCGGGAGAAAGCTCACTCCTTATAAGAGTGAACCCGGCAATCATGATGCCGCCGAACAGGATCACAAAGCCGAGGGCCAGAAACCAGAGCTGAGAATCCCGGTATTCAGCTCTACGCAGATCCTGGTTGATCCCGTTCCCCATGAGCACTCCTCGACATCAAGGGAAACCCCGCAGCGCCACGGGACCCACCGGGCGCCACGGCCCAAGTCTCCCCTCCTGAATCTCAGGCCCCGGGAGACCGGTTGCAACCCTCCCGCCCGGGAAGGCGGGAAAGACCGAATTCAATCATTTTATGGGGATAATCAACTCACCAAACAACATGGGACAGTTGTCGGCTCTCCCAGCAGTCCCCACCGGCCTGCCTTCAAGCCGGCGGCATATACTTCTCGAACCAGACCAGAATCCGGCCCGTGACATCCATGAGGAATTTCGGCTCACGCGGGCCATGGGGAGTACGGGGGTAAACGATCATCTCGGTGGGCACTCCCCTTCTCTCAAGGCCACGGTAGAACTCCTGCCCCTGAGTGAGAGGGACACGCAGATCTCTCTGGCCATGAATCACCTGGGTCGGAGTGACAACATCCTGAATCCGGTATATGGCCGAGTGTTTCTCATAGGTCGCGTAGTCGTCCCAGAACTCGCCGCCCAGGAGACCGACCAGGTAATCTCCGATGTCTGTGGTGGTGGTCATGCTGATCAGGTTGGGAAGTCCCGCGCCCATGCTGGCCGCCTTGAAACGATGGGTACGAGTCACGGCGAACGAAGTCATGAAGCCACCATAGCTCCAGCCCATGAGAAACTGCCTGTCGACATCCCCCACTCCCATGGCAATGACCCGGTCCATGCCGGCAAGCAGATCGCTCAGGTCGCCATAGCCCAGGTCCTTGAAGTTGGCATAACGAAAATCCTTGCCGTACCCTGTGGAGCCCCGCGGGTTGGGGCGCAGCACGGCATAACCTTTCTGGGCGAAGGTCTGAATCATGTAGATGGAGGGACCGCCGGTGAACCTGCGCGTGAAGACCCCCGCCGGCCCGCCATGCACGTTCAGGATGAGGGGATACCGCTGGCCCGGGATGTAATCCACGGGATAGGTGAGCAGGCCCTCCACCGGCGTCCCATCGGGGGCTTCCCAGGTCAGAAGCTCGGTGCGGCCCATGGGAGGCTGCTGAATGCCGGCATGCAGACGGGTGATCTGGCGAGGTTCGTACTCTTGCGTCGGCGAGATGAAGACATCCCATGCCTGCTCCTCGGTCTGCCAGGTGAAGGCCATGCCATCGCCGCCGGGAGTCAGGGAAACAGAGGCCATGACGCCATCGCCGGAACTGACGTGGCGGATTTTGCGGCCCTTGAGAGGGACCGCGATGACATGGACCGTCGTCCCCAGCACCTCCTGGAGAAAAACAGACCGACTGTCCCCCGACCAGGCGAGGATCTGCACGCGACGGTTGGGTGTTTCCGCCAGCATGCGGGGTTCGCCACCGCCGGCAGGGACGACATAGAGATCGCCCAGGCCAATGGGCTCGGGGGATTGGCCGGTGGCGTTGAAGGCGATCCAGCGTCCGTCAGGCGACCAGAAAGGCGTGCGCTCAACCCCGTCCCAGCTCACCAGAGGCGTGACCACACCCTCGGCCTCACAGGCAGGCACCGGATCATCACCTGACTCCTCGTCCTCGTCCCCTGATTCCTTCTGATCAAGGTCGGCGTTCCTCTCCTCTTCCAGCGCCATGAGTTCCTGGATCTCCGGCACGGTGACCACCGACAGATCTCCGGCCACGAACGAGGTGTTGATCCGCGGGTCGGGCTGGTGGGCGAAGACAATGCGGCTGCCGTCCGGCGCCCAGTGGAAGGAACTCACATGGAATTCTCCACCGGTGAGGCGCACGGTGGCGGGGATGTCCTCCTGATCGGGTGCCACCCGCACCACATGGAGATGGCCATACTTGTGGTTCTGATTCACCAAGATGACATCCCGCTTTTCCTCCCGCTCCTTTTTCTCCCCGGGGGTCTCCGGATCGCTCATGATGAAGGCGATGCGGGTACTGTCAGGGGACCAGCGAAACGCCTGGACGCCGCTCCTGGTTGCCGTGGCCTTGCGCGCCTCGCCACCGGCCAGAGGCAGGATCCAGATCTGGTCTTCGGCGCGCTTCTCATCGGCCGGAGCACGATTGGCCTTGAATGCGAGCCAGTTGCCGTCGGGAGAGAAGGCCGGGTCGGATGCGGACTTCTCACCTCGAGTAAACTGGGTGGAGCCCGAGCCGTCGGCCGCAGCCATCCAGATATGACTCAGATATTCTGATTTCTTCCCCTTCATCACCGGGTTGCGCAGCACATACGCTACCTGTCGGCCATCAGGTGAGATGGCCGTGCCCTGGACGGTCCTGAACTGCATGGACAACGCCGGCGTCCAGCCCTCCTCATGGGGCGGCGCGGCCGACACCGCCTCATCCTGCCCCATGACCAGCGCCGCCGGTGCCAGAAGGAGCACTGCGATGGCAGGAATGGACACTCTTCCCTGGACGGACCTGGCATTGGGACGGTTCATTGTTATCTCCCCGGGCGCACCCGCCCCTGCTTCAGGGCCATGAACAGACGCCCGCAATATACAACACTGGGTTTTCCCGTATCCACCAGCGTGGTGATCGCCTCGACCGACTGAGGCCATCCCACCTGTTTCTCGAGGCCCGGTGGTGCCTGCGCACTGCCGGGCCTTTTTTCATCCCTCTGGGCGCAGATGATCCAGAGCCATTCCCAGCGGAGCTGTGGCTTCCGAAGTGCCCTCCGCCTCCCCAGCCACGGCCACGTTCAGCAGGGTCAAGGAGAGTATCGTCTCCGTCTCCAGGCCAGCCCGCTGCAGATCAAGAGCGTCACGCCGAAGAGACACACCGTCGTTGGTCCCGTCGGGAGGTCCAGGGTCTCGATTTCGATCGACATCAATAAGCCTGCAACACCGGTCACCAGTGCAACGGTCCAGCCGATGATGAGCCGTGTGACGATCTTTTCCGACAGGAGGGCCCCGCAGACGGCGGGGACGATGAGGTAGGAGAACACCAGGTAGACCCCCATGATCTGGACAAAACTGGTCACCACGAGACCGAATGTTACGTAGAAGACGAAGTCCCACAAGCGCAAGCTCACCCCCATCCGCCTGGCCTTGTCCTCCTGAAAGCTGTTCATGAGAAAGCGCTTCCGCAGGAGGATGTGGATGATTGCGATGCCAACATAGAGCGCAAACGTCCGCAGCACCTCCTCTTTTCCAACGAGCAGGATGTTGCCCAGCAGGAGACTCTTCAGGGCCTCGTCACCTTCCGCCGTCTGACTGAGGACCACAGTGGCGGCGGCGGCCGAAACCACGTAAATGATACCGATGATCGCTTCCTGTGGGACACGCGGATGCCGGAAGCGCGTCAATGAGAAGAGCGCCGCCCCCAGCATCGTGAACAGCAAGGACATCAGGTAGGTGTGGGAGTGGCCACCAAAATGCGCGCCAATAACAATGGCAACGCAGACACCGAGAGCGGCAATCTGGGCCAGCGCGAGGTCAACAAATATGATGCCACGTTCCACCACATGGAGTCCGAAATAGACGAGCAGTCCCGGCAGCATCACAACTGCCAGGAGCGGCCAGAGCCAGAGATCGAACAGGGTCATATCTATCCTTCCCGAAGGTCCGAAAATCAGTTGGACCGTACTCCACCGAGGGCCTGAGCAATGGAATTCACATTGGCATCCATGAGCGAAAAGTAGTCGGGTGTTTCTGGAAGTCCGCCGGGGAACTGACAGACGTCCACTACCTTGGCCCCGGTGTGTCCCGCCAGGACCTCCGCGGTCTTCCTGGACTGGAAGGGTTCGACAAGGATGACCTTCATGCCTGCAGCTTTCATCTTCTCGATGATCCTGGCCAGGTGTGGTGGCGAAGGAGGAATACCGGGCTTCGGCTCCAGGAAGGTCTCGGCCTGAAGCTGGAAGCGCCTGGCAAAGTATCTCCAGGTGTTGTGATAGGTCACGATGGGCATCCCGCCATAAGGCGCGAGAGTCTCCGTCCAGATTTTCATCCTCGTGTTCAGCATTTGACTGAATCGGGACAGGTTATTCTGATACGAAGCACAGCCATCGGCGTCGAGCCGGCAGAAAACCTCGGCAAGATGCCTGGCGACAATTCCTGAATTAAGCGGATCCATGAGGAAGTGGGGATTGCCCAGGGCGTGAATATCTCCCTGCGAGCGATCCAGCTCGACGGGAACGTCGAGCAACTGAATGCCCTCCGAACCCTTCACTCGACCGCTTGCCCCGGGGAGGACGTTCTTGTTCCTGGCACCCTTCACCAGAGGAGCAAGCCACCCGATTTCCAGGGCGGCACCGCTCTCGATCAAGATGTCGGCGCGGTTCAGAGCGACGATATAGCTGGGCCTGGCATCCACGAAGTGGGGATCCTCGGTAGCCTTGGCCAAGGATTTTACGGTGACCCGGTCGCCGCCTATGGCCCTGGCAAGAGCCGCGTAGTCATTGGTGGTGGCTACGATTTTGAGCCCGGAACCGGCATGGACCGCCGTCGGGATCAGGAGCAGGGCGGCAAGGGTCAGCAGCTTTTGAAACATATTGTGTTCTCCGAACCGTTGACGGTACGATCTGGTGCCTGATTAGAATTTATGTGCTGCATGAGCGCCCAGAGTGAACTCAAACTGTAGCCACAGGGAATGGGAATCCTCAAATTCATCCCTATCGTCATGGTTGTACTGCAACCTCAACTTGGAGTACTCCGTGGGAAACCATGTGAGGTTCATCGAGATCCGCCTGCGATGTTCGAAGAATGGTGAGACCTCCCCGCCGTCATCCCCGCCCATCCTGCCATACCGGATCCCGGCCACCCAGCCCCGCCTGTATCCCCACAATATCTGGCTATAAGCCGCCCAATCCTCGAAGGTTTCCAGCGGATCCTCCGCTCGGTACCGGCGCTTCATTCCCTCCGCCTGAAACTTCACGAACGGGAAACCCTGCATGGCTCGCGGAGATTTCCACTTCCAGAAAACGTCAGCTCCGTAGATGGCCGTACGACCGCCGTCCCCGGTACCGTTGGGTCCCCGCGCTGCCGACGCGCCCACGAGGAGGGTTTGGTTGTCCGTCAGGTCCAGAGACGCCGCGTACCGGGGGACGTACAGCAAGTCCTCTGCATCCCGGACTGAAGCGTCAATGAGAATGCGACCGAACACTTCCTCGTCTGCCTCGAAACCGAAGCTGTTCAGAGTTTCGCCGAAAGCATTCTGGACGGTGAGGAACAGCTCTGAGAAAAACGGCACTGGCATCAGCCACGACAGCTCGATGCCGCTGCTACGAAGGCCGTCCGGGCCGAACATTCGCGCGTTACTCAGCGGCTGATCGACGAAATCCCAGGAATGAGGGTGCTGAGAATTGAGCCTTCCGAACTCGGTGAAGAAGTGCCCGGCCTTGACCTGTAGATTGTAGGGCAAGCTGGTCGTCGTGGCATAGATCTCCTCGACCTCAACCTCGGTCTTCCCGGCTGGTGATTCGACGAAAATGATGTTCGCCTGAGCCGTGAAATAGGGATCCACGGCGCCGCTGAACACGAGCTCCACATTCTGGACGGTAAACCCTCGCCGGGAAGGATCGTGCGAACCCAATTGGAGATTGGGAACGTCCGGATCGCTCGAGGCGCCAGCAGCCACCAGGCCGTCCAGGGAGATATTCATGTAGCTCTTGCCGGAGCGATTCGAGATGACGGTCAGAGGTCGCGGACTCGGAGGCTGGGGTGGGTCATCGGCTTGCATCTGCCCCGTACCCAGTTCTTCGACCAGTTGCTGCTCCAACTCGGACTCCGACGGGGTGCTCTCCACCTCGGCCATGCCCTCTTCGACCGGTTCTGCTTCGTCCATCCCCTGCGCCAACAGCTTCTGGATGATGGCTTGTTGTTGAGCGACGGTTTGCTCGAGCTGTTCGATTCTTTCAAGCAGAGTGCCACTCTCAGGTTTTTGGTCTTCCTCGGCAGCGGAAGCAAAACCGGCACTCCCGGCCATCATACTCAGCGCGAGTGCCCCCGCGGTGACGAGGCGCCAGAGGACTTGTTTCCTGCCCTGAGATCGTTGGATGTCTTTCATTTCACCTCTCGTTCCGACTCGCACCGTCGCTCCTCGCCTCCCAGGCTCCGGGACCTCTTCCAGGCGTTGCTCCAGGTGATCGCCTCGCTCCCTCAGGGACTGATTTTCTGAGTCAGGCAGTGTCTGGTCGGCCCCGGCACTCCAGGGAGACAGGCCAAGGCCGGCCAAGGCGACCATCCGCGCCCGGCTGATCCTGCGCCGCCCAGGGGGTGGAGGGATGGAATCGTGCATGTTGACTCCATGAGACATGGTGACATCTATTTTTGCGCGGGAGAGGTCGAAAATCCTCACCCGCTGACCTGCCGGAAGCGCCGCAATCCCGCCAGCGCGGTTCTCTCCGCGTGAGGTGGACCGGGCACCGCCGACGGCGGCGCCCTACGCTCTACGCCTGCCTCTGCTTCTTCAAGCCCAGCGTCCGGGGTCGGGTGCCGGTGGAGGGCGGGGCAGGAGAGATGTCTCCGGATGGAGGCATGAGATCGGGACACCGGCGCCTGGAGATTTCAGACGGGCGACCGGAACGGTGGCCGGCACCGGCGAAGCACCCACTCCGTGGGTGAGCAGATCGCGCAGCAACTTGCAGGCGAAACAACCGTTCCAGAGGCGGGGCGGGTTGCCGGGGACTTCCTCCCGGCCGTCAACCAGAAGCGAGGGCGCGTGCCGCTGAATCCCCGGCCGACAGGAATGGCCGGCTTCCAGGAGCGCAGGAAGCGGCAGGAGGAAAAACAGCAGGGTCCACGTCAGGAACCTGCTGTACCTCAGTGAGAACCACCTGTCCAGCACACAGGACATTCATGCTCCTCTTGCTCCCATTGAGGATGGTAGACCTTCAGCCTGACAACCGGCAAGAGGAGAGCGAGATCCAGAGCAAGCGCATGTGGGAGGCCAGGAACCTCACGACCGGGTCGACTGGCCGTCTGTCCGGTCACGCCGGCGCGCCTCACGCCGCCCGGGCCTGTATCCCTCCCCGGGCCGGCGGTTCGTGCTGTGGACATGGTCCTCCCGGCGGGCGATCTTCTGGGCAGCGTGGCGGCGTGCCAGCAGGGCTTCCCGGGGCGGATATTCCGG
>SMVB01337160.1_pt1 | contig 13663 bp, 11 predicted proteins | sample 2456461 | NCBI WGS metagenome assembly SMVB01 (sample SAMN11095934, study PRJNA526329) | marine sediment metagenome | biome: Marine sediment; feature: Surficial sediment; material: Deep marine sediment; isolation source: Hadal surficial sediment | place: Pacific Ocean | collected 2014-05 | depth...
AGGATCGCGCGGGGCCGGTGCACGAGGGTGCTGAGCGGGAAGCGCTCCGCTGGGCCGGTCACGACCACATCCACGCCGAAGAGGTCGTACTCATCTTCCAGGACCTCGACAGTGGTCACCCAGGAGAATTCCTCGAAGGGTGCCGGGAACGAGCCGGCCAAAACGGAGTCAGCAGGCCGCGCCAGATTCTCATAGTCGAGAAGGCGGAGCGCGGCGAGACGGTCCTCGGCCAGCGCCTGCGCTGTGAGCAACTCGCGGGCCTGCGCCGCGACGCGGATCTGCTGGCCCCGGGCCTGAAGGAGCGAGAGCGACACCATGCTGATGATCGCGAGGGCGACGACCGCCTCCAGCAGGACGAAGCCCGCGCCGTTCGACGTTCTCATCGGACGATCACGTCGCCGGTCCACGGATCCACGGTGATAACCCGCGTGGCCAGTGGCCCGGAGAGCAGCAGAGTGTCGGCCAGCGCGGCACCGGTGGGCTCGAAGGTGAAGCGTGCGCGCGCGCGCGGAAGCTCCATGCGCACCGTCCCTGGAAGTCCGATGGGCGAGCCGGGTTCCAGGAGCTCGTCATCGTTCTCGCCCCGGACCAGCGCGCTCAGCATGTCCGGCTCGGGGGTATAATCCGGATACGCGAGTGCATCGCGAACCTCCGCGGAGCCCAGGCCGAGGGGCTCGCGAGTGTCGATCCAGACGAGCCCGTCTACGGAGTCGATCACCACCGTGACCGGGAGCCCGCTCCGGATCGCCGAGTCCCGCGCCAACCGGAAGAGCGTCTCTACTCTTCGAGTCGCCTGGGTGAGGTCGTCCACCTCGCCGAGGCTCCGGAAGGCAGGCACCGCGATCGCGACCGCGAGCGAGAGGATAAGAAGGGCGGTGACCACTTCAATGAGCGTGAAGCCGCGGTGCTTGAAGCCGGGACGCTTGAAGCCGCGACGCTTGAAGCCGCGACGGGCTGTCCGAACGAATAAAGCGCGGGTCATCAGAAAGAGGCCGCGTTGACGCCGTAGATGGCCTGGAGCAGCGCGAGCGCGACCAGCGCTACAAGACCACCGAAGCCGATGATCATCGCGGGCTCCGCGAGGGCGACCAGCCGCTCCAGCGTCCGCTCGGTCTTGCGCTCCAACAGCTCGGCCGACTTGATCAGAAACTCTGCGAGCCGGCCGGCGTCCTCACCCAGGGCCACGAGTTGTGGCAGCACGGTGGGGAAGATGCTCTTCTCGGAGATGGCCGCGTGTAGGGCGCTGCCCTCTCGCACTCGCACACGAATGCGCTCCGTCTCGGTCTGTGCTACCGGGTCGGTCATACAGTCGTGGGCATCCTCGAGGGCCATCAGGAGAGGGGCGCCGCCGGTCAGGAGCTCGCCTACCATGCGGGCGAAGGCGGCGGCCAGAGTCTGCTTCCTCCAATTGCCGACCAGGGGAAGGTTGATCAGGGCGTTCGAGCTGAAGCGGCGCCCGGACTCTGAGGTCCGTAGCCAGGCGAAGGCGATCAGGAACGCCGGCGGGATGACCGCCAGGAACCTCCAGTTCACACGGAGCCACGTCGTCACGTTGACGATAGCCCCCGCCGTCGCGGGCAGGGTCGCTCCGGAGTCCAGCAGCAGTTCAGCGAATCGGGGCAGCACGAAGAAGACGAGCACCAACACCGCGCCGGCTCCTACCAGGGCCAGGAGAACCGGATAGATCGACATTGAGATCAGCTTCGAGCGCAGTTCGCTTTCGCGCTCCAGGTGGTCGGCAAGGCGCACGAACGCCTTGTCCAGTGAACCGCTCTTCTCGCCAGCGCGGACGATGCCCACGTAGAGGGACGTGAAGAGCCCGGGGTGCTCGGCCAACGCCGCGGCGAGCTCATCCCCGCGCTCGACCTTCACGCGCACGGCGTCGAGGGTGGGCCGGATCGACGCCGGTGCCGTGGTCGCCCCCGCGGCCAGCGCCTTCGCCAGGGGCATGCCGGCGGGGAGGAGGGCCGCGATCGCGCGGGTGAACTCGAGGACCGCGTCGCGGCGGCCGAACCCCAACCCCAGCCCGCCTGATGTGGCCTCTCCGGTCGCCTCGTCGACGTTGAGCGCCAGAAGACCCCGGCCCTCCAAGTCGCGGATGAGGGCCTGAGCCGTCGTGGCGCTCAGGCGTCCTCGGGTTCGACGCCCTCCCGCATCGACCGCCCGATAGGCGTAAAGCGGCACTCCACTACTCCCAGCTCACCACGTCCCCATCCTCCCCCTCGCCGCCCAACTCTCCGTCGGCGCCCAGTGAGAGGAGGTCGTAGCTGGTGGGATTCACCGTGCCCGGGCTGAGGAAGACGTACGGGTTCCGCCATGGATCGAGGGGGACCTCTTTACGGAGGTACGGCCCTTGCCAGTTGTTGGGAAGGGGGTGAATCGTCGGGGCCAGGCGTAAGGTTGCGAGGCCCTGGGCGGTCGTGGGGTAACGTCCATTGTCCAGGCGGTAGGAGTCTAGCGCGGCCCCCAGCAGCTCGATCTGGGACCGGGCGGTCGCGTCCCTCGCGGTGCCCACGTTGCGGAAGATGTTGGGGCCCACCAGTGCGGCCAGCATGGCGATCACCGCGACGACCACCATGACCTCGATGAGCGTGAAGCCGCCCATGCCGGCGGCCCTGAGCTTGTCATGTGAAGTCATTTGGTCCCTCTCCCGTCTAGGTTCCCCTCAGGCATGCAGATGCCTGGCAACACCACGGTAGCGCATAGCGACACTACATGTAGATGTATACCGACGCCACGATAGACGCACACCGACACTAAATAGATGCCTACCGGGCCAGGATCGTTAGACCGCGGCTACGTCCCACCCGTTCCCACCCATCCCTCCCAGAACCTCCCACCCGGCCTACTTGGAACGTCCCACCCAGCCTCCTCAGGACCTCAGGCGCTGATCTCGTGGGCCTCTCCGGAGTCTCGCGGCACCCGGATACGGTCGACCATCTCCGCGATGTGGGGCGGCGGTGCAGGTGTGAAGCGGGAAACCGTGAGCGCAACCGCGAAGTTCAGCAGCATACCGACGGTGCCGATCCCTTCTGGGGAGATCCCTAACCACCAGTTCTCGGCGGTGTTCGCGCTCGGGTTGATGAACTTGAAGTAAACGATGTAGGACGCGGTGAACGTAATCCCTGCGATCATCCCCAGGACGGCTCCTTCACGGTTCATGCGCTTGGAGAAGATTCCCATGATGATGGCCGGGAAGAAAGAAGCCGCCGCGAGCCCGAACGCGAAGGCGACGACCTCCGCCACAAATCCGAAATTTCTTATTCCGAGAGCACCCGCCACGACCACGGCGAGCCCGGCGCTGACACGGGCCGCTATGAGTTCCCAACGCTCGCTGATGTCGGGCATGAAGCCTCGTTTGAGAAGGTCGTGACTCACGGCCGCTGAAATCACGAGGAGGAGACCAGCGGCTGTGGACAGTGCGGCTGCCAACCCGCCGGCGGCTACGAGGCCAATAACCCAGTTGGGAAGCCCCGCGATTTCCGGGTTCGCCAGAACCATGATGTCCCGATCGATGGTGAGCTCGTTTTCGATCGGCGCCCCGGATGCGTCCTGAGCGTCGGGGCCAACGTATTGTATGACGCCGTCCCCGTTCAGGTCGTCGAACGAGATCAGGCCGGTACCCTCCCAAGTCGTGAACCACTCGGGCATCTCCGCATATGGCTGTTCCGACACCGTTGCTAGGAGGTTCGTGCGCGCGAAAACCGCCACGGCAGGTGCAACGGTGTAGAGCATGGCGATGAACACGAGAGCCCAGCCGACGCTGATGCGGGCGTCTCTCACTCGTGGGACCGTGTAGAATCGGATGATCACGTGCGGCAAACCAGCCGTACCAACCATGAGTGCCGCAGTGATGAAGAAGATGTCGATCGTGGATTTCGCGCCGGACGTATAAGCCGTGAAACCCAGCTCACTGTGTAGACCGTTCAGGCGGTCGAGCAGGAAAGTTCCGCTCCCTTGGTCGACGCCACCGAAGCCGAGCTGAGGAATCGGGTTACCGGAGATCTGGATCGAGAGGAAAATTGCGGGCACCAGATACGCGAAGATCAACACGCAGTATTGAGCGACTTGCGTATAGGTGATGCCTTTCATCCCGCCCAAGACGGCGTAGAAGAACACGATGCCCATGCCGATGACGATACCAGTGTTGATCTCTACTTGAAGGAACCGACTGAAGACGATCCCCACGCCGCGCATCTGGCCGGACACATACGTGAAGGACACGAAAATGGCGCACACCACGGCCACGATACGTGCGGTTTGCGAGTAGTACCGGTCCCCCACGAAGTCGGGCACCGTGTAGGCACCGAACTTCCTCAGGTACGGGGCGAGGAGAAGCGCGAGGAGTACGTATCCACCGGTCCACCCCATGAGGTACACGGACCCGTCGTAGCCCGTGAAGGAGATGATCCCCGCCATGGAGATGAACGACGCCGCCGACATCCAGTCAGCGGCGGTCGCCATGCCGTTCGCCACGGGTGAGACCCCGGCGCCCGCGACGTAGAACTCCTTCGTTGAGCTCGCCCGCGACCGGATGGCGATGCCGATGTAGAGGGCGAAAGAAAGCCCCACCAATATGAATGTCCAGGCAGTGACGCTCATGATTGGTCCGTCACTCGGAACCCTCGTCGACGCCAAACTCGCGGTCGAGTCGGTTCATGAGGTACACGTACACGAAGATCAAGACCACGAACACGTAGATGGAGCCCTGCTGCGCGAACCAGAACCCGAGTGGGAAGCCGGTTCCCGGCAGGAGGAAACGGTTCAACGGCTCGACGAAGAGGATTCCCGCCCCGTACGAAATGGCGAACCATACGGTCAGCAGAATGCCTACGTACTTCAAATTTCTGCCCCAGTAGTCTCCGGGGGAGGAGGCTGCGCGAGCTCCGTGTGGGTCGGAAGGATTGGTCATGGCGCGGGTAATTGGGCTCCTCGACGGCGGTGTGGCAAGTCTGGGCGGGTAATCACTTCTTCGGCATGGCCCGATCGGTGGCTGTGAATTAACCTCTGCGTGGGTTGCCTGGCCCAGACGCTGCGGCGCCAAGAAAAAGACGGAAACTCACACAAGGAGAATCGGGAATGTCCGAGAACGAACTGATCCCTCTCATTCTCCTTTTTCTTTTCGGGGGTTTTGCGGTTCTTACCGCGTTATTGAAGACTCGCGCACGCGTGACAGCGCCCCTGGCCGTCGCCCTGGCGGTCCTGGAGGGTCTCTCTGGTCTCGCCTTGATGGCTGCCGCCCTACCCACGTCGGGATCCTTGGAGACGGCGTCGCGGGTGGCGTTCGTCACTGCGGTGTTGGTCGCCCTTTCGTCCACGGTCCACATGCTCAAGGTCCGTGGTAGAAGCCGAGGCCGGGAGCTGTCGGAGGGCGGGCGCCTCTACGCGGCCGTCAAGACCGGAATACACACGTCGGGGCTGGCCGAGGGCGAGGACGCAGTTCCGGCGCCCGGCTTGGACCCGGGGCCAGCGCCCGGAGAGGCCCCAGGGCCATCACCCGGCGAGGACGTACGCGACCCCTAGCGGTCCAACAGCGCCATCACCAGCCCGCTCCGGACCTTGGGCTCGAACCAGGTCGACTTGGGCGGCATTTGCCGGTTCTGGCGGCACACTTCGATGAACTCCTCCATGGTGACCGCGGGGAGTGTCACGGCGTACGCCGCCCGCCCGCCGTCCACCTCCCCCTGTAGCCAGGCCGCATCTTTGTTGTTGCCGACGAACGTGAGCCGGTCGTCGCCGGCGTCGTCAATCCCGAAGACGTGCCCGAAGAGGTTCTTCTGGACGATGCCGTAGTCGATGGCTTCAGCGGCGTCGTTCGGATCGAACGTGCCCGGGAGGGGTCGCAATCGTAGCCAACCGCGGTCGGGCGTGTAGAGGCCGATCTCATGAGTCTTGTCGGGCTGGTAGAAGTCCGCGTCGGCGTCCGCATTGGCGTCCGCGCCGGGGGGTGTATCGAGCTCGAACTTCTCCCGGATCGCAGCGGCCAGCTGTTCCGGCGGAAGCGCTGAAGTTCGCACGAGCCGGTTGTACGGCTGGATACCCAACGTGCCAGCCGGAAAGAAGACGCTCAGGAAGTGCTCGTATCCGAGCATAGCCGCGGCCGCGCTCCGGTGATTCCCGTCGGCCACATAAGCGTGTGGCTCGTCCGCCAGGAGCCCTTGCAGGTGCTGGATGGTCTCCTCGTCGCGGACGATCCATACACGGTGCCGGTTCCCATGCTGATCGAGCACCTCGAGATCCGGCGGCGAGCCCGATGCGTGTGCCTCGAGGTAGCTCTGGAACTCGCCCGACGTGTCGTCGACTCCGTTGTTCACCATGCCGATGATGGCTGAGGTGGCCTGGATCAGGTCGGCTCGGCCCCGTGCCTTCGGCTCACGGACTCCCTCGTTCCGGATGATGGTGCCCTGGGGGGTCTCGTCCGTGCGGATCTCGTCGGTCCGAGCCATGCCGCCCAGACCGATCTGGCGCACATCCGGGCGGTTGGGGTCTTCAATCTCGTAGACCCAGAGAATGTCACGAACTTCCTCGGTGAGCTCGCTCGCCTCGAGCTCCTCCATGTGCGTGCCCGCCTTGGCCAGGGCACCTTGTGAATCGCGCACACCCATGGTTTCGGGTGAGTCCGCGTGGCAATGAGCCATGGTCACACGCAGCACACTCATGGGGTTCTCTTGAAGGAGATCCCAGATTTCTCGATCGGCTTGGAACTCGTCGTAGTTCGGGGCGCTGATGAGAGCGGCCGCGGCCGAATCGACGGGGATGAGCGCGCGGCGGACCGGGGTGATCGTGATCATGAGATGGTGAGGGGAGTCACTGGAACCATTCTAGTAGGCTACCGGGTCCCGTCCGCTCCGTTCGCCTTCGACTCTCACCAAACGTACGCGGGCCTTGCCGAACATCTCCTGGAGCGCCTCCATCGTTTCGGGGCTCGGGTCCGCCTTGAGCGTCCGTGATCGCAGAATCGGCGCCGGGGCCCCGTTGTCGACGCCCAGGCGGAGCTCCAGGGGAGCCGTTCCGGGGTGGGCCACCACAACCTCCTTGGCTCTGGCGAACACCTGTTCGTCCAGCTCGGCACCTACCGGAAACTCGATCTGAAGGGCCAGCTGGCCGCTGTTGGATACGCCTTCCAGGGGGACGGCATCGTCGAGGAAAATGGGCGGATCCTCCTCGTCGCGCTCCCGTCCGCTCACCTTTCCGGAGATGAGCACAACGGCGTCCTGCCGAAGGGTCTCCTTGTACTTCTGCCAGTTGTCCTTGAAGGCGAGAACCGTGGCTGTGCCATGAAAGTCCTCGACCGTGACCTTACCCCACTCGGAGTTGTCACGGCGTGAGATCTGCCGTTGCACCTTGGTCACGACGCACGCCAGGTCGAGCGACCGCCCGAGATGGTCCTTCAAGTTGGCGGTGTTCACACCATCGAACGCCCGCACGACGTCCGCATACCGATCGAGCGGGTGGCCGGAAATGAAGAAACCCAGGGCTTCCTTCTCTCTCTTCAGCCGCTCCTGCTCCGACCACTCCGGGACGTTCGGAAGGCCGGGATCCTTGACCTCGAGGGCCGCGTCGCCGGCGCCGAAAAGGGAGGCTTGGCCCGCTTCCTCTTCGGCCTTTCGGGCGCTGATTTCGGAGTAGGCCGTATCGAGCCCGGCGAGGAGCTGTGAGCGGTACCCGAACGAGTCCAAGGCTCCCGCCGTGATGAGTGCTTCGACGGCACGTTTGTTCAAGGCGCGAAGATCGACGCGTTCCAGGAACTCGAACATCGCCGTGAAGGGCCCGTCGGCTTCACGCGCCGTGAGAATCGATTTAACCGCACTCGACCCTACACCACGGATGGCGCCCAAGCCGAACCTGATGTGGGTCTCGCCGACCGCCGTGAACTTCCAGCCGGACTCGTTCACGTCGGGCGGTAGGACCACAATACCATCGCTCAACTTCGGCAGATAACGGGGGAGCTCCCGGCACTCCCCGATGTACTTGACCACGTCGTCGGTGTTGGACACGACGGATGAGAGCAAGGCGGCCATGAACTCGGCGGGGTAGTGCACCTTCAACCAGGCGGTGTGATAGGCGATGATCGAGTACGCAGCGGCGTGCGAGCGGGGGAAGCCGTATCTGCCGAAGGTCTCGATCTGCTCGGCGAGGCTCTCCGCCGTTCGCCTCTCCACGCCTCGTGCGACGGCCTTCGAGACGAACTGGCGGAGCTCCTCGCGGATGAGCGATGCGAGCTTCTTGCCCATCGCCTTCCGGAGCACATCGGCCTCGGCCAGGTTGTAGCCAGCCAGGATGTTCGCAATCTGCATCACCTGCTCCTGGTACACGATGACGCCGTATGTGGACTCGAGGACCGGCTGCAGGTCGGGATGGTCGTAGCGGACCTCATCCTGCCCTGTCTTCCGCCTGATGTACGCGTCGGCCATACCCGAGTCGAGCGGACCCGGGCGAATCAATCCGTTGGCGGCCACCAGGTCATCGAAGCGGTCGCAACGCATGGCTCTGAGCTTTTCGATGGCCAACTTCGACTCGAACTGGAACACTCCCGCCGTGCCCCCGTTTGCGAGCATCTTGTAGACGGCCGGATCGTCCAGGGGAACGTCGTCCATGGACTCGAAGACGGTACCACTATCCGGGTGCCGGAGCTCGCCGACCCTCGCTTTGACCGCCTCCACGGCGTCATGGATGACCGTAAGCGTCTTGAGACCCAGGAAGTCTATCTTGAGCATTCCGGCGTCTTCGAGGCAGTTCATGTCGTATTGTGTGACGTACATCGCCTCGGAAGGGTCTCCGTTCGAGCCGTTCTTCCCCGTCTGGATGCAGACCGGCACGTAGTCATCGAGCGGCCCTGGCGCGATCACGATTCCGGCGGCGTGTACCGACGAGTGCCGGGAGAGGCCTTCGAGTGTCATGGAGTAGTCGAAGAGCTGCTTGTATCGGCCGCCCTCCTCGTATAGGTCCTTCACCTCCTTGAGCTTCGTGATGGCCTCCTCGACGGTGAAGGCCTGCCCAGGCGTGTTCGGGATCATCTTCGCGATCCGGTCCGTCTCGGACGGCTCCATGCCGAGCGTTCGACCAACGTCGCGGATCACCGCGCGGGACTTCATGGTCCCGAACGTGATGATCTGGCCGACTGCCCTTTTCCCGTACTTCTCCTTCACATACTCGATGACCTCACCCCGCCGTTCATAACAGAAATCGACGTCGATATCGGGCATCGAGATCCGCTCGGGGTTCAGAAAACGCTCGAAGAGGAGGTTGAAGGCCAGGGGATCGAGATTGGTGATCCAGAGTGAATAAGCGACGATCGAGCCGGCCGACGAACCCCTGCCAGGTCCCACCGGAATACCATGGCGCCGGGCCCAGTCGATGAAGTCCCAGGTGATCAGGAAATAGCCGGCATACCCCATCTCGGTGATGACCCCCAACTCGTAGTCGAGGCGCTCCTGGACGGGTTCGGGAAGAGGATCTCCATACCGCCGCTTCGCACCCTCCGTAGCCAGAAACACGAGATATTCGTTCTCGTCGGTGTGGTCGTCGGGAAGCGGGAACGCGGGCAGGTGGTACGTCTTCTCGAAGCCGACGTTCACCTCGTCGGCAATTCTCAGAGTGTTCTCGAGGACGTCCGGCCGATCCGGGAACCGTTCGGCGATCTCCGGCGCGCTCTTGAAATAGAGGCCCTTGTCGTATCGCATTCGGCCGGTGTCGCTTCGGTCTTTGCCGAGTCCGATACAGAGCAGCACGTCGTGTGCGTCGTGATCCTCCGCCCGAAGAAAGTGCGCGTCGTTGGTGGCGATCACCGGAAGGCCCAACTCCTCGGAGAGCTTGAAGATCTTTCCGTTGAGCTCAGCTTGTCCCTCGGAATCGTGCGCCTGGACCTCCAGGTAGTACCTGTCCTCGAAGAGGTTGGCGTACCAAGTGGCGGCCTCGCGGGCACCCTCCCAGTTGTCTGCCGTGAGGTGACGGGCGACTTCCCCGGCCAGACAGGCCGAGCTGACCACGATGCCGCCGGCGTGGGCCGCCAGAACTTCCCGATCCACTCGCGGCTTGTGGTAGAATCCCTCGGTGTACCCGATGGAGGACAGCTTCACCAGGTTCTTATAACCCTCCATATCCCGAGCCAGGAGCACGAGGTGGTAGTAGGCCCGTTCTCCCTGGCCGGCCTTGGAGCGGTCCCGTCGATCACCCGGCGCCACGTACGCCTCCATGCCGATGATCGGCTTGATCCCTTCACTTTTGGCGAGCTTGTGGAAGGCCCAGGCGCCAAAGAGGCAGCCGTGGTCGGTGAGGGCAAGGCCGGGCATCTCGTACTCTTTGGCCCGGTGGACGAGATCGGTCAGCCGGTTGGCTCCGTCGAGGAGCGAGTATTCGGAGTGGGTGTGGAGGTGGACGAAGCTCACGAGTGCCGGGCCAAGTCGTCTGTGGAGATGAGAAATCGGCCCTTCGGTCGGTCCGAAAAGGCCTACGGGTTCCCCATTCTACACACCAGTGCTACGACCGCCAAAAGGGAGGGGGCACGGATGGCGTACCCAAGCGGTTTAGGGTCCGAGGACTCCGCCATCGGGGAGAGATGTCTGCTCTACTCGATCACCCACGTGTACTTGTTTCCGGAGCTCCACTTGGGGGAAGCCAGCATTCCCAAAGCCGTGCGTCCCAGGATCGTGTCCGACGTGACCAGCGTGACTCCGAGGGTGAAGGGCGATCCGCCCCAATAGTCGTAGTCCAGCGTGTACTCATCCTGGACGAGGTCGAAGCCGCCGGGGAGGTAGGCGTCGAGCCCCGTCGGGACGATGCCGCTGGCCGCCTCGGACGGCCAAGCCTGCTGCTCCGCCTGGAAGTTGTAGACGGCCACCCGAACGGCCTGCATGTTGCTGATGGCATCGGTCGCCCGGGCCCTGACGATGATACCAGTGAGTTGGGGCTGTGCGATGGCCGCAAGAATGCTGACGATCAGAACCACGACGAGGAGCTCGATCAGGGTCACCCCCCTACGGTCATTGATGGCGCGCACGATCATGAGGCTCCTGGGGGAGTCGATGTCCCCGTAACGATCGCCATGGCGTCGGCGACGAGCTCGTCTACGGGCTCAGTGGACGTGTAGTCCACGCTGACCTGCCCCGCCTTGCCGCTCAACTGAAAGACGCCGTCGGACAGCCGCCTGTACTGAACCCCGTCGGGTCTTTCGCCCAATTCGTCGAGGTTGCTGGGAAGCCTTCCATTGTCCGTTACAAACCGCTGAATGTTTGTGAGCTGTATCCACATTTCCATCCGGAGGCCGGCTTCCTGGGTGGCCTGAGGGATGGTCGGCACCTCTGGAATCAGCGCCGCTGGTGGGAAGACCCAAAGCCAAACCGAAAACAACGCCAAAACAGGCGGGATGGACGGGTGCACACGAGCCCGCTTAGCCTTCGGAGTCGCCGTGCTCCGAAGCTCATCCCGACGTTTCTGATCCTTGAGGACATCGCTCAGGGCGTCCCCATATTCGCTGGCTTGCGGCGGATCCGGCGACGCGGACTCGTCTTTCTGCTCTTCGTCCATGGATGGCTTGGTGGTTTCAAAAAAAAGAAATTCGGACAGCCGCTTTCTGCATTCCCCCACTAATATGCACCGGGGCTTCCCGGGATCCCAACACTCTTCTTCCGAGGGGCCTTGTTGGGGCCTCTTTGGATCGATATCAAGTAGGTGCTCCTGACGGGGCAAAGTACGTACCCCCCGCGGCAGAACGTACGTGTTCCTCGCACTGACCACGACAGGGACTTGACCATGTGGCTCTGGATTCTAGGACTCGCGTTGGTGACCCTCGTGCTCTACGACCTCCTTCAGAAGCGACACGCCATTCTGCGAAGTTTTCCCATCATTGGTCACCTGCGATACATCCTGGAGTCGGTTGGCCCCGAGTTGAGACAGTACATCGTCACGGACAACGATGAGGAGCGGCCCTTCACGCGCGACCAACGGAGGTGGGTCTACGCGTCGAGTAAGAAGGCGAACAATTACTTCGGCTTCGGCACGGACAACGAGCTCGAAACGACGTCCAACTACATCATCATCAAACATCGGGTCATGGGTGGGGGCCGAACCGCTACGGCTGCTGCGTACGGGGAGGCGGGAGCCGACGAGACCTATCCTCTTCCATGCGCGAAGATTCTCGGCGGTGCTCGAGGCCGGGCGCGGGCCTTCCGCCCCGATTCGGTCGTGAACATCTCAGCGATGAGTTTTGGTTCGTTGTCGGGCGCCGCCGTGAGTGCGATGAACCAGGGAGCCCGAATCGCGGGATGCCTCCAAAACACAGGGGAGGGGGGCATCAGCCCTCATCATCAGCACGGGGGTGATCTGATCTGGCAGCTTGGGACCGGCTACTTCGGCTGCCGCACCGAGACCGGTGGCTTCGATCTGAATCTGTTCCTGGAGCAGGTCGAATCGAATCCCGTGCGTGCCGTGGAAATCAAGCTGAGCCAAGGCGCGAAGCCCGGCCTGGGAGGTTTACTGCCGGGGGCCAAGGTCACGAAGCAAATCGCCCGGATTCGCGGCGTGCCCGTGGGGAAGGACGTGTACAGCCCAGCGTCGCACTCGGCTTTCGCGGACGTCGACGAGATGCTCGACTTCGTGGAGATGTTGGCCGAGGCGACGGGACTACCGATCGGCATCAAGTCCGCGGTCGGAGAGCATCACTTCTGGGAGGAGTTGGTGAACCTCATGTCCAAGAGGGATCGGGGGGTCGACTTCGTTTCCATCGACGGAGGGGAGGGCGGGACCGGGGCCGCGCCCCTCGCGTTCTCGGATCATGTGGCGCTGCCCTTCAAGGTCGGATTCAGCCGTGTGTACGGAATTTTCGCCGAGGCCGGGATCCACGAGAATGTGGTCTTCATCGGTTCCGGAAAGCTGGGCCTGCCGATCAACGCCATGGTGGCGTTCGCGCTTGGATGTGACACGGTCAACGTGGCCCGTGAGGCGATGCTGGCCGTGGGATGTATTCAGGCGCAGAAGTGCCATACGGGACACTGCCCCACCGGAGTGGCGACTCAGAATCGTTGGTTGGTACGGGGATTGGATCCCACCTCCAAGGCCGCCCGCTTGGCCAACTACGTCATCGCGCTTCGAAAGGAGATCCTACAATTGACCCGCGCGACCGGCGTGGCCCATCCCGGGCTTCTGTCGGGAGACATGATCGAGATTCTGGACGGGCGTTTCGGATCCGCGACGCTCACGGAGCTCTTCGGATACCAGGCGGGATGGGGCTTTCCGTCCGAGGCGGACCAGCGCGAGATCGTGCAGGTGATGGAGGGCGGGACGCACTAGTAGCGGTACGTCTCGGGCTTGTACGGTCCTGCCTTGTCCACGCCGATGTAGCCCGCCTGCTCGTCCGAAAGCTCGGTGAGCCGAGCGTCCAACTTATCGAGGTGGAGCCGGGCGACTTTCTCGTCCAGGATCTTCGGGAGTACGTAGACCTTTTTTTCGTACTGGTCGCGGTTCTTGGCGAGCTCGATCTGCGCAATGACCTGGTTGGTGAAGCTGGCCGACATGACGAAGCTCGGGTGACCCGTGGCGCAGCCCAGGTTGAGCAGGCGCCCCTCGGCGAGGATCATCACGCTGTGGCCGTCCGGGAAGATCCACTCGTCGTACTGCGGCTTGACGTTCTCCCGCCGGACGCCGGGCATCTTCTCGAGGCCGGCCA
>SMVB01071718.1_pt1 | contig 13659 bp, 25 predicted proteins | sample 2456461 | NCBI WGS metagenome assembly SMVB01 (sample SAMN11095934, study PRJNA526329) | marine sediment metagenome | biome: Marine sediment; feature: Surficial sediment; material: Deep marine sediment; isolation source: Hadal surficial sediment | place: Pacific Ocean | collected 2014-05 | depth...
AAAAATAGAGCTATTATTTGGCATGAAGAAAATAACGGAGCTACATTTGATATAATTGATATTCCAGAAGAATTAAAAGAAGAAGCGGCAGAGTATAGAGCTTTATTAATTGAAGAAGTAGCAAGTTACGATGAGAATTTGCTAGAAAAATTCATGGAAGATGAAAATTCTATTACTGAAGATGAAATTAATGCCGCATTAAGATCTGCTGTTATGGATATGGCAATCATTCCAATGATTTGTGGATCTGCTTTTAAAAATAAGGGAGTACAGTTTTTATTAGATGCTGTTTGTAGATATTTACCTTCACCTATTGATAAAAAAGCAATTATTGGTAAAGATCCTGATACTGATGAGGAAATTTTCAGAATACCATCTGTAGATGAACCTTTTTCTGCTTTGGCATTTAAAATTGCTACCGATCCTTTTGTTGGGCGATTAGCATTTTTCCGTGTGTATTCAGGTCGTTTAGATGCTGGTTCCTACGTATTGAACAATCGTTCTGGTAAAAAAGAACGTATTTCGCGTATTTACCAAATGCATGCTAACAAGCAAAATGCCATAGATTTTATTGAAGCAGGAGATATTGGGGCGGCAGTTGGTTTTAAAGATATTAAAACAGGAGATACACTAACAGATTTAAAACATCCAATCGTTTTAGAAAGTATGGATTTTCCAGATCCAGTAATCGGTATTGCAATTGAGCCTAAAACTAAAGCAGATGTCGATAAGCTAGGGATGTCTCTAGCAAAATTAGCTGAAGAAGATCCTACATTTACAGTAAGAACCGATGAAGCTTCAGGGCAGACCATTATTTCTGGTATGGGTGAGCTTCACTTAGATATAATAGTTGATAGACTTAGACGCGAGTTTAAAGTAGAAGTAAATCAAGGAAAACCTCAGGTTGAATACAAAGAGGCTATTACTCGTTTAGCAAATCATAGAGAAGTTTATAAAAAACAATCGGGTGGTCGTGGAAAATTTGGAGATATTGTATTTACAATGGAGCCTGCAGATGAAGGAAAGACGGGTCTTGAGTTTATAAATAAAATAAAAGGAGGTAATGTTCCTAAAGAATTTATACCGTCTGTTGAAAAAGGATTTAAAATGGCCATGGTAAATGGACCATTAGCCGGATTTGAAATGGATAGTTTAAAGGTAACACTTACCGATGGATCCTACCATGATGTAGATTCAGATCAACTATCGTTTGAGTTAGCTGCAAAATTAGGATTTAAAGCCGCTTCAAAAATGGCAGGAGCTGTAATACTTGAGCCGATTATGAAATTAGAAGTTCTTACTCCTGAAATAAATATGGGAGATATAGTTGGAGATCTTAACCGTCGTCGAGGTCAATTAAGTGACATGGGTGATCGTTCTGGATCTAAAGTAATTAAAGCTACGGTGCCATTATCCGAAATGTTTGGATATGTTACTACTTTAAGAACTTTGTCTTCTGGTAGAGCAACTTCTACTATGGAATTTTCACATTATGCTGAAACTCCTTCAAATATATCTGAAGAAGTTATTGCAGCAGTAAGAGGAACAGTTAACGCTTAATATTTTAGCAATGAGTCAAAAAATAAGAATAAAATTAAAATCTTACGATCACAATTTAGTGGACAAATCTGCTGAAAAAATTGTAAAGACCGTAAAAAGTACAGGTGCAGTAGTAACAGGGCCAATCCCATTACCAACACACAAAAAGATATTTACTGTATTGCGTTCACCACACGTAAACAAGAAGAGTAGAGAACAATTTCAACTATGTTCGTATAAAAGACTGTTGGATATCTATAGTTCTTCTTCAAAAACAATTGATGCTTTAATGAAGCTAGAATTGCCAAGTGGGGTTGAAGTAGAAATTAAAGTTTAGTTATAAGCTTTAGTTAAGTAAAGAATCTCATAAAATTATGAGATAACATGTCTGGAGCTTGAACGCGAAGGAAAAACGGAAACAAAATAATATTCAGGGTTGAATTTATTTTGACCCTGTTTTTTTAGGAAAAGTTTTCAGAAAAAATAAGAATAAATAATTTTTTAATAATCAATAAATAATAATTATGTCTGGGTTAATTGGAAGAAAGATAGGTATGACCAGCATCTTTGACGAGAACGGAAAGAATATTCCGTGTACAGTTATAGAAGTAGGTCCCTGTGTTGTTACCCAAGTCAGAACCAAAGAGGTTGACGGGTACGAGGCTCTTCAGCTTGGTTTCGATGACAAGAAGACTGCTACAAAAGCTGCTCAAGGGCATGCTAAAAAAGCAGGAACCGCTGTAAAGCGTAAAGTCGTTGAATTCCAAGGATTTGAAGAAGATTACAAATTAGGCGACACTATAACAGTGGAGCATTTTAGAGAAGGTGAGTTCGTGGATATTACAGGAACTTCAAAAGGAAAAGGATTTCAAGGGGTTGTAAAACGTCATGGTTTTGCGGGTGTAGGTCAAGCTACTCACGGTCAACATAACCGATTAAGAGCTCCTGGATCTATTGGTGCAGCATCATATCCTGCAAGAGTATTTAAGGGTATGCGAATGGCTGGGCAAATGGGTAACGAAAAAGTAAATATACAAAACCTAAAAGTGTTAAAAGTAGTGGCTGATAAGAACCTACTTGTGGTAAAAGGATGTATTCCTGGTGCTAAAAACTCTTATGTAACGATTTTGAAATAATGAAGGTAGCAGTATTAGATAAAAACGGAAAAGACACGGGTAGAAAGGTTGAACTTTCTAAAGAAGTGTATGGAATTGAGCCTAATAATCACGCTTTATATCTTGATGTTAAGCAATACCTTGCTAATCAAAGACAAGGTACGCATAAAGCAAAAGAACGTGCAGAGATTACAGGAAGTACAAGAAAAATAAAGAAACAAAAAGGAACTGGTACCGCTCGTGCGGGTAGTATCAAGTCTGGTGTTTTTAGAGGTGGGGGTAGAATGTTTGGTCCTAGACCAAGAAATTACTCGTTCAAATTAAATAAGAACTTAAAGCGCTTAGCTCGTCGTTCTGCATTGAGTATCAAAGCAAATGAAAAGGCTATTTTAGTTATTGAAGATCTTAATTTTGATACGCCAAAAACACAAGAGTTTACAGCAGTTATAAAGTCTTTAGGACTAGATGCTAAAAAATCTTTATTTGTGTTGGGAGAGTCAAATAATAATTTATATTTGTCCTCTCGTAATTTGAAAAAGACTGAAGTGATAACTAACGATCACTTAAGCACTTACAAAATCATGAATGCAAACAGCCTAGTGTTGTTTGAAAGTTCATTGGAAGGAATTGAAACAAACTTAAGTAATTAGAAGCGATGAATATCTTAATTAAACCTATTATTACAGAAAAAGCTACAGCTGATGTTGAAAATTTCAACAGATATGTTTTTGCGGTAAACACAAAGGCGAATAAGGTAGAAATTAAAAAAGCAGTAGAAGCTGCTTATGATGTTTCAGTTACTAAAGTTCGTACTATAAATGTCCGCCCAGATAGAAAAACCCGTCAAACAAAGACAGGTGTTCAAACTGGTAAAACTAATGCGATTAAAAAAGCAATAGTACAGTTGGCGGAAGGTGATTCAATAGATTTTTACAGTAACATCTAAAGAGAAATCTTAGATAAATTAGACAAAAATGTCAGTAAGAAAATTAAAACCAATCACCCCAGGACAGCGATTTAGAGTTGTAAATGGATTTGACGCCATAACAACTGATAAGCCGGAGAAAAGTTTATTAGCTCCGATTAAAAGAACTGGGGGAAGAAACAGTCAAGGAAAAATGACCATGCGCTACATAGGTGGAGGTCATAAAAGACGTTATCGAATTATCGATTTTAAACGTAACAAAGCAGGAGTACCTGCTACTGTTGCTACAATAGAATACGATCCAAACCGTACTGCATTTATCGCATTATTAAATTACCAAGATGGTGAGAAGCGATATATAGTAGCTCAAAGTGGACTTAAAGTAGGGCAAAATATAGTTTCGGGTGACAATGTTGCGCCAGAAATTGGAAACACTATGCTTTTACAAAATATACCTTTAGGAACTATCATATCTTGTATCGAATTACATCCAGGTCAAGGAGCTGTATTAGCACGTAGTGCTGGTGCATTTGCTCAATTAATGGCACGTGACGGTAAGTTTGCTACGGTTAAATTACCTTCTGGGGAAACTCGTTTAATATTAATTACTTGTTCTGCAACAATTGGAGCTATTTCAAATAGTGACCATCAGTTATTAGTTTCAGGTAAAGCGGGTAGATCAAGATGGTTAGGTAGAAGACCTCGTACAAGACCTGTAGTGATGAATCCTGTGGATCACCCAATGGGTGGTGGTGAAGGTAAGTCTTCTGGTGGACACCCACGTTCTAGAAACGGTATTCCTGCAAAAGGATATAGAACCCGTTCTAAGACTAAAGCGAGTAATAAATATATTATAGAACGTAGAAAGAAATAAGAAACTATGGCACGATCATTAAAAAAAGGACCTTACGTTCATTTTAAATTAGAGAGGAAAGTACAGCAAAATATTGAGTCTAATAAAAAGACTGTGATTAAAACTTGGTCACGGGCTTCTATGATAACTCCAGATTTTGTTGGACAAACCATTGCGGTTCATAACGGAAGACAATTTATTCCTGTTTATGTAACAGAAAATATGGTAGGACACAAATTAGGAGAATTTTCACCAACAAGATCATTCCGTGGTCATGCAGGTGCGAAAAACAAAGGAAAAAAATAAGCCATGGGAGTTCGTAAAAGAGAAAGAGCGGAGCAAATCAAAGAAGCAAAGAAAACAATGTACTTTGCAAAATTGAACAATTGCCCTACATCACCTAGAAAAATGCGTTTAGTAGCGGATCAAGTAAGAGGTGTAAAAATAGACAAGGCGCTAAATTTATTAAAGTTCAGCCCTAAAGAAGCATCACGTCGTTTAGAGACATTATTATTATCTGCCATTGCAAATTGGCAAGCTAAAAATGAAGAATCTTCTGTAGAAGATGCAGATCTTTTTGTAAAAGAAATTCGAGTGGATGGAGGAAGTATGTTAAAAAGACTACGACCAGCACCACAAGGACGAGCACATAGAATAAGAAAACGCTCCAATCACGTAACACTCGTGCTTGCAGCTAAAGATAACACACAAAGCAATTCATAAATGGGACAAAAAACAAATCCAATCGGAAATCGCCTAGGTATTATTAGAGGATGGGAGTCCAACTGGTACGGAGGTAACGACTATGGCGATAGACTTGCTGAAGACTACAAGATTAGAAAATATGTTCATGCTCGTTTGCAAAAAGCTAGTGTGTCAAGGGTGATTATTGAGCGTACCCTTAAGCTTGTAACCGTTACTATCACTACTGCTAGACCTGGTATTATTATCGGAAAAGGTGGTCAAGAGGTAGACAAGCTTAAAGAAGAGCTTAAGAAAATTACTGGTAAAGATGTACAAATAAACATCCACGAGATTAAAAGACCGGAAATGGATGCGTACCTTGTAGGGGCTAGTATAGCTAGACAAATTGAGAATAGAATCTCTTACCGTCGTGCTATTAAAATGGCTATTACTGCTGCAATGCGTATGAACGCTGAAGGTATTAAAGTGCAAATTTCAGGACGTTTAAACGGTGCTGAAATGGCACGTTCAGAATCTTATAAAGATGGACGTATTCCTTTATCAACATTTAGAGCCGACATTGACTATGCTTTAGTTGAAGCTCATACTACTTATGGTAGATTGGGTGTAAAAGTATGGATAATGAAAGGTGAAGTGTATGGAAAAAGAGAGCTTTCTCCCCTAGTTGGTTTAACCAAAAAAGGTGGAAAAGGCGCTAGCAACAGACGAGGTGGTGCTAATAAATCACGTCGTAGAAAGTAATTTTTAAATAGAATAAAATGTTACAACCAAAAAGAACAAAGTACCGTAAACAGCAAAAAGGTCGTATGAAAGGTAATGCCGGACGTGGAAACCAACTTGCTTTCGGAACTTTTGGTATAAAGTCTTTAGATTCAAATTTCTTGACATCACGCCAAATTGAAGCTGCACGTATTGCTGCTACTCGTTTTATGAAAAGAGAAGGTTCTATCTGGATCATGATTTTCCCAGATAAGCCTATTACAAAGAAACCTCTTGAAGTACGTATGGGTAAAGGTAAAGGAGCAGTAGAATATTGGGCTGCTGTAGTAAAACCAGGAAGAATGTTGTTTGAAGTATCTGGTGTGCCAATTGAAACTGCAAAAGAGGCCTTACGTCTTGCAGCTCAAAAGTTACCAGTAAAAACAAAATTTATTGTATCTAGAACATTTCAAGCTTAATTTATTATGAAACAATCTGAAATAAAAGAAGCATCAACAGCGGAATTACAGGAAAAGCTTACTGAAAACAGAAGAGCATTTTCAGACTTAAAAATGGCACATGCCATTACACCGTTGGAGAATCCAATTCAACTTAAAGCGCAAAGAAGAGCTATAGCGAGAATTGCGACAGAACTAACTAAAAGAGAAGTACAATAACTGTACGAAGCTGAAAGATGGAAAAAAGAAATTTAAGAAAAGAACGTATAGGTGTCGTTACTAGTAACAAAATGGATAAGTCCATAGTTGTTGCTGAAGTAAAAAAAGTAAAACACCCTATGTATGGAAAATTCGTGTTGAAAACAAAGAAATATGTTGCGCACGATGAGACAAATGACTGCAACGAAGGTGATAAAGTAAGGATTATGGAAACTCGTCCTTTAAGTAAAACCAAATGTTGGAGATTAGTAGAAATAATTGATAGAGCTAAGTAATCATGGTACAACAAGAGTCAAGACTAAAAGTTGCAGATAATACTGGAGCTAAAGAAGTACTAACAATACGTGTGTTAGGCGGAACTAAAAAAAGATATGCTTCAATAGGAGATAAAATAGTAGTAGCTATAAAAGAAGCTACTCCTAATGGAAGTATTAAAAAAGGATCTGTTGCCACAGCGGTTGTTATTCGTACAAAGAAAGAAATTAGAAGACCTGATGGATCATACATCCGTTTCGATGATAATGCCTGTGTGCTTTTAAACCCACAAGGAGAAATGATAGGAACTCGTGTATTTGGACCAGTAGCAAGAGAACTTCGTGATAAACAATTTATGAAAATAGTATCATTGGCACCAGAGGTGCTTTAATACGATAGTAAGATGATAAAGCTTAAAATAAAATCAGGAGATACTGTAGTTGTTACTGCCGGAGATCATAAAGGATCTGAGGGCAAAGTAATGAAAGTTATTCTTGAGAAAAACAAAGCAATAGTAGAAGGAGTAAATATGGTTTCAAAACATGAGAAACCTAGTGCTGATAACCCACAAGGTGGAATTGTAAAAAAAGAAGCTGCTATTCACATTTCAAATTTATCGTTAATCGATCCTACTACAGGAAAGGCTACACGTGTTGGATATAGAATGGAAGATGGTAAGAAAGTACGTTTTACTAAAAAATCGAATCAAGTAATATAGTTATGGGATATTCACCAAGACTTAAAGAGGAATATAAGAGCAGAGTAATAAGTGCTCTTAAAGAAGAATTTGGTTACAAAAATGTAATGCAAGTACCAAAATTAGAGCGCATAGTTGTGTCTCGAGGTGTTGGTGCTGCTGTAGCCGATAAGAAACTGATAGAGTATGCAACAGATGAGCTTACCAATATAACTGGGCAAAAAGCTGTTACTATACTTTCAAAGAAAGATGTTGCAAATTTTAAACTTCGTAAAGGAGTGCCAATTGGTACAAAAGTTACTTTACGTGGTGAACGCATGTACGAGTTTTTAGATAGACTTATCACAAGTGCTTTGCCTAGAGTTAGAGATTTTAACGGTATTAAAACAACAGGATTTGATGGTAGAGGTAATTACTCTTTGGGTATTGTCGAACAACTTATTTTTCCTGAAATAAATATCGATAGAATTAAGAAAATTGATGGAATGAACATTACGTTTGTAACATCTGCAGACACAGATAAAGAAGCAAAATCATTACTAACTGAATTAGGTTTACCTTTTCAAAAGAACTAAGAGATGGCTAAAGAATCAATGAAAGCCCGTGAGGTTAAGAGACAAAAGATGGTAGCGAAATATGCCGCTAAACGTAAAGCTTTAAAAGAGGCTGGCGATTATGAAGGATTACAAAGATTACCAAAAGATGCCTCTCCAGTACGTTTACATAATAGATGTAAAATTACAGGAAGACCAAAAGGGTATATGAGAACGTTTGGAATTTCACGTGTAACATTTCGTGAAATGGCTAACCAAGGTTTAATTCCAGGTGTTAGAAAAGCAAGTTGGTAATAACATTTTAAAAGAAGAAAGATGAATATAGATCCAATAGCAGATTATCTAACCAGAGTTAGAAATGCGGTAAAAGCAGGCCACAGAGTGGTAGAAATTCCTGCTTCAAAAGTGAAAAAAGAAATTACAAAGATCTTATTTGATCAAGGGTATGTTTTAAGTTATAAATTTGAAGACGATAATGGACCTCAAGGTTCAATTAAAATCGCTTTAAAGTATGATAAACTTACAAAAGATCCTGTAATTAAAGAGATACAAAGAATTAGTAAACCAGGTTTACGTAAGTACGCAAGTTCTACAGAACTACCCCGTATATTAAACGGATTGGGAATTGCAATTGTTTCTACTTCTCACGGAGTAATGACAGGTAAGCAAGCTAAAGCTCAAAATGTAGGTGGCGAAGTATTGTGTTACGTATACTAAAATAAAGACAAGAAGAAATGTCAAGAATAGGTAAAAACCCGGTAACAATCCTAGAAGGAGTTACAGTCGATATTAAAGACAATGTAATAACTGTTAAAGGAAAATTAGGCGAATTAACGCAAGAGTTTTCAGGGGTTTCAGTAAAGGTAGAAGAAGGAAAAGTTATCGTTGAACGTCCTTCAGACTCAAAAGAACATAGATCTAAACATGGTTTATACAGAGCTTTAATCAATAATATGATTGAAGGTGTAACCAAAGGATGGTCTAAAGAACTAGAATTTGTTGGTGTGGGTTACCGTGCCAGTAATCAAGGACAGAAATTGGAAATAGCTGTTGGTTATTCACACAATATTGTGTTGAATATTGCTCCAGAAGTTAAAATTGAAACCATTTCTGCTAAAGGAAAAAATCCAATTGTAAAATTAACTTCTCACGACAAACAACTGGTTGGGCAAGTTGCTGCAAAAATACGTAGCTTCCGTATGCCAGAACCTTATAAAGGAAAAGGAATTAGATTCGTAGGAGAAATAATTAGAAGAAAAGCAGGTAAATCTGCATAACAAATAAAGTTATGGCATTATCAAAAACCAAAAGAAGAGAACGTTTACGTTTCAGAATTAGAAAAACTGTTTCTGGAACTTCACAACGTCCTCGTTTGGCAGTTTTCAGAAGTAATAAAGAAATCTATGCTCAAATAATTGACGATGTAAATGGAGTAACCATTACAGCGGCTTCTACTAGAGATAAAGATATAGATGCTTCTAAATCTAATAAAACAGAAGCTGCAAAATTAGTAGGAAAAGCTATCGCTGAAAAAGCTCTTAAAGCAGGAGTAGAAAGTATTACTTTCGATAGAGGCGGATATCTTTACCACGGAAGAATTAAATCATTAGCTGAAGGAGCTCGCGAAGGCGGACTAAAATTCTAAGAAATATGTATCAAGATTATAAAAATATAGATTTAGTTAAACCTGGAGGTCTAGAATTAAAAGATCGTTTAGTTGGGGTTCAACGTGTAACTAAAGTAACTAAAGGGGGTAGAACCTTTGGGTTTTCAGCTATTGTTGTAGTTGGCGATGAAAATGGTGTTGTAGGTCAAGGACTTGGAAAATCGAAAGATGTTGCAAGTGCTATAGCCAAAGCTATTGAAGATGCTAAGAAAAACCTAGTACGTATTCCTTTAAATAAAGTTACCTTGCCGCATGAACAAAAAGGGAAATATGGAGGTGCAAAAGTTATTTTATTACCAGCTTCACCTGGTACAGGAGTAATTGCTGGTGGTGCTGTACGTGCTGTATTAGAGGCTGTTGGAATCCATGATGTATTATCGAAATCTCAAGGATCATCAAACCCTCATAATGTGGTGAAAGCAACATTTGATGCATTATTAAAATTGAGAAGTGCACAGACTATAGCTAAACAAAGAGGTATTTCTTTAGAGAAAGTATTTAAAGGATAAATAACTAAGAAGATGGCAAAGATTAAAGTAACAAAAGTTCGTAGTGAGATTAATCGCACTCAAAGACAAAAAAGAACGCTTGAAGCATTGGGACTTCGTAAGATGGGTCAAACTGTAGAGCATGATGATACTCCAAATATTTTGGGTATGATAAGAAAAGTTAATCACTTGGTTTCAGTAGAAACTAAATAATATTATAAAAATGAATTTAAGTAACTTACGACCGGCAAAAGGATCGGTAAAAACACAAGGCAAGCGAGTAGGTCGCGGACAAGGTTCAGGTAAAGGAGGAACTGCAACTCGAGGTCATAAAGGTGCAAAGTCTCGTTCTGGGTATTCTAAGAAATTAGGATTTGAAGGAGGCCAGATGCCATTACAACGTCGTGTTCCTAAATTTGGATTTACGAACATAAACCGTAAAGAATATCAAGGTGTTAATCTTGATGTAATACAACAATTGGTTGATGACAAGAAAATTAAAGACACTTTAGACTTTGATACTATGGTGGAATTAGGACTTGTTGGAAGAAAAGAATTGTTAAAAATATTAGGAAGAGGAGAGCTAAAAGCAAAATTAACAGTAACAGCACATAAATTTTCTGCTTCTGCAAAAGAAGCGGTTGAAAAAGCTGGTGGTGAAGTAATAACATTGTAATTTTATTATAAGGATGAAATTTATTGAAACCTTAAAGAACGTTTGGAAAATAGAAGAGTTACGTAACCGTATCTTACTTACGCTTGGGCTATTATTAGTATATCGTTTTGGAGCACAAGTGGTGTTGCCAGGGATTGATGCTTCTATGTTAGCAGAATTTGCTGGAAAGTTTAATGATGGCGGTTTAGGTGGATTACTTAATGCCTTTACAGGAGGTGCATTTGCAAATGCATCTGTTTTTGCATTGGGTATTATGCCATATATATCTGCATCAATTGTTGTTCAATTAATGCAAATAGCTGTTCCTTACCTACAAAAATTACAGAAAGAAGGAGAAAGTGGAAGAAAGAAAATTAATCAAATTACCAGATGGTTAACCATTGGTATTTGTTTGGTTCAAGCTCCAACTTACCTTTTAGGATTACCTGCATTAGGAGTTCCTGTTGAAGCCTTTATATTAGGACAAACTACAATGTTCTATATTTCTTCAACAATAATCTTAGTAACCGGTTGTGTATTTGCAATGTGGTTAGGAGAGAAAATTACAGACAAAGGTATTGGTAACGGTATCTCTATATTAATTATGGTTGGTATTATTGCAAGATTACCTCAGTCTTTTGCTCAAGAGTTTGCTTCTAGAGTAATAGAATCTAATGGGGGAATGATCATGATACTTATTGAATTAGTTATTTGGTTTGTTATAATAATGGCTAGTATAATGTTAGTTATGGCTGTACGTAGAATTCCTGTGCAATATGCTAGGAGAACTGCTAGTGGTGGATATGAGAAAAACATATTTGGTGCAAGACAGTTTATTCCTTTAAAGTTAAATGCTTCTGGTGTAATGCCAATTATCTTTGCTCAAGCAATTATGTTTGTTCCAGGATTAATTGGAGGTGCATCATTTATGAAGGACTCTAATGTTGGACAATGGATGCAAGTTAATTTTAATGACATATTTGGACTTTGGTATAATGTATTGTTTGCATTATTAATTATCATATTTACCTATTTTTATACTGCGATTACGGTACCAACCAATAAAATGGCTGATGATTTAAAACGTAGTGGTGGATTTATTCCAGGTATTAAACCAGGTACAGATACTGCAGATTTATTAGACAGAATAATGTCGCAAATAACGCTACCAGGTTCAATATTCCTTGCATTTATTGCTATATTCCCTGGAATAGCAGTAAAACTATTTGGAATACAACAAGGATGGGCATTATTCTATGGTGGAACTTCACTATTAATAATGGTAGGAGTTGCAATAGATACCATGCAACAAATAAATTCATATTTGTTAAATCGACATTACGATGGTTTAATGAAAACAGGTAAAAACAGAAAAGCAGTAGCATAATGGCAAAACAACCAGCAATAGAACAAGACGGTACAATTACAGAAGCATTATCTAATGCAATGTTTAGAGTTGAATTAGAAAATGCACATGTTGTAACCGCGCATATATCTGGTAAAATGCGAATGCACTATATTAAATTATTACCAGGAGATAAAGTTAAATTAGAAATGAGTCCTTACGATTTATCAAAGGCTCGAATCACTTATAGATATTAAGTTATTATGAAAGTAAGAGCATCTATTAAAAAAAGAAGTGCCGACTGCAAGATTGTTCGCAGAAATGGCACATTATATGTTATTAACAAAAAGAACCCTAGGTTCAAACAAAGACAAGGATAAGTTATGGCAAGAATCGCAGGTGTAGATATCCCTAAACAAAAAAGGGGTGTAATCGCGTTAACGTATATATTTGGTGTTGGTGCAAGCCGAGCTAAAGTTATACTAGAAAAAGCTGGAATTAGCGAAGACAAAAAAGTAAACGAATGGAACGATGAAGAAATCGGAAAAATTCGTGATGCTGTTGGAACATTAACCATTGAAGGTGAATTACGTAGCGAAATTCAATTAAACATTAAACGTTTAATGGATATTGGTTGTTACAGAGGAATTCGTCACAGAACTGGACTTCCGTTAAGAGGTCAACGTACTAAGAACAACTCAAGAACAAGAAAAGGAAAACGTAAAACTGTTGCTAACAAGAAAAAAGCAACTAAATAAACACTAGATATGGCAAAGACAAAAACTAGTACTAAAAAACGTAAAGTTAATATAGAAGCAGTGGGACAAGCTCACGTTACCGCTTCATTTAACAATATTATCATTTCGTTGACTAATAAAAAAGGAGATGTAATATCTTGGTCATCAGCAGGTAAAATGGGCTTTAGGGGTTCTAAAAAGAATACTCCTTATGCTGCTCAATTAGCTGCAGAAGATTGTGCAGCAGTTGCTCATGGTTTAGGATTACGTAAAGTAAAAGTTTACGTAAAAGGTCCAGGAAATGGTAGAGAATCTGCTATTAGATCAATTCATAATGCAGGAATTGAAGTAACTGAAATTATCGATGTTACTCCAATGCCACATAATGGATGTAGACCTCCAAAAAGAAGAAGAGTATAATTTTATCCTGAATTATTTCAGGATCATTTATAACGAATATTTAATAATAAGTATAAACTGAAGGAAAATCGAAAGCCAAAGGATAAGCTTAAGACCTTAATTTGGTATTCCCTTCAAAATAAATTTTAAAATGGCAAGATATACTGGTCCAAAGACAAAAATTGCTCGAAAGTTTGGTGAAGCTATTTTTGGAGACGATAAGTCTTTCGAAAAAAGAAATTACCCTCCTGGGCAACACGGAAATAACCGTCGTAGAGGAAAAAAATCTGAATACGCAATACAATTAGCTGAAAAGCAAAAAGCTAAATATACCTACGGTATTTTAGAGC
>SMVB01267074.1_pt1 | contig 13659 bp, 10 predicted proteins | sample 2456461 | NCBI WGS metagenome assembly SMVB01 (sample SAMN11095934, study PRJNA526329) | marine sediment metagenome | biome: Marine sediment; feature: Surficial sediment; material: Deep marine sediment; isolation source: Hadal surficial sediment | place: Pacific Ocean | collected 2014-05 | depth...
GGTACTGCAACCCACCCCCGGCAGTCCTAGAAACAATGCTCCGGTGACCATTCTTGGCCGACGCCGGGGTAGTCATCGATTGTTTCGAACAAGAGGTTGGACTTGGCAGATTTCGAAGTCGTCGATGCACCCGAGCGGCTCAAGGAGCTAGCGGGTCAGTTCCTCGCCGAGCCGGTGCTCGCCGTCGATACCGAGGCGGACAGTTTCTATCACTACTTCGACAAGACCTGCCTGGTTCAGATCGCCACTTCGAAGCACTCCTACTTGATCGACACCCTCGCCTTCGACGGTCCCGAGGCCATGGCACCGCTGGCGCCAGTGTTCGCCTCTCCCGATGTGCGAGTGATCTTCCACGCCGCGGAATACGACATTTACGTGCTCAAACGGGACTACGGGTACACGTTCGCGAATATCTTCGACACCATGGTTTCCGCGCAGTTGCTCGGCTACAAGGCCATTGGGCTCGCCGCACTGATCGAACATCATTTTGGCGTGAAGGTTCCCAAGGACGAGCAGCGGTCGGACTGGTCCCGGCGCCCGTTGACCGATCGGCAGCTCGACTACGCCGCGGGCGACGTCATCTACCTCGCCCGGCTGACCAAGAAAGTGGAGCGCGAACTCAAGAAAGCGGGGCGACTCAGCTGGGCCCAGGAAGAATTCAATACCCTCTGCGAACGCGAATGGCCCGACCGCAAATTCGACAAACAGGGCTACTTCCGCATCAAGGGTGCACGCAAGCTCGACCCCAAGAGTCTCAGTGTCTTGAAGGAGCTCTTCTTGATGCGCGACGCGCGCGCGCGGGAAATCGACCGTCCTCCGTTCAAGGTGCTGGGCAACCGCACCCTGCTCGAGATCGCAAGCTTGAAGCCCAGACGCCCAAATCAGTTGAAGGGCATCAAGGGAATCACAGACCTGCTGGTGCGCCGGATGGGGAACGACATTCTCAAGGCCGTGACGAAGGGCCGAGATGTAGAACACTCCCCGATTCCCAAGAACACTGGAAACGGCCGCCGGCGCATCGACCGCAAGACCGAACGCCGGGTTACGGAACTCAAAACTTGGCGCGCCAAGCGATCCAAAGAACTGTCTCTCAACCCGGGTGTGCTCTGCCCGAACGCCGCGCTCGAAGCGATTGCCTGGCGCAACCCGGACTCCGGAGCGGACCTCGAAGACATGCCGGAACTCAAGGGCTGGTTCGTGCGAGAGTTCGGCGACGAGGTCTCGGCTAGCTTGGGAGAACACAGAGCGGAAGCCAAAGCAGAGGACAAGGCAGAGGCCGAATCCGATTCGTCCAGCCGAGATGCCGCGCCCAAGAAGAGCGCCAAGAAGCGGACCGGCTCAGAATCCTGAGCTGTCGCGGGTGCCGTTCTCGTAGCTTTCTCGTAGCTAAAGAACGGCCCAAAACGAAATTGGCCCCTCAGTTCGACCTTCGAAGCTGAGGGGCCCACTTCCAAATCCGATCACTTGGTGACTGAAACAGCCTTCGGGATGCAGTCCTTGGGGGAAAGCGCCTCGTTGCTGTCACCGCTCCAGGTGGTGGTTCTAACTGGATGAACGCGCCCGAAACATCCAGTTTGAAACCGACGGATTGTGCTTGGTCATAACTAAAGCACGATGCGTGCCAGAACCGACCGGTCGTGCAGAAAAATTGTAAGTGACCGTACTTAATACGTTATTATCACTTTTTGGGTTCCGGATTTCAAATCCGGCACGAGCCGACCGCCATCTAATGATGCAGTCTCGTCTCGGAATCCGGGCCTGAGCTTCGCGAGCTTGGACAAAATTTCGAATAAGCTTCCGAGGCACATCGACTTTCTGGCCCGCGACGCCAAATGTTGCAGGCCTGGCCTTCATGCATCCAAAGTTTGCGGCAAGACACGCCACCTGGAGGAAGCAGTCGCGATAGACTGCGCGGGTGTTTGCCGAACGTCGCAAGAAATTCTTGGAATCCATCGGACCCGATGCAGCGGCAATCGTCATCGGCCACGATGCGGTGCCGCGATCGAACGACACCGAATACCCGTTCCGGCAAAACAGCGACTTCCACTATCTGACGGGCTTCGATCACCCGAGCGCAGTCGCGCTGTTTCGCACCGACGACGGTCCCCCCTACACCCTGTTCGTACAGGCCAAAGACAAGTCGGCCGAGACCTGGCATGGCTACCGCCCCGGGACCTCCGGCGCCAAGGACGACTTCGGGGCCGACGAGGCCTTTGCGATCGACGCGCTGCTCGAAGAAATTCCAAAACAGATCGAGCGCATAGGCAGCCTCTACCACACCTTGGGTCGAAACCCGGATCTCGACCGCACGATCGTCGCGACCCTCGACAGCTTGCGGCAACGCAGCAAGCTGGGCTTCGAACCGGCGAGTCAAATTCGCGATCCACGCGACGTTCTCCACGCCATGCGTCTGTTCAAGGAGCCCGGCGAGATCGAGATCATGCGCCGCGCCGCGGCGATCACCTGCACGGCTCACCAGGAGGCCGCGCGGCTGTGTCGCGATGGCAACTTCGAATACCAGCTCGAAGCCGCACTCGGTCACGCGTTTCGTCGGCTCGGTGGGAGCGGTCCCGCCTACGGCACGATCGTTGGCGGAGGCAAGAACGCCACGATCCTCCACTACATCGTCAACAATCAGAAATTGCGCGGCGGCGAACTCTGTCTCGTCGACGCGGGGGTCGAACTCGAGGGTTACGCGTCCGACGTCACCAGGACCTATCCCGTTGGCGGCCGCTTTCGCGGTCCGAGTCGCGCAGTCTACGAAGTCGTACTCGCCGCACAGAAAGCAGCACTCGCGGTCTGTCGCCCGGGCACCACGCTACCCAAGATCCACGAAACCGCCTTGCGCTCGCTAGTCGAGGGGATGGTGTCCCTCGGGTTGTTAGCGGGAACCGTCGACGATTTGATCAAGAGTGAAAAGTACCGCGAGTACTACATGCACGGCACGAGTCACTGGCTGGGTCTCGACGTCCACGATGTCGGTGTCTACACCAAAAAAGGTAAAGCGCTGACGCTGGATCCCGGAATGGTTTTCACGGTCGAACCCGGAATCTATATACCGGTGGACGACACCAGTGCGCCGGAACACCTGCGAGGGATTGGTGTGCGGATCGAGGACGACGTCCTGGTCACCGAAGACGGGATCGAAAACTTCAATCACGCGATCCCCAAGCAGCCCGATGAAATCGAAGCCTGGATGAGTTGACTCGACCCCTGTTGCTTCGCTCCGCCGGCACGCGTATAAACCGCAGCAGATCCATTTCAGCAGTCTATTTCAAAAGATCAGGGAGTTGCCGCCCATGCCCGACATCGAGTCCTTGCTCAAAGAAAAGCGAACCTTCAAGCCGGATCCCGCCTTCACGCGTGCGGCGAACTGGAACAAGAAGACCGTCGCCGAATACCGCAAAGCGGGCGAGAAGAATCCAGAGAAGTTCTGGGCCGCTCGCGCCAAAGAGAACATCAGCTGGTTCTCTCCCTGGAAGACGGTGCTCGAGTGGAAGCCTCCCTTCGCAAAATGGTTTGTCGGCGGCAAGCTGAACGTCAGTTACAACTGTCTCGATCGTCACCTCGAGGGTGAGAACGCCTGGCGCCGCAACAAAGCGGCGATCATCTGGGAAGGCGAACCCGGCGACACCCGGGTGATCACCTACGCGGAACTCCACCGGGAAGTTTGCAAGTTTGCCAACGTCTTGAAGACCCAGGGGATCAAGAAGGGGGACCGCGTCGTCCTCTATATGCCGATGATTCCGGAGCTCGCGATCGCGATGCTGGCATGCACCCGGATCGGCGCACCCCACAGCATCGTGTTCGGCGGGTTTTCCGCCGAAGCGCTGCGCGATCGGATCGAAGACTTGGGGGCCAAGACCGTCATCACGGCGGACGGTGGTTTCCGAAAGGGCGCGGCTTTCCCGCTGAAACAGGCTGTCGACGACGCGCTCGACAAGAAGACCGCGGTCGAGTGTGTGATCGTCGTCGAACGCACGAAACAAGACGTCACCATGGTCGCGGGTCGCGACCTCTGGTGGCACGACTTGATGCAAGACGCGAGCCCGAGGTGTGCGCCTGCAAAGCTCGACTCCGAACACCCGCTCTTCATTCTTTACACGAGCGGCAGCACCGGCAAACCCAAGGGCATCCTGCACACGACCGGTGGCTACTTGACTCACGTGACGACCACCTTCAAGGCGATCTTCGACATCAAGGATGACGACGTCTACTGGTGCACCGCCGACATCGGTTGGATTACGGGGCATTCGTATGTCATCTACGGACCCCTGGCCGCCGGGGCCACCAGCATGATGTACGAGGGCGTGCCGGTTTATCCGGGTCCGGATCGCTGGTGGGCGTTGATCGAGAAGTGGGGTGTGAACATCTTCTACACCGCACCGACTGCAATTCGAACTTTCATTCGACTCGGCGACGAGCACCCGAAGAATCACGACCTCAGTTCCCTGCGGCTGCTCGGCACCGTGGGCGAGCCGATCAATCCCGAAGCCTGGATCTGGTATCACAAAATCATCGGCAACAAGAAGTGCCCGATCGTCGATACCTGGTGGCAGACCGAAACCGGGGGAATCATGATCACATCCCTCCCCGGCGCCGTGACGACCAAGCCCGGTTCCGCGACCTTGCCCTTTCCGGGCATCGATCCGGAGATCTTCACCGAGCAGGGTGAGGTAACGAAGCCGCCCGGCGGGGGTCTATTGGTGTTGCGCAAACCATGGCCCGGCATGCTGCGCGGAATTTGGGGCGACGACGAACGCTTCAAAGAAACCTACTGGAGCAAGTACAAAGACATCTACTTCTGCGGCGATGGAGCCCATCGGGACAAACAGGGATACTTCTGGATCATGGGCCGGATCGACGATGTGATGAACATCTCCGGCCACCGGATCGGCACCATGGAAGTCGAAAGCGCTCTGGTCTCCCATCCCGATGTCGCCGAAGCTGCGGTGGTTGGACGCCCGGACGACATCACGGGCACGGCGATCGTGGCCTTCGTCAGTCCAATCGGCGGCACGGATACCAGCGACGCATTCAAGAAAGTTCTCATCGCTCACGTGACCAAGGAAATCGGCGCCATCGCACGACCGTCCGAGATTCGTTTCACCGACGCGCTGCCAAAAACTCGCTCGGGGAAAATCATGCGGCGCTTGTTGCGAGACGTGGCCTCCGGAAATGAATCGACCGGAGACACCTCGACCCTCGAAGACTTCACCGTGCTCGCAAGACTTAGAGAAGCCGACGAAGACTAGGAGCCTGACCCAAGACTCTCGCGGAACGCCCAGGCGTCGAGGCGCGCCGCTGGCAAGGCGCGGAATCGCAGCTGTAGCTGGCTACAGCAAGATTTCGCAACGCAGACAGCGGCGATGCATCGGCGCATGGGCGTCGCGAGAGTCTTGGGTCAGGCTCCTAGTTTAGAGACGGGCGTCTTCTATGGCGGTGCCGGTGAAGAAATCCGGGTTCAGCCGGGTGTGGAGCCGCACGACTTCTTCAAAAACGAAGGCCCGGTAGTCGTCCTTCGACACCCGCCCCTGACTGAGTAGCTTGTAGCTATTGGGAAGCGGCGCATCGAGGTTCGGTACATCCCAATGACCGATATCCGATGAGAAGACCGGCCGCAGCCTGACGCCCATCGGATTGCCGGGACCATCGAGTGCGCGGTGAACGCTCTGGTCATCGGATTCACAGCCAAAATAGAACTGCTCGCCAAAGATCTGAGCCAGGTCCTTTGCACTTCGCAGCCCGGAATCTTCGAATTCGTTCCTAGCCCACGGCGACCGGTCTTTCTCGCCAATCATCTCGGGCGGCTCGGCAGGAAAACCGTAGCGCGACAGAATCGCTTTCAGTTCGCCTGTGTCGAGTCGCGCTGGATCGTAGTTCGCGAGTCCGTCCGGACCTCGCTTTTCATAGTGCTCTTCCAGCGCCGCCAACATTTCGATGGCCCAACCCGCGCCGCCCTCCAGAAAGCAAAAGGGAAGCTCGGGAAATCGCATGGGCACGCCGCCATAGACAAGCGCTCGGCAGTATTCGCTCTGCATGTAGCCATGACCCAGCACGTGGTTGTACGAATAGTTGGTCGGCGAGCCGCGTCCTCCCGCGAGATACTTGAGCCCGACGGCACCGTGGGAAGTCACCGCGAAGCCCAGTTCTTCGAACGTCTGCCAAACGGGGTCGTAGTCGTGCGCAGAGTCGATCCCGAATCGATCCGTATGAGCCAGCAGCGGGAATTGGTCGGGATGGTTCGCGAGCGGTCGCGCCACCCCGGGAGGGATCATCGCCACCTTGAACCCCAGTCCGTGCACGAAGCGAAGCTCCTCGATGGCCTCCGCTGGGGTATGCATCGGAATCACCGCGGCGGGCGTGATCACCCGTGAATGTTCCCGGGTAATCTCTTCTAGCATCGTATTCAGCGCGCGAACCGACGCTTGGCGTATCTCCTGGTCCGGAAGCGTGCACAGCGCGAGCCCCAGCGATGGGTAGAGAATCACAAAATCGAGCCCGATCTCGTCGAGTCGCTCGGCCAGTAGCGCCGGCACCATCACCGTCGCTTGATAGAGCGCATCGGTCGGCGAAGGCCACCAGGGACCGCGGGGAGTTCCGTCGCCCATCGATCCCGCGCCGGTAAAGAGATCGGGGATCGCACCCCGCAGTCCCGCCGCGATATCGGCGCCGGCTACCCGCCGGAGCGTATCGAACAGCATCGGCACAGATTCGAGCATGTGTCCATCACCATCGACAACCGGATGATCGAGGCTGCTGCGAATCGCTTCGATCTGGGCACGGTTTGTCGCGGAAATGTCAGCTCTGTCCGGCACCGCCCTAGCTCCGCCAGATGCTGGCGTGCCAGAGCTTCTTGCCGCGCTTGATCAGGATCATCTCACCGTGCAACAGGTCCCGCTCGGTAAGTCGGGCTTGCGACGGGACCTTCTGGCCGTTGACGGCGATTGCCCCGTTCTTGAGATACTCGCGGGCCTCGCGCTTTGATTGCGCGAGGCTCGTCTTGGGCAACAGGTCCGAAAGCGCTACGCCATCGCTTTCGAGTTCGGTCTTTTGATGGGTGGAGTGGGGAACGTCGGCGAACACGTCGCCCAACATCGTCGCATCGAGGTCCCGCAACTCACCCTTGCCGAACAGGGCCTGGGTCGCGGCCTGAACCCGTGCGAGTTCTTCCGGCCCGTGGATCAGTCCCGTGATCTCATCGGCCAGCCGCTGTTGCGCGCGGCGCTCCTGGGGTGCGGCGGCGTGTTGTTCTTCGATCGCTTCGGTTTCCTTGCGACTGAGCAGAGCAAAGGTGCGCAGGAATCGCCCCACATCGGCGTCGCTTGCGTTGATCCAAAACTGGTAAAACGCGTACGGACTGGTGCGGTCCGGCGAAAGCCAGATGTTGCCCGACTCGCTCTTGCCAAACTTTTTGCCGTCGGCCTTGAGCAGTAGCGGGGTGGTGACGGCAAAACTCTCGCCGGAACCGCCGCCGGCCGCTGCAGCCCGGCGGATCAGATCCATCCCGGAGACGATGTTTCCATATTGATCGGAACCAGAAATCTGCACCGTGCAATCTTGTGAGCGGTGCAGGTGAAGGAAGTCGTACGCCTGGAGGATCATGTAGGAGAACTCGGTGTAGCTGATGCCCTGGTCTCGCAGTTCCAGCCGATCGCGCACGGAGTCGCGTTGAATCATCGCGTTGACCGAGAAATGCTTGCCGACGTCGCGCAGAACTTCGAGGAAGCCGAGATCGCGCCACCAATCGAGGTTGTTCACCAGGCGCGCGCCGATTTTGGGGTCCTGATCTTCCCAGGTAAAGAGAGGTCGCATGATCTTGGCCTGGCATTCGATGTTGTGGCGAACCTCTTCCTCGCTCATCAGGCTTCGCTCGGCGTCCTTGCCGCTCGGATCGCCGATCAACCCCGTGGCGCCGCCCTGCAACAAGATCGGGCGATGGCCCGCCCGCTGCCAGAGTCGCATGATCGAGAGAGCGACGAGGTTCCCGATCCCGAGACTGTCCGCCGTCGGATCGATTCCGCAATACGCGGTGCGGCTCTGGGAGGCGAGATGGTCCGCCAACCCATCGCCGGCGGTCTGGTGCAGCAGCCCCCGCCACTCGAGCTCACTCAAAAATGATTCGCTGGAACCCACCATGGCACCTCACCGCCCCAACCCCGAAGCCACGCAACTGTATGAGAACTCGTTGATCGGGGCTAGGAATCGGGCTCCGACAGCTTCCAGCTCTGCTCGGTCGTGCGGTTCAGTTCGAGCAAACCACCGAGAGGGGGTTGGTCGCGGCGGAGCTTGGCATCGCTGAGTTTTTCGACGATTGTGCGCACGGTGCCCTTGTGCGCGACGATCAGCATCGAGGTCACGGGCAGAACCATCAGCCGGGAAAGGCCAGCGATCACTCTGGCGCGAAAATCTTCGCGCCGGTCACCGTCCGGAAAGCCAAATTCCAGTCCCTGCTGCTGCCACTCCCGATAGAGGGCCGGGTCTCGTGCCTCGATCTCCTCGCGGGTGAGCCCCTCCCAGCGACCGAAATCGATCTCGCGAAATCCCGCTTCGAGGCGAATTCTCCGCCCCGGAGCCACGATCAGCGCCGATCGCCACGACCGCTGCAGAGGGCTCGCGACCACCAGATCGAAGTTTTCTTCCCCGATCACCTCGCCGGCGGCTCGGGCCTGGTCCGCCCCGAGCCCCGACAGCATGACGTCGGTCGCGCCAAAAAACCGGACGCTCGAGCGGCCGACGGTCTCGCCGTGACGCAGGAGAACAATGCGCTCGAGTCGTGTGTCTGACTGACTGGAGATGACGTTTCCTCACAACACCCGGTAGACTCCGGCCGAGCCCGGGACGCGGATGAGACAAATGGGGGGTAGGGGTAGATGAGTACCGCATTGAACTGGAGAGGGTGGACCGCGATCGGGTCGATGCTGTTCGTGGGGTTGCTGCTCCTGTATTCCATTCCGAAATTCGAGAGCGTGGCCCCGCGGATCGAGGGGCCCGAAAGTCTCGCCCTCGGAATCGCGGGCGTCGACCTGGAACTGGTTCTCTCCGACGCCAACACAGGCCTGCGCAGTGTCCAGCTGAAGATCGTTCACCGCGGTGGGGGCCAGGTGGTGTTCGAGGAAGAGTATCCGGGCAACCTGTTGAGTGGGGCCGCGTCGTCCTTCGTGCCGCCGGTGACCGTATTTCTCGATCCCAAAGAGCTGCACCTGGCCGACGGACCCGCGACCCTGATCGTGACCGCGCGGGACTGGTCCTGGAGCAATGGAGGGGCTGGGAATCGCAGCGAGGTCGGGATCAGACTAGAGGTCGACACCAAGGCGCCCCGCATCGAAGCCACGCCGGGGCTCACGTACATCTACCGCGGAGGTGCGGCGACTGCGACCTATCGCATCGATGAAGCCACGGCCACGGACGGAGTGCGGGTGGGAGACATCTTCTATTCCGGTTACCCAGTGCCGGGCACGGACGAAGCCTCGGGCAGGCGAGTCGCATTCTTCGCCGTCGCGGTTCACTCCCCGGCGAATCCAACAATCGAAATCGAGGCCACCGATCACGCGGGCAATCGGACCAGCGTGCGACTGCGGGCCAAGGTCTTCGAGCGCCAGTTTCCCGAAGAACGACTCTCGCTTTCGGACCAGTTCTTCGATCGCGTGATTCCGCCCCTGGCAGAGAAGGTCGGGGTTTCCGCCCCGAGCAACGCGGAGGCGTTCCAGTTGATCAACCGCGATGTTCGCGCCCAGAACGAGAAGCAAATCCAGACTTTGGTAGAACAGAGCGACTCAGAAAGACACTGGTCAAAGACCTTCATCCAGCTGCCCAACTCCAAAGTGATGAGCCGCTTTGCAGAGCAGCGGCGCTACTTCCGGGGCGACCAGGAAATTTCCTCGGCAACCCACTACGGCTTCGACCTGGCATCACTTGCAACCGCGGACGTCGTCGCCGCCAACCGGGGACGGGTGATCTTTGCAGGCGAGTTGGGGATCTACGGCAATTGCCTGCTGGTCGATCACGGCCTCGGGCTCACCACCCTCTACGCGCATCTCACCGACTTCGCGGTGCAGGTCGACGAAATGGTCGAGCGCCGACAGGTGCTGGGCCGGACCGGGTCTACCGGACTCGCGGGCGGCGATCATCTTCATTTCGCGATCCTGATCGGGGGGACCTACGTGGATCCTCTCGAATGGTGGGATGCCAGTTGGATCAAGAGCCATGTCGAAGCCAAGCTGGCCGCACAGCACTCGTGAAAATCCCCCTGCGGGCCGACCTCAGGGGCATCCTGCTGCGACGCTACAAGCGTTTTCTCGCGGATATCGAAACTCACGATGGCGAACTCATCACGGTCCACTGCCCAAACCCGGGCGCCATGACGGGCTGCTCGACACCCGGATCGCAGATTCGCTGTTCGACGAGCGACAACCCCAAGCGCAAGTTGCGCCACACCCTCGAGATGATTCGGGTTGGACGCAGCTGGGTCGGGCTTCAACCCATGCACGCCAACCGACTGGTGAAGAGCGCCCTCGAAGCCGGTGAGATCGCAAAGCTTCGCGGCTACCGGGACGTGCGGCCCGAGGTCAAGGTCCCCGGCGGATCGCGACTCGACTTCATGCTGAACGACCACCCGCGCCGCCTTGAACCGCTGTACATCGAGGTCAAGAGTGTGACCCTCGCCGACCGAGGTGTCGCGCGCTTTCCCGACGCCGTCACAACCCGGGGACGTCGCCACATGGATACGCTGTCGCGCTTGCGCGACCAGGGAGCGCGGGCCGTGGTGCTGTTTGTCGTGCAGCGCGTCGACTGCGATGTGATGGAGCCGGCCGAGGCGATCGATCCCGAGTATGCGCTTGCCCTGCGTCTCGCCTGTGCGAACGGCGTCGAGGCCATCGCCGTGCAAGCTCGAGTCACGTCCCGCGCAATTCATCTCGAACGCGAACTTCCAGTTCAACTCTGATGGCCGACGTTACGCAACCCGAACTCGGAGCCATCACAAAGCCGGCTCGAAGCAAACGGCTGCGAGAGCGTCTACTAGGCTGGTACGATAAAAGCCATCGCGATCTGCCCTGGCGCCGTTCGCGGGATCCCTATGCGATCTGGATCTCGGAGGCGATGCTTCAACAGACCAGAGTCGAGACCGTGATCCCCTACTACCAGCGCTTCCTCGAGCGCTTTCCCGACGTCGAGTCCCTGGCGACCGCCGACCGGGACGATGTGTACGAAGTGTGGACCGGTCTTGGCTACTACTCCCGCGCGCGCAACCTTCACCGCGCAGCCCTCATGGTGATGGAAGAATTCGAGGGTTCGATTCCAGACAATGTCGTTGCTTTGCGCAAGCTTCCAGGGGTCGGGCGCTATACCGCAGGTGCGATCGCCGCGATCGCATTCGATCGACCCGAAGCCAGCGTGGACGGCAACGTCGTGCGGGTACTCTCACGCCTGCTCGACATCCGAGCCGACGTCAGCCGCAAGGATGTCATCGAACGCCTCTGGGATGAAGCCGGCCAGCTCGCCCGGGGGCCGCGGCCCGGAGATTTCAACCAGGCGCTGATGGAATTTGGCGCCACGGTGTGCACCCCGCGAGCTCCGGGCTGCGAGCACCTTTGTCCGCTGAAGAGACTGTGCCACGGCAGGGCTTCGGGCAACGTCGAATCGCTTCCGAACAAACCCAAGAAGAAGAAGCCGCGCCCGGTGGTTGCCGTCGCGGCCTGGCTCCCGCGACGGGATCGGGTGTTGTTGGTGCAGCGACCCGACGAGGGCCTGCTCGCCAACCTGTGGGAACTCCCCGGTGGCGAACTAGCGACCGGGACCGAACCCAAGGATTACGTGGTCGCGATGTTGCGGGAGCGCATTGGACTCGAGGTCCGGGATCCGCTGGCGGCGGGAACCGTCGACCATGTCTTCACTCACCTGCGCTTGAGCCTTCACGTTTTTCGCTTTCAATCCGTCAGCGGTCGAGTGCGACTCCGCGACCATCAGGCCCATCGCTGGGTCAGACCCGCAGACTTGCTCGACGTCCCACAAGCAACCTTGAATCGCAAAGCCCTCGAACTGCTTCTCTAGGTTCTAGGAGCAAGGCGCAAGGCGAGTCGAGGGGATGGCCGAACTAGAACCCCAAGAATTTGAGGCAATAGGGGCCGAGAATCGTCAGGCCCACGGCGGCGGCGGCGATCGCAGCCAACAGGACTGCGCCGGCGGCAGCGTCTTTGGCCCGGCCCACCAACGGGTTTTGCTGGGGGCTCTGCGCGTCGGCCAAATACTCGAGGGCGGTGTTCATCGCTTCTGCGATCCAAACCATGGCGATCGCGAGGATCAGCCCACTCCATTCCAGGGCCGAGAGGGGAAAGAAAAATCCGAGTCCGGCCACCAGCACGGTCGCCAGGCAGTGGATCCAAGCGTTGTGTTGCGAGCGGACCACCAGGGCGATGCCCGCAAAGGCATAGCCAAAACTCTTCGCCCGATTAGCGAGTGAGAATCCCTCTCCCTCGGCCCGTGCCTCGTGTGGAGACTCGTCCGACCGCTCCTGCATCGCAGCCATGCCCTCTTGTCCCGTCTATTCGCGCCCTGGGCTTCAGCCCGCTGTTCAGCCCGCTGTTCAGCATAGGGCCTTGCGGGCGAGAAACCCGAATCGCGGGTACCCTGCCCCGCGCGAGACGGAGGAAAGGGTGTCGAGTACGTTCGGAAAAGCCTTTCGGATTACAACCTTCGGGGAATCCCACGGCGGCGGCGTTGGGGTCGTGGTCGATGGCTGTCCGCCGAGGCTCGCGATCTGTGAAGCCGAGATTCAGCGAGACCTCGACCGTCGCAAACCCGGACAAAGCCGTATCACCACCCCCCGCAAAGAGGCGGACAAGGTCGAAATCTTGTCCGGCGTGTTTGACGGCATGACCCTCGGGACCCCGATCGCGCTCCTGGTTCGCAATGCGGACGCCCGCCCCTCGGCCTACGAGGACATGAAGGACCTCTATCGGCCCTCTCACGCCGACTTCACCTACGAGGCCAAGTACGGTATTCGCAATTGGCAGGGCGGCGGGCGTGCGAGCGCGCGCGAAACCGTAGGCCGTGTGGCCGCTGCAGCCATCGCGCGCAAGATCCTCGCCCAGGTAGCGGGCATCGAGGTGCTGGCCTGGGTGGACCGGGTGCAGACGGTTCAGGCCAACGTCGATTCCGCAACCGTGACCCTCGAACAGGTCGAATCGAACATCGTTCGCTGTCCCGACTCCGTCGCCGCCAAGGAAATGATCGAGAGAATCGACAAAGCCCGAGAGCGCCGGGATTCAATGGGCGGGGTGGTCGCGTGCTGCGTCCGCAACGTTCCGGCGGGACTCGGCGAGCCGGTGTTCGACAAGCTGAGCGCCCAACTCGCCGGCGCCATGTTCTCGTTGCCCGCAGTCAAGGGTTTCGAGTTGGGCAGCGGCTTTGCCGGTACCGAGCTCTACGGCAGTGAGCACAACGATCCCTTCGTCCCGGCGCCCAACTCGGTTCCTGGAGACGGCAGCCACCCGATTACGACGAGCAACCGCAGCGGCGGAATCCAGGGCGGGATCAGCAATGGACAAGCGATTGAATTTCGCGTGGCGTTCAAACCCACTGCGACGATCGGCATTGCCCAGCAAACGGTCGATCGCGACGGTAACCCCGTCACTTTAGAGGCCCAGGGTCGCCACGACC
>SMVB01272770.1_pt1 | contig 13659 bp, 11 predicted proteins | sample 2456461 | NCBI WGS metagenome assembly SMVB01 (sample SAMN11095934, study PRJNA526329) | marine sediment metagenome | biome: Marine sediment; feature: Surficial sediment; material: Deep marine sediment; isolation source: Hadal surficial sediment | place: Pacific Ocean | collected 2014-05 | depth...
CTTTGTGCCAAGCGGCGCCGGATAACGGTATCCCCCTCGTCGAGACCCATCGCGAGCGCTTCCCGGTAGAGGACTTCCTCGCGGATATGCGCGTCCACGAGCCCTTGAAGCTCGATCTCGGTCGGCGGGCGCTTCCACTGCATCGCCCAGAGCTCGCGCATACGGTCGAGGTCGGCCGAAGTCAGCTCGATACGGTTTACGTCGCCCGTCCGCGTGTCATGAAGAAAGCCATAGGCGAAGAACAACAACGCGCCGATGGCGGCGAATTGCAGGAGCGGATTGCGGCGCCACATCGCCCTATCATATGGCGACCCGTCGGTCCGGGTGTCTAGCTCGGCCTGCACATCTCGTTTGATGATATGATCGTGTCGACAGCACGACATGAACATATCCATTCGCAACACCCTCTCATCTTCGCGTCAAGCGCGTAGCTGGTCCCAACAGGAGCTCGCCGACGCGAGCGGCATCTCGCGGGCGGAAGTGAGCGCCATCGAGACCGGGCGACTCGCGCCCTCGACCGCGACCGCGCTGCGGCTAGCAAAGACGCTCGCGATGAGCGTGGAACAGCTCTTCACCCTCGCCGAAGTCGAGCGCGAAGCCGGGTGGGCCTGGGAGCCCAAAGTCGACGTGGGCCGATTCTGGGAAGCGCAGGTGGGGGCTCGCCTCTTGCGCTATCCCGTCGAGCCGACGGCCGTGGGTGAGCTTCCTCACGACGGTACTTTTCGTAGGGGTCACGTCGAAAGCGCTGTCTGGGGCGACCCCGATAGGACGCTCGTCGTCGCGGGATGTGACCCGGCGGTGGGGCTCCTAGCGGCCGAGCTCGCGCGGCGCGAAGGCGTGCGGCTCATAGCCCTCACTCGAGGAAGCAGCGAAGCTCTCGAGCTATTGCGCCGCGGGCTCGTTCACGCGGCTGGCATTCACTGGGGCGAAGGTGCCGTGAAGGACGCGAACGCCAAGATGGTTCGCGAGCGGCTAGGCGCCGGGTACGGCCTACTCCATCTCGCGCGATGGCAAGAAGGCATCGCCGTCGCCACCTCGGTGCGGGCGCGTACGATTAGCTCCATCACCAAAGCTCGGTTGCGGTGGGTGGCGCGGGAGAAAGGCTCGGGCGCCCGGCACTGCCTCGACCGACTCCTGGGAACGAAGTCGCGTAAGCGCTTTCGCTACGTCGCCTACGATCACCGGGAAGTCGCCCTCGCCATCCGGAGCGGGTTCGCGCAAGCGGGCGTTGCGGTGCGACTCGCCGCCGAAGAAGCCGGCCTCGACTTCGTCGTAATCCAGCGGGAGGATTACGAGCTCTGCTACTCCGAAGAGCTTCGCGGCGACCCAGCACTTGCCTTGCTACGAAAAACGATGCAGCAGGCGACGCTCAAGCGCCTGTTCCAAGATCTCCCCGGCTATGACGTCCGCAACATGGGTGAAGAGCGTAGCGTCGCTCGAGTCACATGACGATCGACCTCGCTTGGCTCGTCCGCTTCACCGTTCAGATAGCCGCTGCCGGCGTCCTCATCACGCTTCCATTTGGGGTAGCACTCGGGTTTTGGCTCGCGCGGACCCGTCGCCGCGGCCGATCCATCATCGAGACGCTGGCCACTTTGCCGCTCGTTTTGCCGCCTACGGTCGTCGGCCTCGTGCTGCTCGAGCTGTTTGGGCGCAACCGCCCCATCGGCCGTTTTCTCTACGAGAGCTTCGGGGTGAGCATCGCGTTCACGTGGCGCGCGGTCGTGATCGCTTCGGCCGTGGTCGCCTTCCCGCTCCTCGTGCGCACGGTCCGAGCCGCCTTCGAGGCTGTCGATCCCCGGCTCGAAGCCATCGCGCGCACGCTCGGACGACCGCCGCTCTACGTATTCTTCACCATCACGCTGCCTCTCTCTGCGCGCGGAATCCTCGCCGGCGTCATCCTCGGCTTTTCTAGAGCTCTTGGCGAGTTCGGCGCCACCATCATGGTCGCCGGCAACATCCCGGGCGAGACGCAAACGCTCTCGCTCGCAATCTTCCAGCTCGTCCAGCTCGGACGCGACCCCGAGGCCTACCGCCTCGCCGTCGTGACGGTGCTCATCGCGTTTACGGCGATCTTTGTTTCGGAGCGGCTCACCAGGAGCCGGACATGATCCACGTTTCTGTCCGGGTTCCGCTTTCGTCGTTCGATCTCGATGTGACCATGGATCTCGACGGTCCCGTGACCGCAATTTTCGGTCCGTCGGGTGTCGGCAAGACGACGCTTCTCGAGACCTTGGCCGGCATACGGCAACCTTCCGAGGGCGAGATCCGCTTCGGCGACGACGTGATGTTCTCGTCGAGCGAAAGCGTCTTGGTCCCGCCCGAGCGTCGCCGCGTCGGCTTCGTCCCGCAAGAGGCGCTACTGTTTCCACACCTGAGCGTCCTTCGCAACATTTGCTACGGTGCCCACGGCGACGACCCCCAGATTACGGTCGACTCCGTCGTGGAAGCGCTCGAGATCGGACATCTCTTGAAGCGCGACACCGGCCGGTTGTCGGGGGGTGAGCGCCAACGCGTCGCCCTCGCGCGCGCTCTTCTCACGCGCCCGCGTCTGCTGCTTCTCGACGAACCGCTCGCGGCTCTAGACCTCGAGCTCAAAGAGCGCATCCTTCCTTACCTCCGCCGCGTGCGCGAGCTCTACGACATCCCGGCCATCGTCGTGAGCCACGACGTCTTCGACGTCCTCACTTTGTGCGACGAAGTCATCCTGATCGATCAGGGACGGATCCAGGCGAAGGGCTCGCCCAAAGAAGTGCTCACCCAGCCCCGCCCCGGCGGTGCCTTCTTTCGCGGACGCTTCGAGAACGTCTTCGATGCGCGCGTCGCGGAGCAATCACCGGAAGAAGGGGTCACTAGGGTTAAGACCGAGGCTGGCCTCGAGCTCTTCGCGCCGCACCGGGAAGTGCCTGTCGGTGAGCGCGCGCTCGTAGGGATCCTCGCGGAGGACATCTTGCTCGCGCGGACCGCGCCCGAAGGACTTTCGGCGAGAAACCTCGTTCCAGGGACGATCAGCGCTATCGAAGAACGTGAAGGCGTGGCGATGGTGTGCGTGGATGCAGGCGATCCGATTTACGTCCGGCTAACGCATCGGGCGGTCGCGCAGCTCGAGCTCGAGCACGGCCAACCTGTACACCTCATTATCAAGACGCACTCGATCCACTGGATCGCGTGAGGCACACTGTTCCGTTTGCGGGTGCCTCGAGCGCTCACTAAAATAGCGCCTATCTTGCAATTGCAAACAAGGAGGTAGACATTAATGTGGCCTCGATTTTGCTTGTACCTCTTTCTTTCGTTCGCCCCGAACGCCCTATTCGGCCAGAACCTCGCACGCAGCTTGTTCGAAGGCGCACGGACCGGGCAAACCTATGCCGTGAAAAGCGCGGTCGAGAGTGGCCAGGTTCCGCTGGACATGCAGAATGCCGACGGCGATACACCCTTGATGGTGGCGTCACTGAACGGTCACGAGGACGTCGTCGACTTGTTGCTCGAAGCCGGCGCGAGCGCGGATCTGTCGAACAAGGAAGGCGAGACGGCGCTGATCCTGGCGTCCAAATACGGGTTCAGCCGAATCGCGGGAAAACTCATCGAATCGGGCACCGATCTCAATGCCAAAGACGCCTCGGAGCGCACCGCCTGGACTTGGGCGCTGTGGGGTAAGAACACGTCGCTTCAGTCACTTCTGCAAGCGTCGGGCGCCGACGGCTCCGGCAGGTCCGACCCTTTCGACGGGGGCGCTCCGGTGGACCGCTTCGAGAAAACGCCGCGGATGACCAAGTACAAAGCACCCAAGATACCGAAGGAGCTAAAGAAGACGCTCCTCGATGGCACGTTGCTGCTTCGCATGGTCGTGGGGCGAAACGGAAAGCCGCACACGATCGAGCTCGTCGAGAAGCTTCACGATGAGCTTGACGCCAATGCTCTCGAGGCCGCGGAAAAATGGAAATTCAAGCCTGGCGAGATCCAGGGCAAACCTGTCGAAGGCATCGTGCATGTTTCCATTCGCTATCTTCGCGGAGGCGATCGGGACGGCAAAGTGATGACCCTGACACGGCACTGGCGTAACTGAGCACGCGCGTCTTCGTTTAGAATACTGGGCATCGTGGACCGCCGAGACTACCCTCGCTTCGCATCGCACTTCGTTCCCAGAACCACCACCGGGCGACGCGGGCTCTTGCTCTTCCTTATTTTTTTCGCGCTCGCGGAGCCGCCCGTTCTGCTTCTCGCGAACCGCATCGAGCCCTTTGTCCTCGGGATGCCGTTTCTCTACACTTACCTCCTCGCCGTCTACATCGCGCTTATTGCGGTGCTTCTCTGGATACATCACCGGGACGTGTAAGGGGACGTCTAGGTGGAGCCGTGGGTCATAGCGACGGGGCTTATCTTTCTCTACATCCTCGTGACCCTCGTGCTCGGCTTCGTCGCCAACCGTCGGCTAACGATCGATCTCGACGACTTCTTTCTCTATGGCCGCAAAGCTGGATTCGGCGTTCTCTACCTGACGGTCGTGGCGACCTATCACTCCGCGTTTGCCTTTCTGGGCTCGAGCGGCTTCTTCTATACACACGGGATCGGTTTTTGGGACGCGGGGACGTGGACGATCCTCGTCGGCGCCTTCAGCTACGTGATCGGCACCCGCATCTGGGCGCTCGGCAAGAAATTCGGTTACGTAACGCCAGCCGACTTGCTCGCGGACTTCTATGAGAGCGAGGCCGTCAGGGTCGTGGTGGCGCTCGTCTCGGTCCTCTTCACTATCCTTTATATACAGGTCCAGGCCCAAGGGCTCGGCTACATCATTTCGGTCGCCTCGGGCGAGCGCATTCCTTATGCAGTCGGGACGTTCATCCTTCTCGTCGTGGCGGCGACCTATCTCGCGGCTGGAGGCTTGCGCGCAGTCTATTGGACCGATGTCGTCCAAGGTGTGTGGATGTACGTGGCCATTTGGGTGGGCGCGCTCGTGCTCGCCTTCGAGCTTTTTGGTGGACCCTTTGAGCTTTGGCGCCGCGTTGCCATCGAGCGGCCCGACCTGCTGACGCTGCCGGGACCAAAAGGCTTCTTCACGCCCGGCATGTGGTTCGGCATGATGATCTCGCTCTGCGGCGTTCTCTTCATGCCGCAGATGATGCTTCGCTATTACACGGCGGCTTCCGACCGCACGATCCGATGGCTGGGCGCGACGACGCCGATTTACTTGATGACGCTTTATATCCCGACGGCTCTCATTGGTCTCGGGGGCGCGCTCGTGCTACCCGATCTCGCCATCCCCGACCAGATATTCCCGGAGCTCTTGTTTCGCTACGCGCCGCCATGGCTCACGGGAATCATCCTCGCAGGCGCGGTCGCCGCCGCCATGTCCACGCTCGATTCGATCTTGCACGCGAACATGACCGTGCTGACGCGCGACATCTATCAACGTTACGTGCGCCCCGAAGCGAGCCCCGCGCACTACGTGCGGGTCGGTCGTTTCGTGGTTCTCGGGCTTCTCGTCATCGGTTACGTACTCGCGATCCAGACGTTCGAGGCTCTCGTCGTGCTCGTCTCGCTTTCGGGCTCGGGCGCACTGCAACTCGCCCCCAGTGTAGTCAACGTCTGCTTTCCCTCGAAGCTTCTTTTGACCCGAGTCGGCGTCTTGGCCGGGATCGGGGCTGGACTCGCCTGCCTGTTCTTGACGCTCGTCATAAAACCGCATCCTTTCGGCGTCCACGGTGCCGTCTGGTCTCTTGCTCTCAACTGGATGGTTGCCGCTGCCGTGTCGCGTTTCACGAAACCGCCCTCCGCGGAGACGGTGTGGCGTATCCACGGCGAGATGGAGCGATTCGTCTATGGCACACGCAGATCACAGGAAAGTCCGACCGACTAGGAGGTTTATCGCATTCTTTCTCGTCTAGATAAGACATGGACAAGGAGGAAACTTATGGATAGCTATCTCCATTCATCAGGTAGACAAGCCAAGACTTCAGAAATTCCGGAACCGTGGCACGCTCCAAGCTTTTTCCGAATCCTACGACGATAGCCCGTTGAGGGTTCTTGACGAGGACTTCGATACGCTGCGCGAAGACCTCATCGCCCTGAGAATCTGCTTCATTCGTGCAAATCCGCGACTCTTTGTCGAGCAATGGCACTGAGGCCCACGAGACATGGCGTCTTATTTACCCGTACGCGGCGATGTTCCTAGCACGTCGCCTGTCGTCGTCACGCCGAGACCATTGAGAACACGGTTCGCGTAGTTGAAATAGGCGATGATCTGGTTGGCTTCGAGGATCTCGCCGTCCGTCGCTCCAGCGGAGCGAAGCGCGTCGAAGTCCTCCCTGGTCATTTCCGCCGGAGAGCGCGTGAGCTTTCGCGCGTAACGGAGGAGCGCGAGCTCTTTACCCGAGAACACCGCCTCTGGCCGACCCTCGGACAACGCAGCGCGAATCGCCTCCGCCCGCTCGTCGTCGGCGAGGAGTCGCCTCAGCCCTTCGAAATGATGCAAGACGCTGTAGTCGCACCCGTTCGTGAGGCTCGTATAGATACCCAGTGCTTCGAGAAACCAGGCAGGGGTCTGGATGTCAGGATGATGCAGGACAGACTTGTAGAGCGCATAATGGCCTTCGAGCGTGTGCGGTCTCAAGCTATGCACCTTGACGACGTTGTCGACATTGCCGCTCGCGCCCTTGACGACATCGTAGAGACGCCGCAGCTCGCCCGTCGACTCCTCGTAGGGAATGACCCGTATCCAGCTGACGTCGGACTCGTCGTCCTGGGAAACCGAGGCCAAAAGAGTTGTCAGTAGCAAGGCCAGCATCGCACGCACCTCCCGTGAATCGCACATATGTTACATCCAGGACCGCGTGACGTTCGCAGACCCTTATCCGCTGGCGGTCGGCTTCTTGTCAGGGGCGAAATCGTGATCGCAAGAGGGGAGCACACCGGGGCCTAGCCGGGGCGTGTGCTGCGTTATTAGCGGCTCGCAGGAGAGTTCTGTGCTGACATCAATCTTACTTGCTATCGCGGCGCACGCGGTCGTCGTGGAGAAGAACATCGAGGCAACGATGCGTGACGGCGTCGTGCTCCGCGCGGATATCTACCGTCCCGACGAAGCCGGCCGCTTTCCCGCGCTCTTGAAGCGAACGCCTTACTCGAAAGGGGATTCGAGCGATCGGTCTCTCTACCGCCGGCTCGCGAGCAAAGGATTCGTCGTCGCCGTTCAGGACACGCGCGGCCGCTACACATCGGACGGCGTCGCGGTGCCTCACGACGAAGCGGAAGATGGACACGACACCGTAGAGTGGCTCGCCGGACTCTCCTACGTGAACGGCAAAGTCGGGATGTTCGGCGGCAGCTATGAAGCCACGACGCAACTGACGGCGGCGTCCCTTCGTCCCGCCGGCCTCGTGGCGATCTTCCCCGCGTCCTCCTATGCGAGCCGCTACGACATGGTGTTTCAAGGGGGCGCCTTCTACTTGCTCGACGGCTTGCGCTGGAATCTGGGACAAGCCGCGGACGTGCGCCGCCGAAGGCTCGACCCGGAGGCCCAACGCGACGGTCCCATCTGGCTTTCGCCCGAAGAGCAACGAACCGTGCGCGAGCGCTGGGTCTGGCAATTGCCGCTCGCTTCGATGAAAGCCCTATCGATCCGCGAAGACGCTCCCGGCTACTTCGATATGCTCGCCCATCCGAGCTACGACGCATTCTGGGAACGCTTCGACATCTCCCGACGCCACAACCGCATCGAGGTCCCCGCCTTCCATTTGACGGGTTGGTATGACAGCTTGCTCGTAGGCACGCTTCGAAACTTCGAGGGTCTCGAGCCCCGGGGCGGCCAGCGCCTCATCGTCGGCCCCTGGACCCATGCACGGCCGTCGAAGGACAGTACCCATATCGGTGACGTTGATTTCGGACCAGCGGCCGGGCTCGATGCGGAAGCCTTGATGATCGCGTGGTTTCGCCACTGGCTCGTCGAAGAAAGCGAGGACGTCGCGACCGACCCACCCGTACGCCTCTTCGTGATGGGAGAAAACCGCTGGCGCGACGAAGAAAGTTGGCCGCTCGAGCGCGCCGTCGAAACCCCGTTTTATCTCCACAGGGAAGGCGCGCTCTCCGAAGACGCACCGGGCGAGGAAGCCCCCGACCGGTTTCACTACGACCCATCGGACCCCGTGCCGACGCCGTCCCATGCCGGCTATTCGCGTGCCCCCGACGGAGACGCGACGCGGGACATCCAGACGCGGGACGACGTTCTCGTCTACACGACGCCGCCCCTCGATCGAGCGATCGAGGTCACGGGCTACGTTGAGCTCATCTTGTGGACCGCGTCTTCGGCACGGGACACGGATTTCACCGGACGCGTTTTGGACGTGTCTCCTGACGGCACGTCGCGCGCCTTATCGGACGGTATCTTGCGCGCACGCTACCGGAACGGCTTCGAAGAGCCGGAGCTTCTCACGTCGGGTGAGCCCGTGGAGCTGCGCATCGAGCTTGGCGCAACGAGCAACGTGTTTCTTCCCGGACATCGCATCCAGCTCGAGGTCTCGAGCAGTAACTTCCCGCGCTACGATCGCAACCCGAACACAGGCGGCGTTTTCGCGCAGTCGGCCGAGCTCACCGCCGCCGAGCAAACGATCTTCCACGACAGCACACGAGCCTCGCGACTCATCCTGCCGATCGTGCCTCGTGAAGAGAACCTGGAGACAAAGCTCGATCAGCACATCTCGAGGGAACGCATCTCGGCCTTTCATCAAAGGTTGACCGCGCGCCCCCATCGTGCGGGAACCGAAGGCTCTCGCGCCGTCGCGGAATATCTTGCCACCACCCTAGAGAATATGGGACTCGGAGTCGAAGTCTTCGAGTACTACCCGCACTTGTCGTCTCCGCGGCGCATCGAGATCGAAGTGCTGTCGCCGTCCCCGCAGAAGCTCACGGTTTGGGAGCCGCCGGATCCGCGCGATCCTTCGAGCACGCATCCCGAGCTCGAGCCGGGTTTCGTCGCCTACTCCGCTTCCGGCACCGTTACCGGCGACGTCGTTTATGTTGGCTACGGGCTCCCAAGTGACTACGAAGAGCTCGGTGTGGACGTCGATGGCAAGATAGCGCTCGCACGATACGGACGGAGCCATCGCGCCGTCAAAGTGCACACGGCTCAAGAGCGCGGCGCTTTGGGCGTAATTCTCTATAGCGACCCGGAAGACGACGGCGCTCTTCGCGGCACGACCTGGCCCGAAGGCCCCTGGCGCGGCGCGCACCAGCTGCAACGCGGCAACGCCAAGTTCAGCTGGTATTGGCACGGCGATCCCCTGACACCGGGAGCTCCGGCCACGCGCGACGCCGAGCGCCTGGACCCGAAAACGGCGCCGACGCTTCCGTTCATCCCCGTCATCCCCATTTCAGCGAGCGAGGCCGCGAAGATCGACCGCGGCGCGCGCGTGCGCATGAGCGTCGAGATGGATGACGGCCCGCGCAGGATCCGAAACGTGGTCGCCACCATCCGCGGCGCCGAAGAGCCCGACCGATGGATCTTGTTCGGAACACATCACGATGCATGGACGTTTGGCGGCGTCGACCCCGGCTCCGCGACCGCGACGCTCATGGAGGTCGCCTATAGCCTGCAGTCGATGAAAAGGGGTGGCTGGCGCCCGCGACGATCGATTGTGTTCGCCTTCTGGGACGCGGAGGAATACGGCCTCGTCGGCTCGACGGAGTTCGCCGAAGACAAAATAGACGAGCTGCGCGAAAAAGTCGCTGTTTACATCAATACGGACATGTATAACGGCACGCGCTTCGTCGCCGGCGGCACACCAACGCTACGCGACTTCGTCAAAGAGCTAACGGCCGACATACCCGACGTCGCGTTCACCGCGGAAGATCTCAACGCCCTCGGAAGCGGCGCCGACTTCGTTCCCTTTCAGGATTTCGTCGGCCTCCCCACGCTGTCCCTCGAGTTTCTTTTCGAAGGCGGATGGGGCTTCGGGACCTATCACTCGAACTACGACAGCCGCTATTGGATGACCCGCCACGGTGACGACGACTTCCGGCAGGGCGCCGTGCTCGCACGACTGCTCGGACGCGCTGCCATCCGCCTCGCCGACGCTCCCGTGCTGCCCTATCGCTTCTCGTATTACGGCCAGACGATGAGCGCGTTCGTCGACCTCGCGGAAAGCTGGAGCGAGGGACGCTATCGATTCGACGCGCTGCGAGCCCAAGCGGAAGCCATTCGCGAAAAGGGTACCGAGCTCGAACGACGCATCCGAGACGCGAGCGCATCGCTCCCCGAAGGGCTCAACGACGGTCTCATGCGGCTCGAGCATACCCTCATCGACGAAAGCGAGCCCGCTGACGAGCGCTGGTACCGTCACGTGATCTACGGTTGGAACATCTATGCCCTTTATTCCGGCCAACCGTTCCCCGGCCTCGCTCGCGCCATCGAAAGCGGCACCGAGAGCGATGTCGCGCGCGAGGCGGCCCGCATCGAGCGCGCTCTCGGGCGGATGTCTTCAGGACTCGACGCCCTTCTAGCTTCGTTCTACGATCGCGCTTTTTGAGGGCGCCTGAACGGGTTAAACAGAAGTCATTCGCAAAATTCTCGACCATTTGAACAAGCGAAACGGCGACGCCCGCGCTCCTCCAAACCACTAACCGACGATGGCCCACTCCGTTCTAGTCTAGCGCTACGCCGCCACGCCACGGTCCCCGTTTCAGAATCTCATCACGCGGGTGAGCTGGCAGGCGCGCTCTCGGTCGACGTCCAAGCCCATGGAGGAGATTGCCGAGCCGCTCGTCGAGACCATGCTCTTTGCCCCTGAAGCGGAGCTCGAAGCACCCTTCGCCGGCCGCTCCAACTTTGCCGAGACATTCGCCGAAAAAGTTCCCCGCGATCTCCAAGGCCGATCCCTGCGCCGAGCTCGATCTCGCGACGCGCCTTTTCCGCTATCCATGCAGCTACCTCATTTACTCGGAGGCGTTCGACGCGCTAGCCAGCGAGGTCAAGACTCACATCTACGAGCGCTTCAGGAAAGTGCTCGGGGGTGAGGACACGAGCGAAACCTTCGCCCACCTGTCGCAAGCCGACCTCGCGGCGATACTGGAGATTTTGACGGCGACAAAGACGGGCTTCGCCGAACATTGAGCTCGCCCAAACAAATTCTACCCAAATAAGGTGTATAATTAGTGTATTACTATGAATTAAACTATATAATTTAAGGCATTATAGGATCATCAAACCATGGAAAGAGTGGAGCTTCTGACGGTGGACGAAGTCGCCATACGTCTGAAGTGCCACCCGCAAACCGTCCGTCGATGGATCTGGTCGGGCAAGCTCCGCCACGTCAAAGCAGGAGGTCTCGTGCGCGTTCCAGAGAACGCGATCCGACTCCTCCTCGAAGACGGCGCGCGACCTGCCGACGGGAACGATCGAAGAACCGGTGTGGCCGCTCTCCGAGCCACGATGGAAAGCTCGAAGGAAAACGTGACCTCTAAGGACGTGGAGGATCTCACTCGCGTGATCAGGGAGGGTGAACAGCCAGCCGAATGGAACTCACCCGTTGACTGATCTGCTCTTGGATACGAGCGCCTTGAGCGCTGCTATGGCGGGAAACGCTGCCCTCGACACATACCTGGCCAAGCTTCAGTCCGACACCGGTTTGTTCACGTCCGTGGTCGCGGAAGGCGAGGTTCGATTCGGTCTGGCTCGTCTGGCTGCAAGCCATCGAAAACGCGCATTGACCACGGCTTTCGAAGCGGTCTTGGGGAGCCTCCACGGCGTGCTCGAGACGACGCGCGCCGTCGCTCGGGAATACGGAATCCTGAAGGCGTCACTCTGGGCAACCGGACGGCCCATCGGGGAGAACGACATCTGGATCGCTTCGACGGGCCGCGCGCACGGGCTAGCTGTCTTGAGCAGCGATCCGGACTTTGCTCAGGTCCCAGATCTGCAAGTAGAAAACTGGTCTGAGTGATCTTGGCGTCCCGAACGCTTTCACCAGCATCGCCGTCGGCTGGGTTAGGAATCCCGCTCTCCCCTCCCCGCAGCTCAGCCGACGGACATTCTTGAAGGCCACGCTTCGGCCCATTGAGGACATCGCAACATCGCGTTTGAGTTAGCATAGTCCCCTTTCGACCCGATCTTCTTTCAAGAGCGCGGGCGCGCTCCCTTGCGCGGCGACGTCGTCATCGCGTGCGTGGTCGGTGAGCTCCGAGGCGGGCCGGGCACCGTCCATCTCTTGAAGTCCGGTCTTCGCATCACATCGACACACACGCCGCGGAAATTCTGTTTCGGGAGACAGTCTTTCGACTGCTACAAGAACACGACCTTCTCTCCGACGAACGCATCAAAATTCTTCGTTCATGGCGCCGGATCGGCTTTAGCATCGATAATGCTCTCTACCTTGTTATTACTCCGCCTAGCACAAAAGGCCATTGCAAGCCTGACGATGACAGTTAGCACTCAAGACGGTGCCGGATCGGGTTCAAGAGCCGAAGAACGCGGTCCTCGCGTGCTCCGGCCGAGCGATTTCTTGCCGGGAACGCAAGCTGCCCTACGCAGCCTCGCCATTCGTACCGATGGCGCAGTCCACCGACCCTCGGCAGCGCGACGACCCTCGCCGTGGGTGACGGTCGCGGCGTGATCGGTCTTTCGTCCGGCGTGTCTTTACCGAGCCCCAAATGGCAACGGTCCTCGTGATAGTAGGTGATGTAAGCTCGCACGAGTCGGACGAGATGGCGCTCGCCGAGAACCACAACGTGCTCCAGGAGCTCGCGCCGACAGCTCCCAATCCAGCGCTCAGCGGTTCCGTTCTGCCAAGGACTGCGATAGGAGATGCGAATAGGCTTTGTGCCCATGGCCCTTATGAACTCGACGACCGCCGGGCTGAAGATCGCGTCGCCGTCGAAGATGAGGTATCTCGGCGCCGTGTCGTAGGGAAACGCCTCACGTAATTGCTGAATCACCCAAGCGGACGTCGGATGGAACGTGGCGTTGCAGTGAACGATGTGCCGACGGCCGTGCTCGATGACGAAGAAGCCGTACAGCAGTCGAAGCGACGCGGTGTCGGCACGGTGAACCAGTCCATCGCGGCGATTTCGCCCTTGTGGTTCCGCAAGAGCGCAACCCATCGCTTTAGTTGGTCGGGCTCCGTTGGGCGCCGCGGCAAATACCGAGACACAGTGATCTCAGAGATGACGAACCCGAGCTTCGTGAGCTCCGAGTGGATTCGTGGCGCACCCCAACTGTCTTGTGCCATCGTCCGGACGAGCCGACGAATCTCGGCGTCAATTCTCGGCCGCCCGGGATATCGCCTGCTGGAAATCCGAGTCCAGTACCTCCGGAACCGCTCACGATTCCAACGGGCAACGGTGTCAGTGTTGACGATGACCAGACGAGTGGCCCACGGAGGCCAGGAGGTCCGGAGTGCGACCCAGAATGCTCGATCGACGTGGTCAAGCAGCGGGCGCGGGCGCTCTTTCTTCAGCGCAGTCACTTGCTGTCGCAGAGCCAGGTTTTCGATGACAAGGTCGGCTCGGCGCCGGCACATCGCCCGGATCGCGCGCGCGCCGAGAGAGACGAGGAATATGAGAACACGGAGCATGGCGGCGGAGTTTGCCTTTTCCGCTCCCTGATCTCAAGCGGGAGCTCCCCCCTGTGACCGCGGCGAGGAGGGCGCGTAAGTCCATGATTTCAAACGCCGA
>SMVB01409382.1_pt1 | contig 13656 bp, 11 predicted proteins | sample 2456461 | NCBI WGS metagenome assembly SMVB01 (sample SAMN11095934, study PRJNA526329) | marine sediment metagenome | biome: Marine sediment; feature: Surficial sediment; material: Deep marine sediment; isolation source: Hadal surficial sediment | place: Pacific Ocean | collected 2014-05 | depth...
ATAGGCTTCGCGAAACGTTCGGCCGTCGGCCAAGACCAAGTCGCCCGGGTAGTCCTCGTTCTCAGGCTCTTCTTCGGCATTCAAGTGGTACAGGTTGCCGAAGAATTCATCGAATCCGTGCATCGTGGGTAGGTGCTCATCACGATCGCCCAGATGATTCTTGCCAAACTGCCCCGTCGTGTAACCTAGCTCTTTGAGCAGGCGCGCGATAGTCGGATCGTCAGGGTGGCTCCCGTTTTCTGCGCCTGGGAGACCCACTTTACTGAGGCCGCTGCGGAACACGCTCTGGCCGAGAATGAACGCTGCCCGACCCGCCGTACAGGATTGCTCGGCATAGTAGTCCGTGAAACGCATGCCTTCGCGTGCGATGCGGTCAATATTCGGTGTTCGGTAACCCATCAACCCGTGTGTGTTGGCACTGATGTTCGTATTGCCCACGTCATCGCCCCATACGACCAGTATGTTGGGCTTGTCCTGTGCAACCGCAGAGCCCGCAAACAGGATCACGATCGCAACGGTAAGAAGGTGCTTAAGCGTCATAGGATGATTGCCATTTAATTGATTCTTATTCGGAGCACGTAAATCCTATCATAATAGATAGCGTGAGTATCTCCCGCGCTCAGGCTACTCCAAGTCAATGGCGAAAGCCGCGATTGGCGAGACCAGCCATACGCACACGAATCAATCTGACGACAGCCTGCAACCATTCCTCTACCACACAACGATGACTCGACACTTGGCCAGCAGTAGAATCCGTGGCATACACGAGATTTGCGGGTGTAGTTCAATGGTAGAACCTCAGCTTCCAAGCCGATGACGTACATTCAAAATAAGCAGAAGATCATCCGAGGAGCGTCGATCATTCGGAAGCCACGGATAAGTGGGACGTTGTTCCCAACTGCTGCCTCTTAGGGACAGGCCCGGTCGGCGAGATTCTCCCACAAATATTTTGCGGGCCCATTATGACCAGTGGTTTCTCAGATCGAAGCCACTGCCTGAGCACAGCAGTGCTCTAATATGCCAATTGCGCCGTTTGCTGCCTGTTTGACTGCTGTCCTCCGACCGGAGGAGATTTTCAGAGGAAGCCGCGAGTCGCGTCGACGCGAGCAGACGTCCGGGTGGAGACCATTGCCGATGCCGTGAGGATCGGTCGCTACATGATTCGCTCCACCCTCGTCCTCGAGCGTTTGAACTGGGACGCCGAGCGCGGTGAGGTAACTTACCAGGCACGACCCAAACGCTCAAAGGGCCCTTCGGGCGGGATAGCGCGATGGGATGTGCTCGAGTTCATCGCCCGAGCCACAGACCATATCCCCGAAACCGGACAGCAACTCATCCGCAACTGGGGATATCATTCCAACGCCTCACGCGCAAAACGCGGCGAGAATCGGGCCTTCCAAACTCCACTCATGAGAACCAGAACGACGATCACGAGCAAGATCGAAGCGACGGGCACCGCCAACGCAGGCTGAGCTGGGCAAAGATGATCCATAAAGTTTACGAAATTGACCCTTTGCTATGTCCCTTCTGTGGCGGAGAAATCAAGATCCTTTCTTTCATCATCAAGCCTCGGACCATCAAAAAAATCCTCGACGCAATGGACCTGCCCTCACAAAAACCCGTCCCTCTCGCTCATTCGCCTCCTCTTTTCAGGGACACGACCTACGTGCCTCTCTGAAACGCTAGCCTAACGTCAAGCCAACGCGTAGCGGAACGCCACCGGTCTATTTGGCACCATCCCACAAGCACAATTCTCACCCAACTTCCCACCTAGAACCCGAGTCGCCCACTCGCCCCACCCTTTCCGTACGAGAGATGCCTTCAAAATCGCCTGTCCTTCATCAATATCCGTCCGCGTTTGAAATCAGAGACTTACGCCCTCTCCTCGCCGCGGTCACAGGGGGGTCCCACTTGAGTTCACGGTGCGGAAAAGGCAAACTCCGCCGCCATGCTCCGTGTTCTCATCTTCCTCGTCTCTCTCGGCGCCCGTGTGATCCGAGCAGTCTGTCGTCGCCGGGCCGATCTGGTTATGGAGAACCTGGCGCTCCGGCAGCAGGTGACGGCGCTCAAGAAGGAGCGGCCGCGCCCGGCGCTCGACGATGTCGACCGCGCATTCTGGGTCGCGCTTCGTGCCTCCTGGCCCACGTGGGCGAGCAGATTGGTGATCGTGAACGCCGACACTGTCGCTCGCTGGCATCGGGAACGATACCGGCGTTACTGGGCGAAGATCTCGCGGCGACGTTATCCAGGACGACCTCGTATCGAGGCAGAGATTCGCGAACTCATTCGCACTATGGCGCAAGACGGCTGGGGCGCTCCACGCATCCACGCCGAGCTTATGAAGCTCGGATTTGCGGTCTCCGAGATGACGGTGTCGCGATACCTGCCGAGGCGCCCAGCCGAGCCCGACCAGGTGAAGCGATGGGTCGCGTTCTTGCGCAATCACAGGAACGACATCGCCGCGATGGACTTGTTCACGGTGCCGACCGCGTCGCTCCGACTGCTCTTCGGATTCTTCGTGATCGAGCACGGCCGCCGACGCATCGTTCTTTAATGCCACATTCAATCCGACGGCCGCTTGGGTGATTCAGTAGCTGCGTGAGGCCTTACCATACGACGCGGCGCCGAAGTATTTGATCTTCGATCGCGATGCAATCTTCAGCCCTGTCGTGGCGTTCGTGAGGGCGCTCGGCATCGATCCCGTTCGCATCTCGTATCGCAGCCCATGGCAGAACGGAACCGCCGAGCGGTGGATCGGGAGCTGTCGTCGCGAGCTCCTCGAGCACGTGGTCGTCTTCGGCGAGCGGCATTTCGTCCGCCTCGTGCGTCTGTACGTCGACTACTTCCACGAGGACCGTTGCCATTTCGGTCTCGACAAAGACCCGCCGAACTCAAGGCCCGTCAGGCCGCGACCATCGCCTGAGGCGAAAGTCGTCGCGCTTCCTCGAGTCGGCGGACTTCACCATCGCTACGAATGGCGAGAGGCTGCGTGAGGGCGCTTTCGATCCGGTAAAGTCGCCAGCCCAACAGCGTGAGGTCTGCGTCGTTTCCGTTCTTTCACCGCTGAACGCCTACTCCTAACTCGGGGTGACGTTCGGCGAGCGATGGAGCCCGCCGTACTCGTCATCGCCGTGCCGTGTCGGCCCAACCACCAGCGCGGATCAATAAAGATGATGGACAACCCTACGGGATGCTGCCTTGGTCCGCCCCGACCTAGAGCACAACTTATTCTTGCCGAGAAATGGGTTTACTGAAGCAACTCTAGCCAGTCGCCTTTTTCCAGCCACTGAACGCGCAACATCTCGAGGAGGCCCGAGGCTTCGAAAGCGCTCACGTAATTGTCGAGAAGCATTTGCAGGGGCAGCTCGCTCGACGACACCGCAATGCCGATGGGCTCCACGGTAAGAGGCGCCGAGAGCGTCGCGAGGTCTTCGTCCGGATGGCGAAACACCGCGAGCTTGCACGCGGGCATGTCAGCGACGAGTGCGTCGATCTCGTTCTTGATGATCATTTGGATCGCTTCGTCGTAGTGCTCGACAGTCACGAGCTTTGCTTTCGCGAGCCTCTTCTTGACATAAGCCTCGCTCGTCGAGTTCCGGAGCGCCGCCACGGTGATACCGGTGCGATTGAAGTCCTGAGCCGCTTCGCCACCCGCGAGCGCTTGCGATTTCGCGAGAACGGATTTCCCTGACACGATGTAGGGCCCCACGAACACCGCGTCGAGACTTCTTGCCGCGGTGATGGTCATCCCCGACATGACGATGTCGACCTCCCCCTTCTTCAAAGCATCCAGAAGATCAGGAAACGCGATCGTCACGAACTCGACTTCGACGCCGAGCGCATCGGCGACCAAATTAGCCAGGTCAACTTCGAAGCCAATGAGCTCCCCCACCTTGTTCTTGACGTTGAAAGGCGCCTGGTCTCCGGACATGCCGATGCGGATCTTCCCGGTAGCGACGATCCGCTCGAGGACCGGAGATTCGGACGCCAGCGCACCCGTCGAGAAAATCGCCGTCGCCCAAAGGCTCAACACCAGTCGCTTCGCTGTCATCATCGGGAGATTCCTTTCCGCTCGAAGAGGCGAACCCATCATACACACGTGTCGTACGCGCCGTGCTTGCAATTAATGTTGACCAGAAGTAGGGGCCCTGCTCACGAAATGCCCCTAAAACGCACCAATTAAACGATTTAACAAAGTTTTAACTCTTTTTGAAGGGGATCGACCGGCGTGGCGATTGACAAACCTACCCATGGTCGCGGGATAATGGCCACGGAGGGTCCACGCTGCCAAACCTCGATACCCTCGTGTGGGCGTTTTCTAGTCGAAATGATAATTTCCGCTTTAGGAGCTCCGGTGCCAGACGTGACGGGAGTCAGAGTATGAAAAAGCTCGGCTTCGCGCTTCCCGCAATGGCAGCACTGTGCCTTGTTTTCTTGACCGATGCCGTCGCAGTTCGAGCCGCCGAGCCTGAGAAAGAAAGCACTACCGCACCGGCGATGATGGCGACGGAAGCGATGAACGCGATGGTCGAGGATTACTGCCTCATGTGCCATAGCGACGCGGCGAAGACTGGTGGATTGACGCTCGAATCTTTCGACGTTTCTCGCCCCGAAGAGAATGCGGAGGTCGCCGAAAAGATCATCCGCAAGCTTCGGCTCGGGATGATGCCGCCGCCAATAGCGCCCCAACCCGAGACCGCGGATAGGCAAGCCTTCGCTTTGTCCCTCGAAACAGGCATCGACCGCTACGCTGCCGAGCATCCGAACCCCGGGCGGAGAACGTTCCAAAGACTCAACCGCTCCGAATATGCACGCGCGGTTCGAGACATGCTTGCGCTCGAGGTCGACGTATCGGCGTTCTTGCCGCCCGAGACGATCAGCCATGGCTTCGACAACATCGCCGACGTACAAAAGATGTCGGCTACGCTCATGGAGGGCTATTTGCGCGCGGCGGCCCGGATCAGCCGCGACGCCGTGGGCGATCCGCTCGCGAGCGCTACCGAAGAGACCTACAAGGTTTCGAGACGCGAATCACAAGTCGAGCATGTTCCGGGAGCGCCGATGGGAACCCGCGGCGGACTTTCTGTCGTGCACAACTTTCCCGCGGATGGCGACTACATCTTCAAAGCTCAGCTCCATAGCACGCCGACAGGCTTTCTCTATGGTTTGACGGCCGGTGACAACGAGCAGCTCGAAGTTTCTGTGAACGGCGTGCGGGTAGCCCTTATCGACATCGACCCGTTGATGCACGAATCGGATCTCAACGGCGTGGTGATAGAGAGTCATCCCGTGCACATACGCGCGGGCCCGCATAGAATTTCGGCCGCCTTCATCGAACGCTATCAAGGGCCGGTCGATGACTTGATGCGTCCGGTCGAGCACACGCTCGCGGACACGACGATCGGCAGAGCCCATGGCGTCACGACCATGCCGCATCTGCGCTTTTTCAGCATCAACGGCCCACACAACGTGACCGGCATATCCGAGACGCCGAGCCGACGCCGCATCTTCACGTGCCGTCCCGTCTCCGCGCGAGATGAAGTGCCTTGCGCTATGGAGATCGTCTCGCGTCTCTTGAGCCAAGCCTACCGCCGACCCGTCGACGAGAACGACGTGGAAGGTTTGATGTCTTTCTACCAGACGGGCGCAGACGAGGCCGGTTTCGAAGCGGGCATCCGAACGGCCCTCCAAGCCATCTTGGCAAGCCCCCATTTCGTCTTCCGCCTCGAACAGATGCCGGACACCACAGAGGACGGTCCGAACTACCGGATCAGTGGTGTCGAGCTGGCGTCACGCTTGTCATTTTTCATTTGGGGCTCGGCGCCGGACGACGAGCTGCGGAACCTCGGTAGCCAGGGTGCTCTCGCCGACCCTGCAGTGCTCTCGGCTCAAGTCGACCGCATGCTGGCGGATCCCAAAGCGGACGCGCTTGCCACGCGATTCGCCAGTCAGTGGCTGCGGCTTCAAGACCTGGACCGCTTGCATCCGGATTACCTCCACTACCCGCAATACGACCACAAGCTCTCGGAGGCCCTGAAGCGCGAGACGGAGCTGTTCTTTGAGTACCTGGTACGCGAGGACCGAAGCGCTCTCGAGCTTCTGACCGCGGACTACACTTTCGCCAACGAGCGCGTCGCGAAACATTACAACCTCCCGAACGTCACAGGCCCCGAGTTCCGGCGCGTCTCGCTCGAAGGGACCGAGCGCCGCGGCATCCTCGGCCACGGAAGCATCTTGACCTTGACCTCGATTGCGGACCGCACGTCGCCCGTGCAGCGCGGGAAGTGGATCCTGGAAGTGCTTCTCGGTAGCCCCCCGCCGCCACCCCCGCCGAACGTTCCCGATCTCGAGGCCACGCAAGACGCCGCTCTAGGTAGAGTCCTGTCGGTGCGCGAAGCGATGGAATCCCATCGAGCGAACCCCGCATGCACGTCGTGCCACCGCATCATCGATCCCCTCGGGCTCACGCTCGAGAATTTCGACGTCACCGGCGCTTGGCGCATCAAAGATAACGGCAACCCCATCGACGCCTCGGGCGAGCTCTATGACGGGACAAAGATGGACGGGCCCGCCGGGCTCCGGGACGCGCTCTTGAAGCACTCGGACGTGGTCATCATGAGCTTCACCGAGAGTCTTCTGACTTACGGCCTCGGCCGCCGCGTCGAGTATTACGACATGCCGACGGTGCGCGCCATCGCGAGCGAAGCGAAGAAGAATAACTATCGGATGTCCACTTTCATTCACGGCGTCATCAATAGTACGGCTTTTCAAATGGCTCGAGTGGAGCGCGACGAGCACACGAGCTCCGTGGAACCTTAGAGATTTCTCAAGCACCACCTTTGTAATAGGAGGCACACAAGATGTACATCACCAACAAGCACATGTCCCGTCGGGCAGTTCTTCGCGGTATGGGCGCAACGGTGGCGCTGCCGTTCCTCGATGCCATGATGCCCGCCCGTTCATGGGCCGCTTCTACGTCGACACCGTCCCGCCTCGTGTGCATAGAGATGGTCCACGGCGCGGCCGGCAGCACGAAGATCGGTATCGAGCAGAACATGTGGTCGCCGGCGGCTGTCGGGAGTGAGTTCGACCTCTCGCCGAGCAGCTTGAAGCCGCTCGAACCGTTCCGCAAATACCTCACCATCATCAGCAACACGGATGTGCGCAACGCCGAAGCCTTCTCGCTTCCCGAGATCGGCGGCGACCATTTCCGCTCGAGCGCGGTCTTCCTGACTCAGTCCCACGTCAAGCAGACGGAGGGCAACGACGTGTACGCGGGTACGTCGATGGATCAAATGTACGCGAAGCAGTTCGGGCAGGACACGGCCATCCCTTCGATGCAGCTTTCGATCGAGAACGTCGACCAGGCTGGCGGCTGCACCTATGGCTATTCCTGCATCTACACCGACACCATCAGCTGGGCCTCGCCCACCGCCCCGCTGCCGATGATCCGGAACCCCCGCGTGGTCTTCGATCAAATGTTCGGCGTGGGCGCGACGCCCGAAGAGCGTGCGAAAGGTCGGCGCACCAATAGCAGCATCCTCGACTGGATCACGAACGAGGTCGCGCGGGTGAAGAGAGATCTCGGCCCGACCGATCGCAACCGGCTCGACAACTACCTCGACAACGTGCGCGAGATCGAGCGCAGGATTCAGAAAACCGAGGCCCAGAACGCGAGCGGCGAGCGGCGTGAGCTACCCGATGCGCCCATCGGCGTTCCGGACTCGTTCGAGGAGCACATGAAGCTCATGTTCGATTTGCAGGTGGCGGCCTTCATGTCGGACGTGACCCGGGTGTTCTCGTTCAAGCTCGGCCGCGACGGCTCGGGGCGCGTTTTTCCGGATAGCGGTATCAACACCGGATTCCATCCGGCCTCGCATCATCGCGACCAGGAGAAGCGGATCAAAGAGTTCGCGAAGATCAACACCTATCATGTCAGCATGATCCCCTACTTCCTCGAGAAGCTCGAGAGCACGATGGACGGCGAGTCCAACTTGCTCGAAAAAACCCTGATCCTCTACGGCTCGCCGATGGCGAACTCCAACATACACAATCACAAGAGATGCCCGTTATTCTTTGCCGGACACGCGAACGGACAGCTCAAGGGGAACCTCCACCACAAGGCCGAGGACGGCACCCCGATGGCGAACGCGATGTTGACTGTCCTCCGCCGTATGGGGATGGACCTCGAGACCTTCGGCGACAGCACCGGCGAGATGGCCATCTGATCGACGTTTCATGGAGTCTTTGATGTTGGCAAAAAAGTTGGGACGTAGCGCTGTAGCCGTTTTGTGTTTCGTCGCGCTCATTGCGGCAGCACCCAAAGATATTCCCAAAATGGGTGCGACACCGGTGGCGGACGCCGCGATGCAAGGCGACGGGGAGACCGTGCGCGCTTTGTTGAGACAAGGCGTCGACGTGAACGCGGCTCAAGGCGACGGGATGACCGCGCTTCACTGGGCCGGCGTCAAAGCGGATGCCGAGATGGCGGAAATGCTCCTCTACGCGGGGGCCAATGTGAAGGCCGCCACGCGACTGGGCGGATTCACCCCGCTCTTCCTCGCCGCGAAGACCGGCGACGCGGCCGTGGTGGAAACACTCGTGAACGCTTCGGCGGACGTCAACGTTGCGACGACGATGGGCGCAACGCCTCTCATGCTGGCGGCAGCCTCGGGAAACGCCGACACCGTGTCCATTCTCTTGGAGCACGGCGCGGAAGTAAACGCCTCGGAGGCGGCCCGGGGACAGGCGGCGCTCATGTTCGCGGCCGCTTACAACCGAGGTGATGTGATCGACGTGCTCGTCAAAAACGGCGCCGACGTCACGATGGCGACCAAGATCGTCGAAACCGCCGCGATAGAAAAGAAGTGGTCCGAAGCCGACCGCAAGCGCCGCAAGGAGCGCGAAGCCGCCGCAAAGGCCGCGGCGGCGGCCGACGCCAAAGCCAAAGGTTTGGAGCCGCCCAAGGGCGTCGAAGACAGCGCACCCAAGGACGAAGGAAAGAGCCTCTTCGCCAAAGTCTTTGGATGGGTTCCGGGTGTGGGTGGCGGCGAAAAGAAACCCGAGCAACGGCGCCGCTTCCGTCGTAGCCCTTTTGGCAAGCTCGTCGGCAATCAAGGCGGGATGACCGCGCTTCTTCTCGCGTCGCGTCAAGGCAACCGCGAAGCGGTTGAGGCGCTCGTTGCCGCGGGCTCGGACGTCAACGTCGTGAGTGGTGGTGATCACACGAGTCCCCTTTTGATCGCGACCATCAACGGACACTTCGATCTCGCCAAATCTCTGCTCGACCAGGGAGCGGACCCGAGCCTCGCGAGCGAGGCGGGAGCGATGCCCCTCTACGGCGCGATCAATTTGCAGTGGTCGCCCAAAGCGCTCTACCCGCAGCCACAGGCTTACCGGCAGCAGGAAGTCTCCTATCTCGATTTCATGGAATTGCTCCTCGAGGCCGGCGCCGATCCCAACGCCCGACTGAAAAAGAAATTGTGGTACTCCGGCTATAACTTCGACCTCTCCGGCGTGAACGAGAACGGCGCTACCGCGTTCTGGCGCGCCGCCTATGGGACGGACGTCGACGCGATGAAGCTTCTCATGGCCTACGGCGCCGACCCGAATCTTCCTACGTTGAAACCGGAAATCGCTCCGAGCGATGGCATTGGCGCGCAAGAAGAAAAAGAAGACGTCTCGGGCTTGCCCCCGGTGCCTCCGGGCGGCGATGCCGTCAGCCCTCTCCTGGCGGCGGCGGGTGTAGGCTACGGTAGAGGCTTCGCGGCGAACTCACATCGCCATCACCCTGCAGGCTCGATGGCGGCGGTACGCTACCTGGTCGAGAAGTTGGGCGCGGACGTGAACGGTCGAGATCATGATGCCTATAACGCGCTACACCACGCTGCCAGCCGCGGCGACGCGGAGATGGTCCAGTATCTTTTCGACAAAGGTTGCGATATCTCGGCAATAAGCCGTCGCGGGCAGTCGACGGCCGACATGGCAAACGGCCCCGTGCAGCGCATCCAGCCATTTCCAGAAGCCTTGGCGTTATTGGAGCAGCTCGGCTCGATCAACAACCACAACTGCGTCGGCTGCTGAGCCGAATGACTCTCACGAGCGTGGGTTCGTCCCCACACCTCTAGCGCTAAAGCCGTGCAAATTGCACGGTAGCGGTTCGCTTCAAACCCACAAGTAACTCTAAAGAAGCCGTTTAGAGCGTCCGCTCCTGACGAGCTCCTGGCACTCTTATTGCTAGACCTCTATTGCTCTATCTCCCCTAACTCTGTACTAGGAGGTCCCCAATGAAGATGAGACTTCTCGTGCCGCTTCTAGCCTTGGTGCTCGGGAGCGCGAGCGCATATGGCAGTGGCAGCTACAAAGGCAAGGGCCGGCGGCCACCGAACGGCCTTGAAGCGACCCTGTACAACCTCGGAAAGAAAGTCTTCACCAAAAAGGCCGAACTTCCCGAGTCCTCAGCGGAGCTCGCGACCAAGCAGATGGAAGAGCTCGAAGCGCTCTCGGCGGCGCTTCCCGTGAAGGCGCAACGGCGCTCGAATCTCGTCGCGCTCGCTGGGCGATTGAGCGCCGAGCAGCTCGATGCGCTGACCTACTACGTGTCGGTCCGTTACAAGGTGGAGGTCGACAAATGAAGCGGCTCGCGATCCCCGCTGCGGTCGTCCTCGGGACACTCTGGAGCGTCGCCGCCAGCGGACAAGATGCTTGGGTTCCCTATCAGGGCGAGAGCTCGGTCTCGCTCGTCTATTCGTTTCAAACCTTCGAGGACTTTTTCAGAAACAACGAGGAAAAGTCCTACCCGTTCGGCCGAAGCCGGCAGCAAACAGTTTTTGCCATCGTCGAGTACGGTCTCACGGACGCGCTCGCCATCGACGTGACTTTCGCCTATTCCCACACGTCGACCTCGAAGACGCCTGGCGGGCCGACCGGCGCGAACGACAGCGGTCTGGCCGATACAGCGTTCGGCTTTCGGTGGCGTGTTGTCGACGAGTTCGATGGGACCAGCGCGCCGACCGTGACCGTCCGCGTTGGCGGCATCGTTGCTGGCACCTACGATGCAGGGCTTCCCTACTCGGCAGGTGACGGCGCTTCCGGAGTCGAAGCCGCTCTGATGATCGGAAAGGATTTCGGTAAGCACGGGCTCGGTGTCTATGGCGAAGCGGGATATCGCCATCGAGCGAAGCGCGTGCCGGCCGATCTCGTAGCGCAGCTCGGTCTCTACAAAACGATGGGCGCCTGGTCGGCCAATGTCGGCTTTCGCCACGTTCAAGCGCTCTCAGGCTCGAATATCGGCGACCCCGGCTTCAAATTCCAGGAGCTCAAAGAGATTGCGAGCTACGTGGAAGCAGCTTTCGGTCACTCGAGCGCTGGCGGCCGCTACATCGGCGCTCACTTCGCTCAAACCGTCGACGGCCGCAACACCGCCAAGAAAACGGTCTTCGGATTCTCAGTCACGTTCCCGTTCTAGTAAGCGGCCGCGCTTCCGAAGCCAATCGGATAGTCCCGCCAGGGCGATCGCACCGAACTCCATAGGCCGGAGCCACGGAGGATGATGATAAGGCAACAGACCGGACCCCAACAGATGAAGCCCGTGAAGGTAGCTCGAGCTCACCGCCCACAGACAGGTGATCGCGCTACGCGACGGGAAAAGCGTGGCGAAGGGAAGAAGCCACAGCACGTACCACGGATTCAAGACGGGCGACAAAAAGAAGAAGAACCCCATAGAGCCAGTCACCACGCGGCGGGAACTTTCCGTTTTTCCACCAGCCCAGAAGGTGGACGGCGTAGAACGATGCAAAGAGAGCAGCCGCTACGATCTTGGCGACCCCTGCATCGAGAATGAGCGCCAGAAGAGCATAGCCGGAAGAGTTGAACTCGAAGCCCTGTGCAAAAGCCGAAAAGGCGCTGGCCGGGCCGGTGCTTCCCATGAGCAGGAACGGAAGGTAGAGACCCAACAACATCGCGGCAAAGAGGAGCCAACTCTTGACCGGCGCCCGAAGGAGCACGAAAGGCACGAGCAATATCGCAAAAACGCGAGCGCCGACGGCGAGCGCCGCGAAAGATGCCGCCGTAGAGAAGCGCCCTCGGGAGCGAAACTGGAGGGCCGCGAGCATCAGCGCGATTCCGAAGGAATCCGGATGCGCGGTGAAGAAGGTCTCTTGGATCAGAAGAGGGCACCACGCGTAGAGCAATATATTTACTCCCGCGCCAAACCGAAGCAGGATGACGAGCGTCGCGAGGTCGGCGAAAAGGAGCAGAAGCTTGAGTGGCCAGAGTTTCCCCGGCGCAACGACGTAGCTAGCGAGGAAGGCGAGCTGGTTTACCGGACCATAGATGGTGGGGAGCTCGGGATGGTTGATGCCATCGAGGATTGCCTCGAAATCCTCCGTCAGGTCGGTGTCGAGAAAGTGATCGATGGGCCGGTCGCCATACGGATTTCCGGAGACGGCGAAATTTCGACCGTCCCAGAGATACCGGTAAAAGTCATCCTCGAGCACCGGGGCGCCCGCGATGCCAATCAGCCGAAAGGCCAGAGCCCAGAGCACAATACGGGTCAACGCGAGCTCGGACCCAGCGCGACGGACAACCGCGAGGGCACCAAGCGTCCCCGCCCAGACGACGGCGAGGATCAAAAAGTAGTGAAGAAGATCGACATCGGCACTCTTTTGCGAGAGTGCGCCGAGCCACCCATAGCCGAGGCAGCACACGAGGCCGCAGATGTCGACGAGCGTTTTCTCGGTAAACGGGCGAGGGAGCCGCAATGGAAAGGTTCCTGTTCGGGTGCTGATTCCATGGTAACACCCTCATCTTTCTCCAAGGGGGGTGCTCGAGGCCATGGCGGTCGGTAAGATCACAGTGCGCATCGTCGCGCTGGCGATGCTCTTCGTGCTCGTCTCCGTCGGAAGCAGCTCGTTTCTGATCTATCGGAAAATCGAGCGCTCACTTGAGAAAAGCCTTGCCAGCGAGCTTCTCTCCGTCGTGACCTCGGTCGGGCCACTCATCGACGGCGACCTCCACGACGTGATCTTTCTCGACAGCGATGGTGTGCTCTTTGCGGAAGAGGAATTCGAGCTCATCCGGCAACAGCTCGTCCTAGTCAAGGACGGAAACGGTCTGAGCGGTCCAGGAAGCCCGATCTATACGATGCGGCCTGCTTTCGACTTCGATGCGAGCGGCGCGCTTGAATTCGTCGTGATGACGGACCGCGACGCTACGGGCCATTTCTTCACCGGCAACCGCTACGACGCCAAGCCCCATCAGCTCGAGGCTTTGAACGGAGCTCCCACCGCTACGGGCGTCTATTCGGACTCGGAAGGCGCTTGGATCTCGGCGGCGGCACCCATCAGGGACAGCTTGAATAATGTGGTCGGCCTCATTCAAGCCGACCGGCATGTCGACTTCTTCTACGCGCGCGCACGCGGTGAAGCGGTGAGCATCCTGCTGACCTCTATCGCGGTCGTGCTCGTGGCAGGCGGCTTAGTCCTCGTCCTCGGCTTCAGGGTCGTGGGCCGGCTGGTAATTCCAACAGGTAAACCACCGCCTCCGGCGGTGCGACTCGAAGAGGCTCTGCCGTTCCGGCGTGTGATAGACGATCTCCTTTCAATGAACCGGGAAGTTCAAAAAAGGAGATCGACATGCGAGAGTGGAAGAGCCAAT
>SMVB01109633.1_pt1 | contig 13651 bp, 12 predicted proteins | sample 2456461 | NCBI WGS metagenome assembly SMVB01 (sample SAMN11095934, study PRJNA526329) | marine sediment metagenome | biome: Marine sediment; feature: Surficial sediment; material: Deep marine sediment; isolation source: Hadal surficial sediment | place: Pacific Ocean | collected 2014-05 | depth...
CCAGGAAATCTCGGACCGACTCGAAATCCAGGATCTCGTCTGGCGTTATTCCGAGATCATCGACGCCAAGGATTTCGACAAGCTCCGCCACGATGTCTTCACCCCCGACGCATTCATCGACTACTCGACCTTCGGTGGCTCGAAGGGTGACCTCAAAACGACGATCGAGTTCCTGCACAAGGCGATGAAGATCTTTCCAGCGCATCAGCACCTGAACGCGAATATCCAGGTGAAGCTCCATGGAGACACCGCGACCGGCCGCGTCATGTGTTTCAACCCGCAGGAGCTCGCGGCCAAGGAGGGCGACGACGAGGGCCACATCTTTTTCTGCGGCTTGTGGTACATCGACGAATACCTCCGAACCGACGCGGGCTGGCGCATCACGAACCGCGTGGAAGAGAAGAGCTATGTCTTCAATCGACCGGAGTTCATGAAGGGGGTCTAGCCCGGATTATTCATAAAGATCGGCTGCGGACGGCCGCGGACGGGTTACGTGCTGGAAGTCCCGAGCGGGAGGGGGGACTAACGGGGTTCCTACTGCTCGGCTGAGAGTTCTGGGGCGAGCTCGACCTGGTATTGGGACACGATGTTTTCGAGTCCGGCTTCGAGGGCGGTTTCGGATTGCTCGCGCGCAAGATCCCGTCGGAGGCTGGACACGATTTCGCCGAAGGAGGGGAGACGGCTGTCTTCGCGGGACAGCAGGAGTACCCCATGCCAGCCGTGATCGGAACGCAGCGGGCCCTGCCATCGGCCAGCGTCGGGATCGAAGCTCGAGAGCGTCTCGGCCATCGCGCTCCCGAAATGACTCCTCACTTCGTCGAGGGTCCGGTCGACGTAGTGGCGGTTGTAGAGGAAACGGTCGCCTAACGAGAGGGCTTCGAAGAACCCGACACCCGCCCCGTTCAATTCTTCGAGCAATGCGAGCGCCTCGGCCGGCGCAATCGATTCGCCACCACCACGGATGAAGACATGCGCGAAGGTCAGGATCGTCGGGACGCGATACTCCTCCACGTGTTCGCGATAGAACGCCTCGAGATCACCCTCGGCGAGCGTCATCACACCCTCGGCCACCCCGACCGTCAGGAATTCCATCTTCTGTACGAGACGCCGCCTGATCAACTCGTCATCGCGGTCGAGGCCGAGCATCCTGGCCTCACGCACGAGCGCTTCTTCGCGCACGAAGCGATCGATCCAGCTCTGGCGCTGCTCGGGCGTCAGCCCGTCGAAGGCGTGCGCGGTCGCCTGGGGGTTGGGCTGTCGAGTACGCATCTGCACGAAGGCCAGCAACTCCTCGCGTTCGACGACGATCCGCTTGGCGAAATTTCCGGAACCCGCGGCCCGATCGGGGACGAACGCTCGCTCGCCGTTCAGATGGGGTGCCACCCAGGCAAGTCCCAGATAGATCACGAGCCCGACCGCCAGGAACCGAACGAGAGGCGCTCTCAGGCCCGAAGCAATCCAGCGCGCCACTCGCGTCAGGGCGTGAACCAGATCGGCGAGGTATAGGCGCGTTCCTGGAGGGTCGGCGGCTGGGCCTCCGGTGGCTCGGTCTGCATCGCGATCCCGTCGAGCAGCGAATGCCGAGGAGTCGGAATCTCGAGGACGCGCACGTAGTAGAAGGCTCGCTGGCTGGGATCGAAGTCGGGATCCGTCCACACCTCGGCGAGTTCCGGTGCACCAATCTCGTTCGAATAGCCACCGGTCTCGAGGTCGACGGTGTTTCCGACTGCCGGCAACCGACCGGACGCGTCGGGAGCACGATCTCCGGACCACGCGACGTCATACACGCGCTCGTGCGTCTCGCCTTCGCCTCCGAGCCATCCCTTCACGATCTGCAAGCGATCGAGGTTCGCACCCTTCGGGTCTTTCGACGCGTGCACGAGGAAAGTCGGTGCGTCTTCGATTTCGGCACCCAGGAGCCGACGCAGGCGACCGGGCGCCTCGGGCGGACCGATGAGATCCCCGCCCATCGAGACGCCCTTCGCATAACCGATGGCCGCCAGATCTGCCGCCTCTGCATCTCGCTCGCGAAAAGACCAGCCCGCGAAGAAACGAACCTGGATGCGTGTCCCGGTCGTCGCATACACCTCACGTCGCCTGAATGCGGCGAAGATCGACGTGCGCGAGTTTTCCTCCGCCCAGACCCCAGCCAGGCCCCCCGCGCCGATATTCCAGCCATTCACCGAACGCCCCGCGGCAAAAAGATGTTTGGTCTCGGGGGTCGAATCGATCGCCATCTTGCCCCAGAAATTGTCCTCTTCGGCGGCGGCGAGACCCGAATGGGAATCCGTCGAGCCAATCATTCCGAATTTGAAGGGGTTCGCGCCTACGCGCTCTTCGATCTCGAGGCCACGGCGAAGGGCCGATCGCGCGTAGTCCCCGATCTGGGCCTTGTACTCCTGCGCGTTCTGCTGGATGTAGGCGGGGTAGGTCTCGAAGTCCGCGAATTCATCCTCGGGCGAGAGATCGGGATGGGTTTCGGAATCGCCCTTGTACTGGCTGACCTCTGCGACGGGTTCCCAACGAGCCCGCGTTCGCGCGCTCTCGGCCGAATATGGCGTCTCATCGAGGCGCGTCGCGCCCCACATATAGCCCTTCTAAATATTCGGGTTGTGCGGAATCGCGACGAACTCGGCGCCGCTGCGTTCGCTCGTCTCTTCGAGCCAGGCCCACAGGTCGTCCGGGTAGGAGGAGTCACTCGAGGCGTAGGGCATAAACTTCCGCGCGGTCGCACCGTCGGCCGACGTCATCACGACGCGGTGGAGATTCGCGCCATTTGGCAGCGAACTCCACTCCCAGCCGATCATCGCGGTGAAGCGCCCCGGCTCGTTATGTCGATCCGCAGCCGCGGTCGTCTCCGCCCAGGCGTCGCGCCGCAGGGGCTCGTCCTGACCCGCGATCGGCAGCGCGTTCGGAGCGCCTAGATCGGAAATCGGATCACGCGTATCACCCGACTCGATCGTTGCGACCGGAAGCACGCCCGAAAAGATGGCCGCACCCCGGCCTCCATCGATCGCCGCCCGAATCTGTTCGGCGAACCCGGCTGCGGGACCCTCCGTGATGTCGTAGTAGAGCTTGCGAATCACACCGAGATATTCCGCGTGGTCCGCAACCACGAGAAAGTCGAGCGGCGTATCGATCTGGACGCGCGCACGGTGATAGGGATGGATCACGGGCAAACCCTTCGCCCAGCGGTAGGCGGTATCGGGATCGGCGCTGCGATTGCCATTCAGGAACGCGTCGAAGGAATACGACGTATGCAGATGGGTATCGCCCCAGAGCACCCGACGCGATTCGTCGGCATCGGCGAGAGCCGGTAACAGAAGGCCGACCGCCGCGAACAGTGCGAGTGAGATCTTCCCTCTCCGCAAGCTGCACGAATCGGCTCGCGCGAACTCGAAGACAGAGAAGGAGTCGAACAATCCGGGCTAGACGGCGTCCGCGCCGCGTTCGCCGGTCCGAATTCGGACGGCTTCCTCGAGCGGCAGGACAAAAATCTTCCCGTCCCCGATCTTGCCGGTATTCGCCGCGCCCACGATCGCCTCGACCACGTTGTCGACCTGATCCGCCGCGACGACCACCTCGAGCTTGATCTTGGGCAGGAAATCCACGACGTATTCCGCGCCGCGATAGAGTTCGGTGTGGCCTTTTTGACGACCGAAGCCCTTGACCTCGGTCACGGTCATCCCTTCGACGCCGATTCGGCCGAGCGCTTCCTTTACGTCGTCGAGCTTGAAGGGTTTGATGATCGCTTCGACCTTCTTCATCTGAGCTTGTTCTCCGAATGCCCACGCCTGCGCGCTCGCCTTCGAGCGAATCACAGAGGGGGTTGAGCGGTATGAGCGACCCGCGCGGAATGACCAGCGGGAGGCGTACAGAATCAGCACAATACCACAATCGCCGAAGACCGAACCGAGTCGAACCCTGCACACATCCGCGTCAGGCGCTGCCCGCGAATCGAGCAGACCCGTGGATGCCCGGCGGCGGCGCTCTCGAATGGTGGGCACCCGGACCCTCTCGACCGACTCATTTCGAGAAGAGCGACGTCAATCCGCCCGCGCGAGCTGAATCTCCCGGGGCGTGATTTGGCCCGACGTTTGCAGTCTTCACCACGAACCGAGTCGAGACTCGTGAGCGCAGCGGACCTCCCCCAAGAGACGCGCCCTCGATCCCCGCAACCTGAACCCGGCTCGGACGGAGTAGAGACATGGACGTCAACGCAGAGACTGGCACGCGGCCGGCAGATTACATCGATGAGTTCACCCGCTTCGTGAAGGACACCGTCTCGACGGGGCTAACCAGCGACGGCCCCCAGACCCTGAGGGCCTGGCTCGATCTCGCCGAGGCCTACCGGATCACCCAGGCCCTGCGCGAATGCCAGGGCAACCGTTCCGCAGCCGCACGGCTGCTCGGCATCGGCCGCCGAACGCTCTACGCCAAGATGGACAAACTCGCGATCACGGCGACGTGGAGAGTGAGATAGGGATAGGGGAGAGCCTCGCGGCTCCGCCCCTCCCACACCACCGTGCGTACGGGACCGTACACGGCGGTTCGGCCGATTGAGTGTGCACGGCGCGACCAACCGAGGAAGTCCGATCGAGTCGAAAAAGGCGTTTGGAAGGGCGATCTTCGTCGGTTGCGAGTTGGCTGTCCGCCACACATCCTGAGCATAGTAGGCGGCCGTTGCGGCATTCCGTTCGCTCGGACCATGACGCTGGAATCCCCGCCTCCGATTCTGATACGTCTTCCACCAAGGATCCTTCGCGGCGCGTCGGCGAGCCACACGCGTTATGGCTTCCATCGGAGCGTCACGCCACCGGGTAGGGAGAGTTCGAGTTCACCCGGAGAGAGACGCTCCTCATTCACGATTCAACTCGCCAACGTCGCTCGCGAGACATCGACTGAATTGAAAACAGCTCGCGGAAGCGATCGCTGATGGTGAAGCGGTGCAGGAAGAGTTCGCAGCGCATGGAGCCTCCACAGCAGATCTCGAGGCACAGGCAGCGAGAGTTAGAGCCGCCTTAGCAAACATTGCTCTCGAGAAGGCACTAAATCCAGATGACGACGAGGGCTAGCGGACGGCAAGATTGAACGCCTCGCCACGGCATGAGACGACTGTCAGAAGACGATTTGCCCGCGCGCGGTGAAGGCATGGATGTGCTCGTTCCGCCCTCGGAGTGTCACACCGCTGTTTGGGTCCGCCTTGCCGAACACATAGTTCAGGCGGAACATGACGTTTGCATTCGCCCACCAGTTCAGGCCGACCGTCACGTCACGCTGAACGCCGCCTCGGAGGTCTCCGCTGGACAAATCGATCTGACTGAAGCGAGCGGCGAGTTCCCATGCACCCAGCGACTTGTGCTTCGGCATCACACGTTTGTACTTGCCGCTCTTCTGGTCGTAGTTCCGGGACTCGCCGGTGAGGAAGACGCCCGTCTGCACATAGAACCCACCAAAGTCGAGGTTTTTTTGACCTCCATCTCTCCACACGTGGGCGGCCGTGTACTCGGCTTGCCCGTGGAAGGGACCGGCGACCATTGTCATTTCGAAATTGTACATGACGATGTCCTGCGCGGTCGCAAGGACCCCCGTATCCACCAGACGCGCGCCGGCCACGTGCGCCTCGGGTCTGGCGCGGAATTGAAGGTTGCTCCGAGCATTGAATTCGCGATAGATCACCGAGCCGCCGATCGCCGCGACCATGGTCTTCTCCGCTATTGGGGCGAACACGATCCGATGACCCGTGCCGAAATCTTCGTCATCACCATTGCTGTCATCGAGCCCGCCAGAGAACACACCGCCGCTGTAGCTCCACATGTCGCCATGCGAAGCCAATACGACGCCCATTCGCCGCCGCCCCTGCTCCTGGTTGTCGATGAATGCGTCGGACAGCGCACGCTCCTGGAACACTTGCCAGTTCGAACTCGTCATCGACGATTGACTGAACGGTACTTTCTGATGCCCCACTGTCACGGTGAAGGGCTTGAAGCCGCTATATCGAAGCCAGCCATCGGTGATCGGAACGCCGAGGTCCGGATCGAAATTCACCTCGAGCTTGTAGTCCCATGCGTTCCAGACGGTGCCGTACGACTTGATGCGGCCGCGGCGAACCTCGGTTCCATCACCAAGTTTGGTGTCGTCCTGAATGAAGAGTCCGGCGTCGAACTGCAGCCGGCCACCGAACGCGAACATGAACTTGTCGTCGCGTGTCCTGATAACGAGACCGTTGTGGTTCGCGCTGACTTCGACGAGATCGTTCGCGACCGACTCTTCTTCGGCCTGTTTCGCTTCCGGCCCGTCCTTGTCGAGTATTTCAAGCTCCTCGGTTGTGATTAGCCCCTTCTTGACCAGTAGGTCTTCGAGCGACTCATCAGCGAATGCCGGGCTCATGGCAAACACGCCGACGACGAGTGTGGATAGTGCGCGGCGTGAAGGTAGGATGACGATGTTCAACAGAGGCGATCTTCTTGTTGTAGTAGCCCTTGAGACGGGGCAGTGGCTTCAATCGGGGCCACGCCGGGGGCTTCAGAAACTTCGGTCTCTGAGCTCAGCAATGACGGACCCACATCGCGGACCCTTGCACCTCGCAAGATGTCATCGATGCGGTTCTATGTATAGATCAATGGCAGAGGAGGTCCCATTCACGGGTGATTTTCTATAGGCGCAGCGCGCGCACCTCTCCCTCTGCTGGCAGAAGTCTAACCCGGGGTCTTAATATTGACCACGCGACTCCGGAATTGCGTCTACCGTCGTCACTGCTTCGGAATCCACCATCTGCGGCGCCTGCATCAAGCGCACCACTAGGTACATTATGCCCCTCTCGGAAAGAGGCATGCCGGTGGCTGCATGTCGTCTCGCAGGTTGAATCTCTTGCGTGAAATAGGCGTCGACGAACAGCTGCTGCTGGATCGCAGGGTCCGGGTCCTCGACTCTGTCGAGGACTTCTTCCATGACTAGATCCCTACCTGAGAACCTGAAACTTGCCCGTGAACGGCAGTCGATTTGATCTTCGTCATCGAACGAGTCGACACAATTCCAGTCGCGCCAATTGATGGTGACGGCAAGCTCGTCCTCGCCGATTGATTGCAGCGAGCTGCTGCATTTGTCGATGACCGGCTCCGCGCCCGGGTCTCCCAGGTTATCGACCTCGGTCACGTTGAGAACTCGGGTCAGGCCGTCGACTGCGGGCGGCGGCTCTCTCCGAATATTGGGTCCAGACAAGAATATCTCCGACTGTACACCGCCGACAAGGCCAGACGCGCGCAGAAAGGGATTTTTCGTGCATGGGTGCACGGCAACACCTTGATTAGGTTCGTCGCGCACTTGTGCGGTAGAACACCCGCTCGCTACGACAAGCGTGACCAATCCGAGCCCGATAAACAGCGACGTCATTGTTGATTCTCCTGTTGGAGTGTTTCGAGCACATTCAATAGGCCTCGACGAAGCAAGTGCGTCGATCCATCGTCGAGACGTATGGGGCTAAAGACCGAGATCAACGGGCACGATCTCGCCCGGTATGAGATCGCTCTCAACCGCCAACTCCTCGGTGCCTGTCCGCTCTATCGTTAGGCGGCGCTTCTCACCGCGAGCCGCGGCAACCACCGCGTCCCCAGCGTTCTCGAATATGTGGTCTACCGGAACGGCTCCCGGAGCCACCCCAAGCCGAGCAAGCAGGTCTCGGGGCTCGGCATGCAGCTGAGCGATGTAGATCTCGGTCCCAACTTCGTGGAGTTCGTTGATGAGATCGGCAAGTGCGTACACTCCGGATTGATCCAGATAGCGCACATCTCCCATGTGCAACACAACCGCTCGTGCGTACTCCATGCTGCCCAGCTTTCGTTGCAAGGGCCCGGCGTTGCCGAAGAACAAAGCCCCGTGAATTTCAACAACGTAAATTCCGGACAGCACCTCTTCGGGCTCTTCAAGGTCAGGGATCCACGGTCGATGTGCAGCGATGTCGATCAACGGCGAGTGGGTTGCGGGATCAATGTCGCTGAGGCGCTTGAGTAGGATCATACTCGCCATGATCATGCCGACTGCGACTGCCCACATCAGGTCAACGAATACCGTGAGTGCGAAAACGGTGATCATCACTGCAGAATCGCCACGAGGCACCCGACGCACATGGCCCAAGCCCTTGGTATCTACGATCCCGATGCCGACGGTGATCAAGATCCCAGCCAGGACGGCCATCGGTATCAGAGACGCCAGCGGTCCGAGCGCTAGCAGAACCGCTAGCAGCAGGACGGCATGAACGACTCCGGAAAGGTGGGTCTTGCCCCCGGATCGAACATTGACGACGGTGCGCATCGTCGCTCCGGCACCGGGGAGGCCACCGATGAGGCCCGCGACGATGTTGCCGATGCCTTGTCCCACGAGTTCGCGTTCGCTGTCGTGGCGGGTTTTTGTGACAGAGTCCGCAACCAGCGAGGTCAACAGCGAGTCGATGCTTCCAACGATCGCCAACATGACGGCTGGCACTATTATGAGCTGAAACTTTGCAAAGTCCCACTCTGGGATGCTTGGGGTGGGGAGGCCGCGGGGGATCTCGCCGATACGTGGGATATCAACTGCGAACATGACAGATCCCGCGGTCATGACGATGAGAGCGACCAGCGTGCCAGGAACGAGCTTAATGAATCGCGGCGCGATGTAGATGATCGCAATAGTGCAGAGGCCAAGGATCAACGCAGACGGATTGATATTTTGGAAAGCTTCAGGGATGCTGAGGAGGGCGGCCACGGTGCCAGTCGCGGGTTTGTGACCGACCAACTGGGCCAGTTGGAGAATGATGACGATCGCTCCGATCCCGCTCATGAAGCCGGAAATCACGGGGTACGGGACGTAATTGATGTACCGACCCAGTCTCAATATTCCCAGCACAATTTGGAGGATCCCCGACAACGCGACCATCGCGAACAGCCACGCGATATCGCCCGTCAGTGATCCCACGATTCCAGCGACCACAACCGTCATCGGGCCGGTGGGACCTGAAATTTGAGAAGGCGTACCACCGAATAGTGCCGCAAGTAGACCCACCGCGATGGCGCCGTACAGTCCAGCAGCAGCCCCATTCTCGAGACCGGACGCGACGCCAAAGCCGAGCGCCAGGGGCAGGGCAACAATGCCCGCGGTTACACCGCCAAAAAGATCACCTTGTAGATTTCCGGTGAATCGCTTGCTGAACCAATTCATACGTCCCTATGGTGTTTTGAGCGTCGTTTCGACCGCAGATCGGATCGCTGCCGTGGCGCTCATGCAATTAGGTGAATGGAGTCGCCTACCCGTACGCGACTAACGTGTTTTGGACCGTGGCTCTCGTGGACACCATCGCATCGGAGGTTTGCGGATTATCATGGCGAGACAAGAGGTCCTCGGTCTAATTCGCCTCGACTCAAAATCGACAAAGGGTTGGGCAGAAACTCCACGGATCCAGTCGTGACGTCATAGAGGCCGCCTACGACATCGATCGTGCCACTCGACACCATCTCGTTCAATACGTGACTTCTTTGGGGAATTCCCTCCACCACTCGATGTACGTTTTCACTGGCGACGGCTTCGACGAACTCTGCATTGGCGGAAGTTCGCGACCTCGGATCGGTTGGATCCGCCACCGCATCGACCGCGGGATTGATGTGGAGCAGCATTTTGGTTAGATGACCGAGTTCTACTCTGTCGCACGCTCCCATGATCGCGCCGCAGCGAGAGTGCCCGAGCACCACGATGAGCTTCGCCCCGGCGATCCGGCAGGCGAACTCCAGGCTGCCCAAGATGTCGTTGTTCAAGAAGTTGCCCGCGATTCGAACGCTGAAGATGTCGCCCAGCCCCTGATCAAAGATCAGTTCCGCCGACGTCCGCGAATCAATGCAACTCAGTACGGCCGCGAACGGGAACTGCCCATCGCGTGTTTCGTTTACTTGTTGCAGGAGATTGCGGTTGGCCTTGAGATTCGCGCCGAAGCGAGCATTCCCCTCCTTGAGTATCTGAAGGGCATCCTGTGGCGAAAGCGATTCGCGTGTCTCTTGAGTGTGGGTGTACACGGTTCAAGACTCCAATATTTTGGGGGATCGTGGCCTCGTCCACCACGCGCTAGCGGCTCTCTGCTGCGCCCCTCGATGTCCGGCAGGACTGTTGAAACCCATACGCCGAACGAAACGCTACGGCCATCTTCGCATCCCAGGCGAGACCAAACGGGGAACTCGGTCAACCTTCCACGAAACCGCAGATCGCTTTACGGTGAAGGAAAGTCGGTCCCCTCACCTTGGCTATTCCTTGTTCAATTCGATTTTAGGAATAGTCTCTATGAAGATAAATATCGATCTTCTCTAAAAGTTGATAGATTTAATCTATCAGTCCATTCAATCAGCCCTGGGAGGAAGAACGCGTGAAGCGTCGAAAACCGACTATCCGCCAGGTCCAGTACTTCGTGGCCGTGGTCGATACTTTGAATTTCCGGAGCGCGGCGGAAGTGCTCGAGGTGAGCCAACCAACCCTGAGTCATCAGATCGTGGCGCTCGAGGAGGCCTTCGGTCTCCAGCTTTTCGAACGGTCCCGCGCAGGCACTATTTTGACGGCGCATGGCCGAGAGCTTCTGCCCGGGGCACGCCGAGTACTCGAGGAGTTACAGGGATTGTGCGACCAAGCCGAGTCCCTCTCGCTTGGCCCGGCGGGTACCTATCGTCTCGGTGTCACACCGACGCTTGGCCCCTACCTTCTACCACACGTTCTCCCGGCGATTCACAAGCGCTATGCCGCACTCAGGCTCTATGTGCGTGAAGACGCGCCACGGAACCTCGAATCTGGCCTCGCCTCGGGAGATCACGACCTGATTCTCACGCCGCTACCCGTGGCTCAGCCCGGACTGACGGTAATGCCCCTGTTTCATGAGCCCATCAAACTCGTGATGTCGTCAGAACATCGACTAGCCAAGAAGAAGCGGATCGGTCGCCGGGATCTCGCCGGTGAACTGGTGCTTACGATTGAGGAGCATCATCATTTCCACCAGCAGATCCAGCAGCTCTGTGCTCGCCTTGAAGCTCACATCCTTCGGGACTACGAGGGTACGAGCCTCGACACTCTGCGCCAAATGGTCGTCATGGGAATGGGCGTCGCGTTCCTGCCGGCGCTCTACATTCGATCTGAAATCCATCACCCGAAAGAGCTTCGAATTGCGACGGTGCACGGAGAAGAAATCCAACGCACGCACGCCCTTGCGTGGCGTAAGTCTTCGCCCGCGCGGGTGCTCTTCCGTGAGATCGGCAACGAGATACGCACCCTGGTGGCACAGGCCTTCTCACCGGAGATAAGACTTGTTCCGAATAAGCGCCGAAAAGCACCGGCGTCCGCGTAGACACCGAGAGTCGTTCACGATCAACCGGTGACCGGATTCAGAACCGGGTTCATTTCGTTGATTGGGAGAATTTTTACCACAGGCGATGGTAAAGAAGGGGAGTAATAGTGTTGTGCTCAGGGTTCCGATTCCCAGGTTTACGTCGGTGTGGCAAATCCTTCTAAGACCTGTTTGCTCTGATGCCGTGCGGCGGCGGGCCGTTCGTTTGCGTTTTGGTCATCGGTCTCGGCGCCTTCGCGGTCGAACCCGACGACGCGATTCACGCTGAGCCCGACCAACAGAATGACTCTACCCAAGCACGCGATTTCCTCAGTCCTACGACAGGCCTCGTCCTGGATGCTGGCCACTCGCGTCTGGAACTTCATGACGGGCCGAGGTGCTCACGAAAAAACGCTGGGTGAACTGAAGCAGAACTTTGCTTTCGGAAGTGTCGTGGCCAACGACTGGGACGCGAACAGCACTTAGCAGCTGTTGTCGGCGCTGACGCACAACTTGGTTCGGGGCTTCCAGATGAAGCGGGGGGCTGGCCACCCGGAGGAGAAATACCCGCAAGCGGACCTATCGCTACAGCTTTCGATCGATGAGGACACTTCGCTTCTTGCTCATCCACATCCCGGGTCGCATCACACGACCCCAGGGCCGAAGCGAACTTCGGATCGCGACGGCGCCTGCCACACGGAAGAGAATACAAAGCGTCATCAACTCGATCGCAGCCTGAAATCCGTCAAGCTAAACTCGAATGGCCAGATCTAATGTCGGATCAGGGCGAGTGCCCGATCCCGTGGCCGCCCACGACGGGTTGCGCACGATGCCTAACAGGAACATCCGGTCACGAGACCGGCGCTCCGCCAGCCACGCAAGACAGCACTGCGCCAGCCACGTATAGCAACCCTGAGCCAGCCACCAGAAAACCCTGAGCCCACCCACGGCAAGTAGCCCTGAGCTACCCTTGGCAAGTCGTCCTGACCCAGCCACGACGAACAGCCCTGAGCCACCCATAAAAAAAGGAGGGCGCGACGTACGAGACGTCGCGCCCTCCTTTTTGCTACCGCCCCGGCCAAACGCCCCTGGGCTCATCCATCAGAACTCGTAATACATCTGCGCAATCGCGACGAGCTGGTCGTTCCTGCCTCCAGCGAATCGACTGCCGGAGTTGTCATCGAGCTGGGTATCCCAGCGGAGCTCGAGCTTGCCGACCAGACCCTCGGCAAGCGTCTTGTCGAGGGTACCCGTCAGGCTGATGACTTCGGAGTCGTCGGTACCGGGAACCGAACTGACCAACGAATCCTCGGTCTCCACGTACTCGAAACGCGACGAAACGCCCATCGTCTCGCCGACGGCGAGACGACCCGCGAGTGCGATACCGAACGCATCACCGTGGACAGCCGTGGACGACCCACTCGTGTGGACCCAGTCGAAGTTGGCCCACAAGCTCAGGTCTTCGGTCGGATCCGCGGTGAGCACGACATCGACGACCGATGTCTGACAGTCACCTTTGTCGTTCACAAGAGAATTACACGCACCGCTATCGCGGCCGATGATGCCGCCGATATTCAGGCCGAACGTGTCACCCGAGTAGGCAACCTGTCCGTAATAGGCCTTGTCCTGGGCCGTCGCGGTCGCCGTATCCGAGTAGACGTCGTTGACGACGCCGAAGATCACGCCGACCTCGTCCGTCACCTGAGACGAGAACGAAACGCCCGTATGTGTCACCGGCTGGAGTCCGAACACGTTGCCCTGGGTGATGAAGAAGTTGCCGTTCGTCTGGATGACTTCGGCGCCGAACGGCGTCGCCAGCTTGCCGAGATCGACCTGGATGCCGTTGCCGATGGGCGCGAGGTAGCTCACAAAAGCGCTGTAGAGATAAAGTTCATCGTCGCTCACCCCACCCTGTGACGCTGCAGAAGTACCCGCTGCGAACTCGACATGAAACCCGCCGCGACTTTCTTCGGTCGGGGCCTTGTCGAGTGTCAGCCACACCTGATCGACCTGGAACGTATTGGCATTCGGGGTTTTGAACAGCTGATTTCCGCTTACGAGGTCATTATCGACGTCGGACTCGTGGAGCCGATAGTTGAAGCTGGCCGCGACGACGCCACTGACGTCGACCAGGTCGAGGAAGCCACCCACGCCCGAGCGAACGCCCGAGTCGTCTGCTTCGATGAGCCCCGATTCGAAAAGCAACGACTGCTGCTCATCGACGGTGGTCTGGGCCGTTCGAAGCTCGTTCGAGGTCGCCTGGAGACGATCCTCCATCGCGGCCATCCGCTGTTCCATGAGCCTGAGCTGCTCCTGGACCGG
>SMVB01288805.1_pt1 | contig 13648 bp, 10 predicted proteins | sample 2456461 | NCBI WGS metagenome assembly SMVB01 (sample SAMN11095934, study PRJNA526329) | marine sediment metagenome | biome: Marine sediment; feature: Surficial sediment; material: Deep marine sediment; isolation source: Hadal surficial sediment | place: Pacific Ocean | collected 2014-05 | depth...
AGATTTCCCATGTTTCCCGCGTCGACCGACCAGGACGAATGCACGTGCGTATCGCCCCAGTAGAGGTTCCGCGCAAACGTCTCTCCCGCGTAGGGTGAATAGGACTCCTCGGCCCGAGCCGCGCCAGCCGGCGCCATCACGACGCCGTTCGCGATTCCCCCGAATATGCACACGATGGCACTGACGACCGCGGTCGACGGACCCTGTCTCTTCACGCTTCTCTCCTCGCACAGAACACCCAGAATCGAACTGCGCGACATCGGAAGGCTAGTGTAGGCTTCCCCAATGAGCGATTACTTCGAGATTCGGCCTCTCACGCAATCGACCGGCGCCGAGATCATCGGCTTCGATTTCGATCGTGCGACAACCGGAGCCTATGCTCGCGCGTGGCTCGATGCGCTCGACGAACATCAGCTCCTGCTCTTTCGTGGTGCCACGATCGAGGCCGAGCAGCAAGTCGAATTGCTCGAAAAGCTGGGGCCCGCGTTGGTCGAGAACGAGGCCGGTCGAAGCTATCAGTTCGTCTCGAATTCCCACGAAGAGGGAATCCTCGGCGACGGGCGTTTTGCCTATCACTCCGATCACGCCTTCATGTCGGATCCGATCGACATCCTTTCACTCTACGGATTGGAGATCCCCCGGTCTGGAACCCAGACCCGTTTCGCGAACGGCCTCGCAGCGGCCCGAGCACTACCGGAAGCCCTCCGCCAACGGATAGGGGATCGGCGGGCGCGACATATCATCGACCCGGCGGCCGAGAGCGACGCCGTGCCGATCCGCGGCCCTCGACTACCGGATGATCTCCCGCACGCCTACCACCCGATTCTTTTTCCCCACCCGAGAACCGGCGAAGAGATCCTCTATGTCTGCGAACAACAGACAGACCGAATCGAGTTTCTCGACCACGACGACAGCCGAGCGTTGATCGAGGCGCTCTTCGAACATCTCTACACCCCGCGTTTCACGCTCGTCCACGAATGGCAGGAGGGCGATCTCGTCCTGTGGGACAACCGGGCGCTCCAGCATGCTCGCGGTGAAGTCACACCGGGTACGAGCCGAACCCTCCGGCGCGTTGCGGTCGGGGGCACGCCGGTCTACGAGTTCTTCAAGCAGAACAGGGAATTGGGGTTCGAGGAGCGGTCAGCTTAGATCGATCCACGCCGTTTTCGTCTGTTGGTATCCGTGCAGGCTCTCGAGGCCAGAGTCGCGGCCGTAGCCCGAATCCTTGAAGCCGCCGAATGGCGTGGCCCAATGCAGCCGGCGATAGGTATTGATCCAGACCGCACCGGCCTGGATGTCGCGGATGAAGCGGTGGGCTCGTTTCAAGTCCCGTGTCCAAACGCCACAGGCCAACCCGTAATTCGTATCATTTGCGATCGCGAGCGCCTCGTCGTCGTCCTCGAAGGGAATCGCGCAGGTCACGGGGCCGAAGATCTCCTCGCGGCACACGCGCATCTCGTTCGTCGCGCCTCGGAAGAGCGTAGGCGAAACGAAATAGCCCTTCGCGAGTTCGGCCGCATCCTCGCGGCCCTCGAAATTCTCGGGGCCGAATCGACCCCCGAATACGACTTCGGCGCCCTCCTTCTGCCCCAACTCGATATAGGATTTCACTTTCTCGTATTGGCGATCAAAAGCGATCGGACCCATCGACGTCGAATGGTCGAGGGCATTTCCGAGCCGGACCGTCTCGGCGACGTGGGCCGTGATCCTCTCGATCAGCTCGTCGTAGATCGAGGCGTGAATCAGAAGCCGCGAGCCCGCCACACAGGTCTGCCCGGCGCCCCCCGTGAAGATGGCGTTCGTGCTCGCCCCCGCGACCGCAATCTCCATATCCGCATCAGCAAAGACGATATTAGGCGACTTCCCGCCCAATTCGAAGGAGAGTTGTTTGAGAGTCGGCGCCGCGCGCTCACTGATCACCCGTGCCGTATCGGTCGAGCCGGTCATCGCAATTTTCCGCACATCCGGATGCCGAACCAGCGCGTCCCCGACCACAGCACCCAGGCCCGACACGACGTTGACGACGCCCGGTGGGAAGCCCACGGCGTCGAAACACTCAGCGATCGTGAGGATCGAGACCGCAGCCTGCTCCGCGGGTTTGAGGACGACACAATTGCCCGCGGCGAGCGCCGCACCGACCTTTGCGGCGAGGATCGCGAGGGGTGAATTCCAGGGGACTATGATCCCGACGACGCCCAGGGGTTCGTAGCGCACGAAATTATGCGAGAGCGGACTGATTTCGACGGTCGTGCCGTGGATCTTGTCCGCCTGACCGCCCCAGTAATTCATCATCTCTGAAACCGATGGGAGATCACCGGGAATCGCTTCGCGGATCGGCTTGCCGTTGTCGCGACACTCGATGGTCGCAAGTTCCTCTGCATGCCGGGCGATTTCGACGGCCACTGCGCGAAGGAGCGCCGCCCGCTGCATCGCGGCCATCTGGCGCCAGGGGCCCTCGAAGGCAGCCTTCGCCGCCGCGACCGCGGCCTCGACGTCCTGGACGTCGCCGTTCGGAATCTCGATCCAGACCTCTCCGATCGAGGGATTTACACTCTCGAGATACTCGCCATTCGCCGGCGCGACCCGCGCCCCGCCAATCCAGTTGTCGATCCGATTCCCGCGCAAAAGGGCAGCCATGCATTCACCTCTTTCCGGGAGTCCATGAATTCCGCTCACCGCCCGGCGCGGCGAAACATCCAGTCGAAGCGCCATCCTAGTTCTCGAGATGTGGCCAGTCGAGAGTCGCCTCCCGCGATTGGCCCTCGCTTGCCCTTTCTCTCCGCTCGAAGCTAGCCCGCATGATGCATGAACACCCTGCTGCAAAAACCAAAAGCACTGAATCTCCATGGCACCTCCCTGCGGCCCGCTCGACGCTAGACTCCGGCAAACGAGGAGATCCCCCATGCGCGCCGCCGTCATGCACGAACCCAATAAGCCACTGGTCATCGAGGAGCTCGACGTCGAGAGCCCACACCCGGGCGAAGTCGTCGTACGACTCTCCGCCTCCGGTGTCTGCCGCTCGGACCTGCACGCGCTCGATGGCGAGAGCCCGGTCTCGAACCCACCGCTCGTGCTCGGACACGAGGGAGCCGGAATCGTCGAAGAAGTAGGCGAAGCTGTTACGGGCCTCGCAAGAGGCGACGCGGTCGTGATCGCCCTCTACGGCCCCTGCGGCACCTGCAACGACTGCCGTGCCGGAGACATCACGAATTGCTGGAGCGAAACGCGTACCCATAATATGTACGGCCGTATGCCCGACGGAACGACGCGACTCTCACTCGGCGGGAAGTCGATCGCTCCGATGTGCGGCTCCGGCTCGCTGGCCGAACTCTCCGTCGTACGCGAAGCGCAACTCGTCAAGATCGACCCGGATATTCCCCTCGATCTGGCTTGCCTGGCCGGCTGTGGCGTGACGACCGGAATCGGCGCGGCGCTGAATATCGCGCGGGTCACGCCCGGGAGCTGTGCCGCCGTAATCGGCTGCGGCGGTGTCGGGCTGAACGTGATCCAGGGCGCGCGAATCGGTGGAGTCGCGCGAATCATCGCCTGCGACACCCGACAGACGAAACTCGATCTCGCGTCGGATCTCGGAGCGACCGATTGCCTGCTCATCGAAAGCGGCGAGAGCGTCAGCGAACGAATCAAGGCCCTCGTCCCCGGCGGCGTCGACTACGCCTTCGAGGTCGTCGGCCACACGCCGCTCGTCACCGAGGCCTTCAACTCGACCCGAACCGGCGGAACGACGGTCATGGTCGGCGCACCGGCGCCCGGCACGCAGGTCACGATCGACAGCCGGATCCTCTTCTCCGACCGCAAACTCCTCGGCTGCCTGGGCGGCGGCAACATCCCCGCCCGGGACATCCCGCGAATCATGCGCCTCTACCAGCAAGGCACCCTCAACCTGGAGAAGCTCGTCGAGACCCGCATCCCGCTCGAGCGTGTGAACGAGGCCTTCGACGCACTTCGCAAGGGCGACACCGTTCGCACCATCGTTCAACCCTAGTCCGAGCCCGCCGAAGCCTCCCGTCCCCAAGTCATTCGGAGACCCATGCCCGACAAGCCGCCCCGTGGCGTCACTTATCGCGCTCACGATGAGACCTATTTCGAAGCGCGCGGATTGCGCCGATTTGCGGGCGTCTGGTCGCTCTGGGCGCTGGGCGTCGGCGCCGTCATCTCTGGAGATTTCTTCGGCTGGAATTTCGGCTTGCTGACGGGAGGCTTCGGCGGATTACTCGCCGCGACCGTGATCGTCACCATCATGTACGTCGGACTCTGCTTCTCGATCGCCGAGCTCTCCCCCGCCTTGCCGCATACCGGCGGCGGCTACTCCTTCGGACGAACCGCCTTCGGGCCCTGGGGCGGATTTCTCACCGGCCTGGCCGAGAGCATCGAATACGTCCTCACCCCGGCCGTAATCGTCGTCGGCATAGGCGGCTACGTCGGCACGATCGTCGAAAGCAGCTTCGGATTCACGATCCCCGCGCCCCTCATGTGGGCCGTGTTCTATGCGATCTTCGTCGGCATCAACATCGCCGGTGTCGAGCTGACATTTCGCCTGACGGTGACGATCACGATCCTCGCGCTGCTCGTCCTCGTGATTTTCTGGGTCGGCGCACTCCCACATTTTCGCTGGGAACACGCGCTCTCGGTCCCGCCCCAACCGGGTCAGGGTATCTGGTTTCCAAACGGCTTCGCGGGAATCACCGCCTCCCTGCCCTTTGCCATCTGGTTCTATCTCGCGATCGAACAGCTCCCCCTCGCCGCCGAGGAGAGCCACGATCCCAAGCGCGACATGCCCCGCGGCCTGCTCTGGGGGATCTTGACCTTGATCATCGCTTCCTTCCTCACGCTCTTCCTGAACGCGGGCATCCCACCCGGCGCGGCCATCGTCGGCGCCTCGGAGGAGCCGCTCTTGCTCGCGTTCCGAACGATCTTCGGTCCCGGTGCCGGCTCGACCAGCCTCGCACTCGCCGCGGTCGCGGGTCTCGTCGCGAGCTTCCACGCGATCATCTACGCCTATGGTCGCAACATCTATTCGCTCTCGCGCGCGGGCTATTACCCGACCTGGATGTCGCGCACGCACGCCACCCGCAAGACCCCGCACGTCGCCCTCGTCGTCGGTGCGATCGCGGGCTATCTCGTCGCGCTCACGATCGAGTACGGACAAGCGTTCTTCGGCGATGTCCCCGTTGGCGGCGTATTGCTGAACATGGCGGTCTTCGGGGCCGTGATCGCGTACATCATGCAGATGGCGGCCTATCTGAAGATCAAATCGATCGACGGGCTCGATCGCCCCTATGTGAGCCCACTCGGCCGGCTGGGAGCAATCGTCGCGGGCGTGATTGCGATCCTGACCCTCGGCTGCCTGTTCGTGAATCCCGACTACCGCCCTGGGGTCTACGGAATCACGCTCTGGTTCGTATTCTCGCTCGCCTACTTCGGCCTCTACGCACGCCACCGAATGATCCTGTCGCCGGAGGAGGAGTTCGCAGAGCAGGCCAGCGCTCGTACCCGGGATCACCTCTCCGAATAGGCCTGGGCGGCAGAAGGCTCCTGGACCCGATTCGGGCCCTGCCCGCCGCCCCGCTCCATCGGCTCCGGTATGCGCACACCGCCGCACCGACCTACCCTTGGGCCGGCGAGTGCGACGGCCACGGTCTCTTCCCGGACCCCATCCGCGCCGCCCGGTGGGAGATCAAGCGATGACGCGTGGACGGAATGCCCTGGCTTCGTGGCTCCTCACGATCGGCTTCTCGTACTTCTACCTCAGTGAATTCCTCGGACATCGGATCGAGGGCCGGATCGCTACGCCCGGCGAACTCGGCCTCGCCGCCCTCGTCCTGCTCTCTGCCTGCGTCAGCGTCGTCGTGACCGTCCGCTGGGCCGGGGATTCCCCGAGATCGAACGAGAACGGGGCTCACGCGTCTCCGCGCCGCCGATTTCTGCTTGCCTTGTTAGGCACGGGCGGCGGCTTGGCCGCGACGCTCGTGGCCGCGATCGTGCCCAACCGACGTTGGGGAACGGTCACCATCAGCAATATTTTCGCCGTGCGGCCCCGCTACAAGGCCGATGTCGTGCGCGACGAATGGCTGGGCTCGAAAGTCACCGGGTATCGCCGGCTCGGCCGAACGGGGGCTTTCGTCTCCGACATTTCGATGGGTTCGGGCTCGAGCACAGGCGGACGCCAGACACTCCAGGTCGCCCGCGAAGCGATCGATCGCGGCATCAACTATTTCGATACGGCTCCCGACTACAGCGAGGCCGGCTCGGAGAATCGCCTCGGTGAAGCGATGAAGGGCCAGCGCGACAAGATGTTCGTCGCGACCAAGTTCTGCCTCCCCCACGGTCATCTCGGCCCGGGCACGAGTGTCGAGGCCTACATGAACGCAGTCGAGGACAGTCTCGGACGACTCCAGACCGATTGGGTCGACCTGATCCACATCCATTCGTGCAATTCCGTCGAGCGGCTGCTCGACGAGAACGTGCACGAAGCTTTCGATCGGCTGAAGCAGCAAGGCAAGGTGCGCTTCCTGGGAGTCTCGACGCATACGCCAAACCTCGAAGAGGTCGCGAATGCGGCAATCGAGAGCGATCGCTTCGATGTCATGATGCTCGCCTATCATTTTGGCGCCTGGCCGCGGCTCTCGGAGATCATCGATCGCGCCGCCGCTCGAGACATCGGAATCGTCGGCATGAAGGTGCTGCGCGGCTCGCAGCATCATTTCCTCGACTGGAGCCCCGATGAACGCGACTCGTTTACCCAGGCTTCCTTCAAGTGGGTGCTCGACAATCCGAGCGTTTCGTGTCTCGTGATCTCGCTCTGGGAAACCGGCCAGCTCGACGAGTTCCTCTACGCCTCCGGCCAGTCCCTCCGACCCCAGGACGTCGCGGTCCTCGAGCGCTACCAGCAGCTGACGGCCGAAACGAATTGTCGTCCCCATTGCGGCGCGTGCCTCGACGATTGCAGCGAGGACCTCCCGATCCACGATATCCTGCGCCATCGCATGTACTTCGAGAATCAAGGTGCCCAGAAGGAAGCGATGCGGCTCTACGCATCCCTCGAAAAGCGGGCCGATGTATGCGCCGGCTGCGACGCACCCTGTAGCCACTCCTGCCCCGACGGCGTCGCCATTCCCGAGCGCATGCGCGGGGCACACGACTTGCTTTCGATGGGATAGGAGCTTCGATTGGTTGACGGCGGACGGAGCCTCGGACGAAGCCTGCCTCAATGGCTTGGGGGGTTGACACTCGCCGTCCGAACAGCGGGCTCACTCGTACGGATCGCCGCCGACGCGATCGCAGAGAAATTCGGCGCGGCGCTACCTCGCACGAAGGCTCAGATCGCGAAGCCCGACGTCATCAACGAGTTGATCCGGCGCTACACGCCTCGCGGTCAGAGACCGCTCCCACGCGTCCGCGACGTGAAGCTCTCCGGAGTCGACTTCGAAAGCAGCAACTGCATCAACTTCCTGATCGATCTCGATTTCGAGCCCGGCACCTCGAACGTACCGCCCCCCAGGACCGCCTACGTGAAGCTTCCCTGCGAAGAGCTCGCGACCCGGTCTTTCGCGAATACCCTCGGCTTCTGGTCCCTCGAGACCCTGTTCTGTGAACGCGTCGCCCAGCAGGTCCCGATCCGGGTTCCGCGGGTCTACGCCGCGGTGAAGCGCGGCACACGCTTCGTTCTCCTGCTCGAGAACCTGCACGAAATCCCCGGTGTCGAGCTCTTCATCAATCGCGACATGGCCGCGGGAACGACGCCCGAACGAGCCGCGCGAGTCATTCGAAGTCTGGCGGAGATGCACGCCCATTTCTGGAACTGGTCTGCGGAAGAACGGGAAAAGCTCTTGCCCGCGGAGTTGAATACCTTCAATGCACCGAGATCGCGTGGAGCAACCCGTGCGCTGAACGCGTCGGCACTCGGCCCGGCGCGAAAAGCTGCCCCCGATCTCGTCTCCGAACGGCTGGTCGAAACCTGTCGGATCGCGATCGCTCGCTGGGACGCGCTCCTCGAAGCCTGGTATCAGGGACCCCTCACGTTGGTCCATGGCGACAGCCATCTAGGCAACTGTTTCGAGTACCCCACCGACGAGGGACCGCGCGTCGGCATGATCGATTTCCAGGCGACCCACTGGAGCAAGGGCATGCGCGATGTCCAGTATTTCATGATCAACTCGATCGAACCGGATATTCTCGAGGCGAGCGAGGAGGAATTGATCCACGGCTACTGCGCGGAACTCGCGAGTCGCGACGTGACGCTCTCATTCGAAGACGCCTGGGACCAGTACCGGGCCTTCTCGTACCAGACCCTGATGGTCGGCATCGTTCCCCTCGGTCTCAGCTCCTTGACGGAACGAAGTGAGACGGTCCGGGCCATCACGCGGCGCGGGGCGGCTGCAGTCGAACGTCTGGGGTTTCGGGAGTGGGTCGAAGCGCTCCAATGAGCGACGAGACTCAGATGGCCCCGTCCCGCGCAAGCGCGTCGACCGCTGCGAAATCGAGTCCGAGCCAATCGGCGTAGACCTCGGCGTTATGCTCGCCAAGCGCGGGACCGGGATGGCGAAGGCGGCCGGGCGTCGAACTCAATCGGGGCGCGGGGGCCACCATCGAGAGTTCGCCCATCTCCGGATCAAAGAGCGTCGTCACGCTCGCCCGTTCCCGAATATGCGGGTCATCGAGCAGCGCGCCGAGATCGTTGACCGGCGCGACCGGAATTCGAATGGCATGAAACGATTCGAGCGCCTGATCGCGCGGCCGCTCCGAAATCCAACTCGCCACGCACCCGTCGAGCTCATCTGCCGCGGCAAGCCGCGCCTCGGAAGTTCCGAACCGGGTGTGATCCGCCGGCGTATCGCGACCGATCAAGCCAAGAATCCGCGCGACCTGCGCATCCGTCGTCCCCGAAAGCGCCATCCAATCGCCGTCGCTTGCGCGATAGAGATTGCGGGGGACCCCACCTGGAACGCGGCTGCCCATTCGCCTGGGCCCCGGTCCCTGGCCGTCGTGATTCACGAACGGCAGCGCCAACAGCTGCAGGATCGGCTCGATCATCGAGACATCGACATGCTGGCCGAGGCCGCTCCCCTGCGCCATCCGGTCGCGAGCGTAAAGCGCCATCAGGGTCCCGATCACACCCGAGAATCCACTCAACGTATCCCCGAGCGGAAGCGAAGGCACCATGGGCGGCCCGTCCGCCTCACCGTTCAGGTGCGCGAAACCCGCGAAAGCCTCGGCGAGCGTGCCCGCACCGGCGCGATCCGCGTAGGGACCCTTTCGGCCATAGCAGGTCACGCTGACGACGATCAGCCGCGGATAGCGGACGGCGAGCTCCGCGTATCCGCAATGCCAACGCTCGAGGAGCTTCGTCGGCAGGTTCTCGACGAGCACATCGGCACGGTCGACGAGCTCACCGAATACGCGCTGCCCCTCGGCATGATCGAGGTCGAGGGTGATCGCTCGCTTATTGCGGGAAACGAGCGCCCATTGAGGCGAGGCGCCGCCGCGCTGAATGCCGATTCTACGAAGCGGGTCACCCTCGCGCGGCTCGATCTTGACGACGTCCGCTCCGAAGTCGGCGAGCGTCGCAGCGACCTGCGGCGCCGCCAGGAGATTGGTGAGATCGAGGACCTTGAGTCCCGCGAGGGCGGTCGATTCCGACATCCCGCGACACTACCACGACCGCTCCGACCGCCGAACGGGGTCGCCGAAGCGCCCCCAGCTCCCGTACACACGGCGCGATGGATCGACATCCGCCGGACCGGCCCGCTGGCGCTCGAAACCCGGTCCACAACCGCTCGCGAGCGGAAGACAAGGAGCATCAAAGTGACCCGAATCTCGATTCTCGATCCGACTGCTCCGGCACCGGATGCCGATCCGGATCCCGGCCCGGCATTCGATGCCGCGCATCTCGCCGGAAGCCGATTTGGCATCCGCTACGACCTGACCTGGCGCTCCTTCGATTGGGTGCGCGACGAGTGGCAGAAGATGCTCGAAGGCGACGGGGCGAGCGTCTCGACCTGGTGCGCGGGCGATCGCACGGGGGAGGCCGCCGCGGCCACCTTGCTCGATCTCAATCACTTCATTTCCGAGCAGGAGGTGGTCATCTCGGGCCTCGGGAATTGAGGCAGCTGTACTTCCTGGACCGTGCACGACGCCGTCGTCGCACTCCGGGAGGGCAAGACGGCGGTCGCCGTCGTAACCTCCGAATTCGAAGCCCTCGCGCAAACGATGGCGGCCAATGCCGGCCGAACCGGACTGCGCGTCCACGTCCTTCCCTACCCGCTCGATAGTCGACCCGAGCAAGAGGTACGCAAGATTGCAAGAGAGCACTTTCGACCGCTCCTGCGGACCCTCGGGTTGTGAGATCGACTGGCTCTCGAGCCAGCGACTCGAAGTCGATGACGACCCGGTTGCGTTCGCCAAACTCGCCACCGATGCGGGCTGGGGCGATGGCCTGCCCCTGATCCCTCCGACCGAGCAGCGCGTGCGGAACTTCGTCGCGGCCTCGGGGCGATTTCCGGATGATCTGTTAGGCATCCTGCCACCGCGGGATGGCCGCTGTACGGTCGAAAAGCTCTCAATCAACGCGGTCATGGCGGGCGCGCCCGCGGAGTCGATGCCGCTCTTGTGCGCAGCGATCGAGGCGTGCGTCGATCCCGCTCTCGACCTCTTCTCGCTCAACACGACGACGAGCTCGGTCACGCCCGGAGTCTTCGTGAATGGGCCGATTCGGCATGCGCTGGGGCTGCCGATGGAAGCGGGCTGCTTCGGCGGCGATGCGGGCCCCGCACCGGGGATCGGTCGCGCACTCCGACTCGCCATGCGCAATGTCGGCGGGCAAAAGATCGGGGAGAATTCGAAGAGCGTCTTCGGTCAGCCCGGCCGCGTGACCGGAATCGTCGTGGCGGAGTGGGAGGAACGATCGCCCTGGGCTCCGCTGGCCGAGCGCCGCGGCGTGCCGGGCGATGCACTTACGGTCTACGGCTGTATCGGCACGATGGATATCGCCGACGTCGCAGCCGATCGCGGGCGCGTGCTCGTCGAATTGATCGGAAAATCCTTGGCCTATCCCGGCACCAACGCCTATATCAGTCATTGGGGCGCCGAGACGATGGTCGCCCTCGCTCCACCCTGGGCGGATCTCATCGCCGTGGACTACCCCTCGATCGCCGACACGCAGGAAGCGCTCTGGCACGCCGCCGCCCATCCAATCGATTTCTTTCCCGAACCCCATCGTGCATGGCTCGACGAGCGCGGTCGCGTCGATGCGAAGGGCATCGCCCACCTCGTCGAGAGCCCCGACGAGATCCTGGTGATCGTTTGCGGCGGCCTCGGCAATCTACACGCAATGGGCCTGCATAATTTTGGCCCAACGCGAGCCGTGACCCGCGGCATCGGCCCCCTGGAATCTCGGTCGCATTAGTCGAACCCAGGCTCGGCGAGGCCTCCGACGTCGTGGCCAGTGGCTGCGGCCGGTTCCGATTCAGAGCCCCGAACCCCCGAGGAAAATCCAACGGGCGCAGCCCGCCGGAGCACCTATCCTCCCGCAGACCCGACGGGCGAGATCCATCGAGACCCGAACAAGGAGAAGACCATGACAGCCGACATCGTGATTCGTGGAGGAGAAGTCATCGACGGGACCGGCGGACCCCGCCGCCGCGCCGACGTGGCGATCAAGGACGGTCGCATCAGCGAAATCGGCGAAAACCTCAGCGGTGCTCACACCCTCGACGCTGCCGGCCAGATCGTCGCCCCGGGCTTCATCGACATCCACACGCATTACGACGCCCAGGTCTTCTGGGACCCCGCACTCACGCCCTCCTGCTTCCATGGCGTCACCACCGTGATCGCGGGCAACTGCGGATTCTCGATCGCGCCCACCCGCCCCGAACATCGCGAGGTAATCGCCAAGACGCTCGAGAACGTCGAAGACATGAACGTCGCGACCCTCTCCGCGGGAATTCCCTGGGACTTCGAAACCTTCCCGGAATACCTCGACTCGGTTCGGCGGCGCGGCTCGATGCTCAACTACAATGCCTATGTCGGTCATACCGCGCTGCGTCTCTTCGTGATGGGCGACGAGGCCTACGAGCGCGAAGCGACGGAATCGGAAGTCCAGGAGATGTGCAAGACGCTCGAAGACGGACTGCGCGCCGGGGCAGCGGGATTCGCGACGAGCCTCGCGCCGACTCATGTCGGAATGAACGGCATGCCGATCCCGAGTCGCTGGTCGAGTCGAAGCGAACTCGAAGCCCTCGCGAAGACCGTGGGTCGTTTCGGCAAGGGTGTCGTGGCATTCACGCCGGGGGAAGCCATGTCCGTCGAGCAGATCTACGACCTCCAGATCGAGGTCGGGTGCCCCTTCACCTGGACCGCACTGCTTTCCTTCCCGGGCGGCGGCCACGAAGCGTCGGCGAAGGTCCACTCCGAGGGAATCGCGCGCGGCGCGAATGTCTGGCCGCAGGTCACCCCGCGACCCTTGGTCATTCAATTCGTGATGACCGATCCCTTCCTCTTCGCCGCGGCCAAGCCCTTCGGTGACTTGATCGGAAAGAGCCGAGAACATCGCATCGCATGTTATTCGGACGCCGAGTGGCGGAAGAACGCGTTGGCGCAGCTCGAGGCGATTGCGATCAAGCCGCGATGGGACGCCATGACCATCGACGAGGCGAAGAACGCAGACCTGGTCGGGCGGCATCTCGGGGAGCTCGCTCGGGAACGCGGGGAATCACCTCTCGACACGCTCTGCGCGATTTCACTCGAAGAGGATCTCCGCGTGCGCGTCTCGCAGCCTGTCGCGAATGATGATGAAGACGTCGTCGGTCAGCTTCTGAACATCGAGGGCGTCGCCCTCGGTCTCTCGGATGCGGGGGCTCATGTCGGCCAGCTCTGCGATGCGCCCCAGGCGACCGACCTGCTCGGGAACTGGGTCCGGGACCGCGAGATCATGAGCCTCGAACGCGCGGTCCAGAAGCTCTCCGGCGAGCCGGCCTCGATCTTCGACCTCGAGGACCGAGGAACCCTCGCGGAAGGCAATCACGCGGACATCGTCGTCTTCGATCCGGACACGATCGCACCGGGTCCGGTTCGGCGCGTGCGGGATTTCCCCGCGGATGCCGAGCGGCTGACCGCCGATGCGCCCGAAGGCGTGACCCACGTCCTGGTCAACGGAACGCCGATCCGAGAGGACGGCATTTCACGGCTCGGGGACGCGACCGCAGCGGTCGGGTCGATCGCGGCGTTGCGCTAGTACAACTCAACGATCATCTGAGCGGCGACACCACGTCGTGTCCTAATTCCCCTGCGCAGAGCCAAGGATGGGGACATCCCGAAACTCGGCCTTCGCCCAACCGGGGGCAGCCACGTTCAGCTGGAGCGACGCGATCCTTCGAGCGTCATTGGCGACCTTCGGAAAGCGAATGCTTGCCCGCGTCGGCACGCCGCCGATCACCTGCTTCTTGAGATAGAGGCGAGCCGAGCCGCCCAGGTCCGCACGCGTATCTGCAATCTTGCTGATACCCGGTCTAAACTCGCGACCCTGGTCGTCGAAGAGTCGAGTTCCGCGGTTCGCGATGGTGAACACGACATTGTCCGACTGATTTCTCAAGACGAAGGCACAGTCGACTCCGGCCAATGTCCGCGTGCATCC
>SMVB01380130.1_pt1 | contig 13646 bp, 12 predicted proteins | sample 2456461 | NCBI WGS metagenome assembly SMVB01 (sample SAMN11095934, study PRJNA526329) | marine sediment metagenome | biome: Marine sediment; feature: Surficial sediment; material: Deep marine sediment; isolation source: Hadal surficial sediment | place: Pacific Ocean | collected 2014-05 | depth...
CTTCCCGTAACGCAACCGTTCTACCCATGGCGAACCCCTGAATTATGTTCGCCTCATTGAGTCAGACTTCTAGCCGCTTGGGAATCCCCTATCGAGTCTCGCTTAATGCTCGCTGGTATTATGGGACCAGACATCGGCCTCAAGGGGGGCGATGTTGAGATCGCCCACCAGGATGAAGCGGTTGCCTGGGCGCCTGCGGGCGGTGAACCAGGCGGTCACCTCGTCGAGGAAGCGGAGCTTGTGGGCGAACTTGTCGTTCCGTTCGGGGTCCGGGACATCGCCCCCCGCGGGCACGTAGAAATTATGAATTTCGATGCCGCCGCGCAGGGTCACGCTGGCATGCCGGGCGTCGGCCTTGCCGCACCACTCGCGCACCTCGGTGCCGGCGAAGGGCCGCTTCGAGAGAATGGCGACCCCGTTGTAGCCTTTCATGCCGGCGGCATGGATATGGCGCCAACCCATCGCCCGCAAGGCATCGAAGGGAAAGACCGGATCCGCAGCCTTGGTTTCCTGAAGGCACAGGATATCGGGCTTTTCTTCCGCGGTAAGGCGTGCGATGAGGTCGATACGGAGCCGCACCGAATTGATGTTCCAGGTTGCTACACGCAAATCGTTGGGCCCCGCGATTCATCATCGACCTCAGGGCACGGAACGCGCCGAATGGTCATAGGAAGGCCCGCCATTCATCGGCGTAGGGGATATCCTCGTAACCCTTCATGGTGGGAACCCCACGGGTCATGTGGACCGCCCGTGGGGTAATGCTCGGCGACGACCAGCCCTCGAGCCAATTCCAGTGTTCCGGCAGGCCGCCGATCAGTTCGTCATCGAGCCATTTGAAGCCATGCAGGAACGCGCCGGGCTGATGATTGACCACGTCCTTGGTCAGTGCCGCGTTGGCCGGATGCCCGCAATTCCAGAGGATCAGGGAAGACCAGTTCTTGCGCCGATAGCGCTCTTGTTTCTGGCCGTCCATCTTGGTGGATTCGGTTGGCCGGTGATCGTGTTTCACGCACATCACCGCCTTGGACTGATCGATCAGACCGAACAACTCCTTGATGTCGGCGCGGAACAGGAAATCGCCGTCGCAGAACAACGCCCAATCCTTGAAATCCTGCAACACCGGAACCAGGAACCGGGTGAACGAGAAATCGGTCGAGAAGGGCTTGCCGTCCCTGAGGTCGAAACGTTGCTGGTCTTCGGTCCTGAAGGGACGGTCGTAATAACCTTGGGACCGGAGCTCCTGTTCCCGAAGTTCGACCACCTCGAGAGGGATCGAACTGGTCGCGCCAAGGGACGCCCGGGCGACTTCGGTTGCCTCGGGCTCCCTGCGGTCGAAGCCAATATAAACGGTGAACGGGGCGGTCACTGATTTAACGCTGCGTCTTCACGGGTCGGTTTCATGGGATCATACTCTAGGGGCCTGTGGTCGGGGGCCTGTTGTCGCAAATCATTCACAAATGATCCCAAGCTTCCGGCGCGATGGCTCGACCGGCCAGTGATCACCACGGCGGCAAAGCGTCCGCTTCTTTTATCACAGATTATCCGAAGACTCGCCAGCCTATCGCCACGGGGGACGGTATTTACCGGCGCGGCGAGCCCGAGCGCAATCGTGGCGGAGGGCTGCAAATCGGCATGGCCGCCCCGCAACGAGGGGGCGCCCGGCCAGAGGGGGGTTGACCGGGCGCCGCTGGCTTCGTGAGCCAGGGGCGGCCCTAGGGGGCAAGGCCGCCCTGGCGGAATCTTGCGATCCCGCTTTAAACCGATAAATGGGGATGGTGAGGATGATTATCAACGAATCCTTGCGCCGATTCCCGGTCTTTTCCACAAGTGATTGAGACTCAAGGATTTCACGGTATGGGGCGGGATTATTCGTGGTCGTCTTCGCGTTCGGGCGGCGTGAAATCGAATTCCTTGGCGTCGATCTTGCCGTTGAACAGCGGGTTTTCCAAGGCCACCCTGGTCTCGCCGCCACGACCGTCGATGATGGTCCATTGCCGTAAGCTCAAGGGATTTTCGCTGAACACTAGGGTCAGCGCGCCGCTCTCGGGCGCATCGCGCCGGACGATGGTGACGCGGACGACACTTTTTGCCCGGTCTAGGTCCCGCACCTTAACGTCACCGCCAAGTTGGATCCTGGGCCGCACCAAAAAGCCCGCCAGGCTGTCGTCGAGAGAGGTATAGCTCGATGCCTCCAGCTCCTTGTCGTAGAACATCAGCCACCCGCCCTCGGTGACGATGAGAACCGGAACCGGGGGGTCGTAATCGATGCGCATCTTGCCCGGCCGCGATATCAGCACGGTGCCCCGCGCGATATCGCCGGCGGGAGATATTTGTAGGAAGCGGGAGCGCAGGGTGGTTATGGAATTGAGGTACCGTTCGATGCGCGCCATGGTGCCGGCCCGGGTCTCCATCTCCTGGGCGGGCTCCTGGGCGGGCCCCTGGGCCAGGACCCTGCCCGAAGCCGCGCCGGAGGCGACGGGCGCGGCGAGGGCGATCGCCGCCGCCAGGACGCAGGCGGCGCGGGCCGGGGCACGGCGGCGGGCGGCCGGAAAATGCTGGCGTGTCATGGGCGCAAGCTAGAGCATTTTCCAGCCAAATTGAACCGTTTGACCGGAAAGTACCCCGAAGACGGGCGGGGGCCGAATCATGACGCGGTCATGCCCCGGAACCCGGCAGGACCGCGCGCTTGCCGGCGTGATTGGCCTGGCTGACGACCCCTTCCGCTTCCATCTGGTCCATGATGCGTGCCGCCCGGTTGTAGCCGATCTGGAGGTGACGCTGGATGAAACTGGTCGACGCCCGCTGCTCGCGAAGCACCAGCGCCACCGCTTGGTCGTAGAGCGCGTCGCCAAAATCCGACCCCGGGCCGTCGAACCCCGCCGTTTCGTCCACGGTGACGGAGTCCACGTATTCGGGTTCCCCCTGGGCCTTGAGCGCGGCGACCACCTTTTCCACTTCGGCATCGGAAACCAAAGGCCCGTGGACGCGGGTGATGCGCCCGCCGCCCGCCATATAGAGCATGTCGCCCTGGCCGAGAAGCTGTTCGGCGCCGCCCTCGCCCAAGATGGTGCGGCTGTCGATCTTGGAGGTCACCTGGAAGCTGATCCGGGTCGGGAAGTTGGCCTTGATGGTGCCGGTGATGACGTCCACCGACGGCCGCTGGGTGGCCATGATGATATGGATGCCCGCGGCCCGCGCCATCTGGCTGAGGCGCTGCACGGCGCCCTCGATTTCCTTGCCCGCCACCAGCATCAGGTCGGCCATTTCGTCCACCACGACGACGATCAGGGGCAGCGGTTTGAGGTCGAGCTCGCGGTCTTCCATGATCGGCTTGCCGGTATCGGGATCATAGCCGGTTTGGACCGGCCGGATCATCGGTTCGCCCTTGTGGCGGAGCTCGGCCAGGCGCTGGTTGAAGCTGGCGATGTTGCGCACGCCCAGTTCGGACATGGCGCGATAGCGGTTCTCCATCTCCTTCACGGTCCAACGCAACGCCACCACCGCCTTGCCCGGTTCGGTGACCACCGGGGTCAGCAAATGGGGGATGTCGTCATAGACCGAAAGTTCCAGCATCTTGGGATCGATCATGATGAAGCGGCATTCGTCGGGAGTCAGGCGATAGAGCAGCGATAGAATCATGGTGTTGATGGCCACCGACTTGCCCGACCCGGTGGTGCCGGCGATCAGCAGATGCGGCATGCGCGAAAGGTCCGCCATCACCGGGGCGCCGGCGATGTCCTTTCCCAAGACCAAGGTCAGCTTCGATGCGGTGCGTTCATAGCTTGCCGAAGACAGAAGTTCGCGCAGGAAGACCGTTTCCCGGCGCGCGTTGGGCAGTTCGATGCCGATCACGTTGCGGCCGGGGACCACGGCGATGCGCACGCTGACGGCGCTCATGGACCGCGCGATGTCGTCGGCGAGCCCGATCACCCGCGACGACTTGATCCCCGCCGCCGGCTCCAACTCGTAGAGGGTGACCACCGGCCCCGGGCGCACCTTGAGGATCGTCCCGTGGATGCCGAAATCCTCGAGCACGCCCATCAGCAGCCGGGCGTTGGCCTCCAAGGACTCCTTGCTCTGCTCCATCCCCGACATGTCTTCCGGGGCGTGGTCCAGGAGGTCGAGGGAGGGCAGCTCGAAATTGCCCTCGAGCACCAGGTTGAGCGTGGTCTGGCGCGCCGCCGCCGCGCGGCGTCCCGGCCGGGTGCGCCCCACCCTTGGTGCGACGAGACCGTTGGGCTCGGCGCCCATCGGTGGCCGTGGCGCGCCGTGAACTTGGTTTTCTTCCGGGGCCAGGTCGGCCGCGGCCATGGGGCGCCGCCCCCGCAAATCCGGCATCTGCGGTTCGACCCGCGCCTTGGCCGTGGCCATGCCGCGGTGCACCTTTGCCGTGATGCCGCGTCCCGCGTTCAAGCCGGCGGAGGCGCCTCTCCCCGCCAAGCGGCCGCCGGCCTTGGCGCCGCGCCAGGCGAACCGTCCGCCGCTGCGCCATTCGGAAAGCGAGAAGCCGAGGACGTAAGCGAGCACACCAAGCCCGGCGACGAGGATCGGCAGGCTCAGCACAAGTAAATCCACGCGAAGGCCGATGCCGTCGATGAAGCCGATGGTTTGGCGCAGCGTCATGTGGCCCAGATAACCCCCGAGGCCGGAACGTTGGCCCCAGCTTTCGGGCGGCGGGATGCCGGCCGCGCCGGTGGCGGCCAGGGACAAGGCCAGGGGCAGAAGCGCGATCCTCAGCCACAACCTCCCCATTGCCTTCCCCGCCATCACCCGGCACCCCCAGGAGACCAGCACCAGCCCCGGCAGCAGCGCGGCCGTGCCGATGGTCTGCAGGCCAAGATCGGCGATCATCGCTCCCCAGGAGCCCATCAGATTGGACACCGGCCCATCGACCGCCTTGTTGAGGGACGGATCGCCCGGCGAAAAGCTCAAAATCGCGGCCAGCAACGCGGCGCCGGCGACCAGCACCGCCAAGCCGCCGGCTTCCACCGCGCGGCGGCGCAGGAAGGCGTTGGCGCCTTGGGGAAGGAACGGGGTTTTCCCGGTATCCGAAGATGTTCGCGCCATGTCCCCGTCACCCTACTCGGCCGGCACCCCCGCTTCCCGCCACCCCCGGCGCGCCGATTGCTCTCTGTCGTTCTCGGGGGTTATCCGGCGCCAAGGCCGCCGCGGCGATCCCGTGGCGCGCGGCCACCAGCCGTTCCCACGGGTACCGGATCAGGTCGTCGAGACGGGGATTCAGCATCACGGCCCCAGTCTACACCAGATTTTGTGGGTCTATCCACCCGGACCACAATACTATCTGGCGGCACCCTGGGAAAGTGCCTTTCCCCCGGCCCGCGCGGGGCTCCCGTTGGCGGCGACGGAGACCCCGGCCGAACCTCGGCGCAGGCCGACGGGGACAAGGAAAACGACGGCGCGCCAAAGCCAACCCGCGGCTGAATGGGCCCAGGGCATTTTCCCGGCAAATGGTTCAATTGGGCCGGAAATGCTCTTGCCCCATCGCCGGGGGCTATGCCAGCACCGCGTCGCCGCCGTCGGGGCCGTGCCCGGGCACGGATCGGGGACGCGCGGCCGCGGCCCCGCCCATGGGGCCGCCCCGCCGGGCCGAACGCCCGTGCCGTTAAAGCCCGAGGCCGCTAAAGAAGATAGCCGCGCTCCCCGTGGGTGCGCACGTCGAGCCCCTCGAGCTCTTCTTCCGCATCGACCCTGAGCCCCACCAGGGCCTTGACCACCTTGACGATGATGAAGGTGGCCAGCGCCGTCCATGCGACCACCGCCACCACGCCCACCGCCTGGATTCCCAACTGGCCGATGATGGTCAGCTTGGAGGCGCCGAGGCCGCCCAGGGCCGCCGCGCCGAACACCGCCGTCAGCAGGGTGCCGGTGCAGCCGCCGATGCCGTGAACCGCCATCACGTCCAGCGAATCGTCGACGCCGCAGCGCCTTTTCACCAGCCCCACGCCGAGGTAGCACAGCCCCCCGGCGATGATGCCGATGGCCAGCGCGCCCAGGGGGCCGACGAAACCCGATGCCGGGGTGATGGTGGCGAGCCCGGCGATGGCGCCGGTGGCGATGCCCACCAGGGTCGGCTTGCCGTGGCCGGCCCATTCGATGATCATCCAGGTCAGGGCCGCGGTGGCGGCCGAGATATGGGTGACGGTGATGGCCATGCCGGCGCCGCCGTCCGCCGCCAGCGCCGAACCGCCGTTGAAACCGTACCAACCGACCCACAGCATGGCGGCGCCCATCATCACCATGCCCGGGCTATGGGGCGGCTGCAGGTCGGTTGGGAAGCCGCGCCGGCCGCCCAGTTCGCGGGCGATGACGAAGGCGGCGGTGCCGCAGGTGGCGTGCACCACCAGCCCGCCGGCGAAATCCTGCACGCCCATGGCGCCGAGCCAGCCGCCGCCCCAGACCCAGTGGGCGACAGGGGCGTAGACGACGATCAGCCACAGGATGGTGAACAGCGCCATGGCGGAAAACTTGATGCGCTCCACATAGGCGCCGACCACCAGCGCCGGGGTGATGATGGCGAACGTCATCTGGAACATGAAGAAGACGTTTTCGGGGAGGTGTGGCGCCGCGCTGGCCGGGGTGTCGGTGCCGACACCCCAAAGGAAGGCCTTGGAGAACCCGCCGATCATGTCGTTGAGGCCGCCGCCGTCGCTGAAGGCGAGGGAATAACCCACCACCAGCCACAGGACCGAAACGATGCAGGTGATGGTGAAACATTGCATCAGCACGGAAAGCACGTTCTGGGCCCGCACCAGGCCACCGTAGAACAGCGCCAGGCCCGGCAGGGTCATGAACAGCACCAACGCCGTCGCCGTCAGGACCCACGCGGTGGCGGCGGCATCCAGCTTGACCGTCTCCTGGGCCAGGGCCTCGGGCACGCCGATCAAGGCCAGTGCCGCGGCGCCCATGAAGAGGGTGACTATGATTCGAATTGCCGACATTTCTTTTCCCCTTGTTTCTTCTTCTCGTCTCGGTGGCGCCGGCAACGATGGCTCTGCGGGCCGCCGCCATTTTAAGCCGTGCCGCCATGGCTTTTCGCGCGGGCACGTTGCTGGGTGGTCAAATTTTGTGCAATTTCCTGGTGGGCCGGTCGGCCGAGCGACCCCGATCAAGTGTCGCAAGGGTGCCCAGGCACCTGGAAAATCCACCGATTTCCGCCTTTTTACCCCCGATTCTTCGTTCTTCGAACGGCGCCGGGTCGGATGCCCGATCGACTTTTTAACGTGCCGCCGGACTCCCTATTTCAAGGGCCGTGCCGAATTTGGTCAAAGTGTTATTTCTCAATAAGTTAACGATTTATCGTGGGGCGCCCGAAGGCCCCGCGCCGGGCTTTGCGGGGGCTAATGCCTAGAATTTATGCAAATCTGCGCAAACGCCCGAAAAAGGGCCCGGAAGATGGGGTCTTCCGGGCCAGTCTTCGAAGAAGGGGGGCAGGATATGCCCCCGGGGGTTCCGGCCCCGCGACGGCGGGGCCGGAAACGGTCTACTGGACGCTTTCGCCGTGCAGCGCCAGGTCGAGGCCCTCGCGTTCGTCGTCTTCGTCGACCCGCAGGCCAATGGTCAGGTCGATGATCTTGAGGATCACCGCCGTGGCGACGGCGCACCAGACAATGGTGGCGATGATGCCCTGGAACTGAATCCACAGCTGGACGATATTGCCTTCCAGCACGCCGGCGGTGCCGCCGATGGCCTTGACCGCGAATACCCCGGTCAACAGCGCGCCGACGATGCCGCCGACGCCGTGGATGCCGAAGCAGTCCAGCGAATCGTCGTAGCCCAGCTTCTGCTTGAGGCTGGTCGCCGCCCAATAGCAGACGATTCCGGCGGCGATGCCGATGGCGAGCGCGCCCATGGGACCGACGTAACCCGATGCCGGGGTGATGGCCACGAGCCCGGCCACCGCGCCGGAAATGATGCCCAGCACCGAAGCCTTGCCGCGCAGCGACCATTCGGTGAACATCCAGGCCAGCGCCGCGGCGGCCGTGGCGATCTGGGTGACCGCCATGGCCATGCCGGCGGTGCCGTTGGCCGCCACCGCCGAGCCGGCGTTGAAGCCGAACCAGCCGACCCACAGAAGCGCCGCGCCGATCACCGAAAGAGTCAGGTTATGGGGCGCCATGTTTTCCGTGCCGAAACCGGCGCGCTTGCCCAGCATGATCGCCGCCACCAGGCCGGCGATGCCGGCGTTGATGTGGACCACGGTGCCGCCGGCGAAGTCGAGCATGCCCAACTCGCTGAGAAAGCCACCGCCCCACACCCAGTGGGTGATCGGCGCGTAGACCACGATCGACCACAGCCCGACGAACCACAACAGGGCCGAGAACTTCATGCGGTCGGCCAACGATCCGGCGATCAGCGCCGGGGTGATGATGGCGAAGGTCATCTGGAAGATGACGAACACCGATTCGGGGATGGTGCCGTTGAGGGTACCCACTTCCATGTGTTTAAGCAGGGCCTTGGAAAAATCGCCTACATAGGCGTTGCCTTCGCCGAAGGCGAGGGAATAGCCGACCACCATCCAGACGATGGTGATCACGCAGGTGATGGCGAAACTCTGCATCACCGTGGCCAGTACGTTCTTCTTGCGGACCATGCCGCCGTAGAACAGGGCGATGCCGGGAATGGTCATCAAAAGGACCAGCGCGGTCGCTGTCAGCATCCAGGCGGTATCGCCGCTGTCGAGTTTCGGCGCCCCCTGGGCGAAGGCGTCGCCGGCAAAAACCAGCACCCCGATGAGGGCCGCGGCAATCCCGCCGAAAAGGCGTTTGGGACTATACATGGATCTCTCCTTTTTCTCTTTTTAGAGGGCTTCGCCGTCGGTCTCGCCGGTCCGGATGCGCACCGCAGAGACGATTTCCGAGACGAAAATCTTGCCGTCGCCGATCTTCCCGGTGTTGGCCGCCGCCTTGATGGCTTCCACCACCCGGTCGGCGATGTCGTCGCCGACGGCGACCTCGATCTTCATCTTGGGAAGGAAGTCGATGGCGTATTCCGCGCCCCGGTAAATCTCGGTATGGCCCTTCTGTCGGCCGAAACCTTTCACCTCGCTCACGGTCATGCCCTGGACGCCGGCTTCCGCAAGGGCGTCGCGAACCGGATCGAGCATGAACGGCTTGATGATCGCCATGATCATTTTCATCATCGGTACCCCTTTGTTGTTTGCGTTGCCCCGGGGGGACGCGAAGAACAATTCAATTGCCGTGCCGGTTTAGGGAAATTTTTAAAACGCGTTTAAAATCAATCAATTGCCAGGAATCATGGGACATGGTCGTGGAGATCGCCCGCCCGCGGACCGCCCAATATGCCTAATATTTATACAGTATTAAGAGACTGCATAAATTTTAACCATTAAATCCCACTTTACCCACCTCCCAAGCTGATGGAAACTCACCGCCATGGGCGATCACGGCAAAAAGATGGGCGACATACGGGCCGAGGTCACGGTGGTCGGCGGCGGCATGGCGGGGTTGACCCTGGCCTTGGCGCTGGCCTCCGCCGGCCTCGAAGTCTGCGTCATCGAGCGCGACGACCCCACGGCGTGGGCCGATCAAGCCTTCGACGGCCGGGTGTCGGCGATCTCCGCCGGTTCGCGCCGGGTTTTCGAAACCTTGGACCTGTGGCGGGCGATGGCGGCGGCGGCCGCGCCGATCTTCGATATCCGCGTCACCGACGACGATCAGCCGTTCTTTCTTCACTTCGACCATGGCGAGCTCGATCAAGGGCCGCTGGGCCATATCGTCGAAAACCGGGCGATCCGGGCGGCGCTTCTCGGCGCGGTGGACCGCTGCGGGTGTTTGGCGCTGATCGCGCCGCGGGGAATCGCCGCCATCGAACGCGACGCCACGGCGGCAAGGGTGATCCTCGATGACGGGCGCGCCGTCACGGCGCCGCTGGTGGTGGGTGCCGATGGCCGGGCCTCGGCGGTGCGCGACGGCGCCGGCATCAATCAGACCCAATGGCGTTACGGCCAAGCGGCGATCGTCACCACGGTGACCCACCAAAGGCCCCATGAGGGCGTGGCCTGGGAACGGTTTCTCACACCCGGGCCCTTCGCCATCCTGCCCATGACCGATGATGATGCCGGGCGCCACCGATCGTCCATCGTCTGGACCGAGCGCGGCGATCTGGTGCCGGCTTTCCTGGATCTCGGCGCCGCCGATTTCAATGGGGCGCTGGGCGAACGCTTCGGCGACCATCTGGGCGCGGTTTCCGCCAGCGGCCCGCGCTGGTCCTATCCCTTGGGGTTGTCCCTGGCCGAATTCTATATCGCCGACCGCCTGGCGCTGATCGGCGATGCCGCCCACGCCATCCATCCCATTGCCGGCCAGGGGCTCAATCTCGGCATCCGCGACGCCGCCGCCCTGGCCGAGGTTGTCGTCGATGCCGCCCGCCTGGGGCTGGATTTCGGCATGAAGACGGTGCTCGAGGATTATCAGCGCTGGCGGCGCTTCGACATCGTCGCGCTGGCGGGGGCCACGGATCTCCTCAATCGGCTGTTTTCCACCACCTTCGGGCCGCTTCGCCTGATTCGCGGTCTCGGCCTGGCGGCGGTCAACCGGTTCGGCCCGGCCCGGCGCCTGCTGATGCGCGAGGCCATGGGGCTGACCGGCGACCTGCCGCGATTGGCGCGCGGCGAAGCGCTTTAGCGCACTTTCCAGTCAAATGGTTCAATTTAACCCGGAAATGCTCTAGCTGGGATCGCGGCTCAGCCCTTTCCGCGCCAGGGCGTCGAGGTAATCCCGCCACTTGGGCTCTTCCAGATCGCCCAATTCACGGAAATAGGCCCAGGAATAAATGCCGGTATCGTGGCCGTCGTCGAAAACGATGCGCAGCGCGTAATTGCCCACCGCCTCGAGGGCGGTGATGCCGACGCCGCGCTTGCCGGGAACCGTCACCGTCTGGCCCGGCCCATGGCCCTGAACCTCTGCCGAGGGAGACAGCACGCGCAGGAACTCGGCGGTGAACGACGACCGCGTGCCGTCATCGAAAATCAGATGCAGACGCTTCTCGGCGCGCTCGAGCCGCGCTTCGGTGACCGCCGGGGTGGTCTCGTGCGATGGCGGCGTCATCGCCGGGCCGCGGTCTCAGGCATCGCCGCCGTCGCCGATGGTGCGCGCCTCGTCGGGCAGCATGATGGGGATGCCGTCGCGGATCGGGTAGGCGAGCCCGGCCCGCTCGGAGATCAGCTCCTGGGCCGCCGCATCGTAACGGAGCGGCCCCTTGGTCAGCGGACAGACCAGAATTTCCAACAGCTTGGGGTCGACCCGGGTGGTTTTATCTTCGCTCATAGCCGTGCCTCCGTCAGTGCCGGGTGCCTTCGCCGTCGATGTCCGGCGCGGCCGCCATTTGCAGCAGGGTCAGCAGGACTTGGCCGCATTCCTCGGGACCGTCGGCCTCCAGCAGGGCCTGTTTTTCCGAGGCGGCGAACGGGCAGCCCATGGCGAGGAAAGTCACCAGGTCACGGTCTTCCATTTTTTCGATGGTCGACCAATTGGGTTCGATGCCGTGGGCCTTGAAGTAGTATTTGAGAGCGCCGGTCAGCCCCGCCCTGTCGATGGATGAGGGAAGTGCCGGTTCAAGATCGTCCTCGTAATCGGAAAAATCCGGCCGCACGCGGCGATAGCTATGGAGCAGGGGCAGTTCCTCGCGAATCCGAAAGCGGGCGGCGCCGGCAAGGCTGATGAGATAGCGCCCGTCGTCGGTCTCGGTGAAGCTGATCAAGCGCCCGGCGCAACCCGTGGGGTAGACCTCGGGCCCCCGGCGTCGCGATGCCGCCGGGGATGCCGAATTCTCGGCGCCGGTGGGCTGGACCATGCCGATCATGCGGTCGGCGGTCTTCAGCGCATCGGTGGTCATGGAAAGGTAGCGGGGCTCGAAGATATTCAGCGGCAAAGTCCCGCCGGGCAGCAAAAGAACGCCGGCCAGCGGAAAGATCGGCAGGATGTCCGGCAGGTCCTTGAAGGTCGGGTCGAAGGGGCCGCGTGTCACCGGGGCCTCACGAAAACAAGACCGTGGACAACCGTTCGCGGCCGTCGATGGTCAGCGGGTCGTCGGCGCCCCAGGCCTCCAACATCTTGAGAATCTGCTTGCGCGCGGCGCCGTCGTTCCAATCGGCGTTACGGCGCACCACTTCCAGGAGCCCGTCCAAGGCGCCTTCCCTGTCGCCCGCGCCGAACAACGCCATGGCCAGGTCGAACCGCGCCTGAAGGTCACCGGGATCGGCCTCGACCTTGGCTGCAAGCTCGCCCACGGCGCCGGCGTCGCCGCTCTCGGCGGCAAGCTCGAGCGCGCTTTTCACCGCGACGATCTCGGGGTTGTCGGCCTGCTCTTCCGGAACGCCGTCGACCAGGTTGCGGGCGGCCTCGTTCTCGCCGGCGGAGATGTAGCACCGGGCAAGCCCGGCCACCGCCTCGACGTTCTTGTCATCGCTCTCCAGCACCTTGGTGAACAGCGCCAGGGCCGTGCCGTCGTCGCCTTTGGCCAGCGCCGCCTTGCCTTCAGCGATCAGTTGGGCGGCCGGAGAGGCGCCATCGGCCTCGGCGGCCGCGCCCTTGCCGGCGGTCTGCTCGATCACCCGGTCGATGAACGCCTTGACCTCGCTTTCGGGCAGCGCGCCCTGGAAGGCGTCCAGCGGCCGCCCGCCGAAGAAGGCATAGACCGTGGGGATGGATTGGACCCGCAATTGCTGGGCGAGCTGCTGGTTCTCGTCGATATTGACCTTGACCAGGCGCACCTTGCCGCCGGTCTCTTTCACCAGTTTTTCGATGGTCGGGCCCAACTGCTTGCAGGGTCCGCACCACGGGGCCCAGAAATCGACGATGATGGGAACCGATTGGCTCGCTTCGATCACCTCGGTCATGAAGCCCGCGGTGTCGACGTCCTTGATCGGATCGTCGGGACCGGCGCCGGGTTCGGCGGCGCTGTCCCCCCCGAGAAAGTTGTCCATTACGCTGTCTTTCTTCCCCCTGTTTTCGCCACTGCCCGGCCCCGCGGCCGCGGGCCTCAAGGAAACACCCGTCGTCGTCGGGGCATGGGCACTAAATGGCGCTCCGGCGGGCCCTGTCAATGGGCAACGCTTGCGGGCCCGGTCGCTTAAGCATAGCGCGGGCCGCGGGCACGGGAAAGGGAGGGAATCGACCGTCCCCATGGGCGGACCGCCGCGGGCGGGTCCCGGGGCTCGTTTGGCCGCCCGTCGACAGGCCTTGCCCCGTCAACAGTCCTTGCAAAGACGGCGGCTTCAATTATTATCGCGGGCCTTCGCGTCGGGGGCCGGAGCCCTTGGGGCGCGGGCGGCGGCTTATGGCCGCCGCACGGTGCGCGGGCGTAGCTCAGGGGTAGAGCGCAACCTTGCCAAGGTTGAAGTCGAGGGTTCGAATCCCTTCGCCCGCTCCATTCTTTTCAAGGGGTTAGGGATACCCGGTGCATGGCGTGTTCCGCCAGGGCACCTATGGGGCACCTACGGGAGCCGTTTCGCGGCGTTTCGATTAGTGTTTTCTGGCTCAGAGGGTCGGCCCTATGGAAGGTGCAAGCCCACTTCAGGTAGCAGCCGGTCATACGGGCTAGATGATCAGGATCGTCTTTGTAGTATGCGAACCACGTGGCAATCTTTTCGATTTCACCTTCTAGTA
>SMVB01053374.1_pt1 | contig 13644 bp, 10 predicted proteins | sample 2456461 | NCBI WGS metagenome assembly SMVB01 (sample SAMN11095934, study PRJNA526329) | marine sediment metagenome | biome: Marine sediment; feature: Surficial sediment; material: Deep marine sediment; isolation source: Hadal surficial sediment | place: Pacific Ocean | collected 2014-05 | depth...
CCGATCGTGTTGTGGGTCGCTCGCTCGAAAACGTGCGTGACGACCCGCGTCGGATCGAAGGCCGCTATCAATCGGTCGGTGCTGTTGCGCGGGATGACTCCGTCACGCTCGGCGATCAGGACCAGTGTGGGCGTCTCGATTCCCGGAGCCAGATCGATCGACCGGTACTTGTCCTTGAGCAAGAGTGAAATCGGAAAGAACGGCAGGCTTTTCTTGGCCAGCGCTTCAATGCTGTCGAACGGCGTGACCAAGACGAGCTTTTCGAGCTTGCGGTGCGCCGCCAGATGGATTGCCACGCCACTGCCGAGGCTGCGACCGATCGCCGAGATATCACGATGGCTCGCCTGGACGTGGTCGTAGAGGTTGAGCGCGTCCTCGAACAGCCCTTTTTCCGACGGAGAGCCCGTACTTCCACCGTAGCCGCGGTAGTGAACGAAGTAGACCGTGTGATCGGGAAACGCTCTGCCGAGACTCGGGATGGTGTTGACCACGTTCTCGCCGTTCCCGCCGAAGTACAGGATCGCACGTGGCCGTTCCGGGTTCGCTCGCCGGATGTTCAACGTTTCGCCGGCGCTCTCGAGGCGCAGCAATTCGGCGTCGTCGCTATGGGATTCGGGGGTCGGGTAGTAAAGCATCGAGCGTTGCTTTGCGTAGAGCAGCAAGCACAGCCCGAGGTAGAGAACAACCGGGATCGAAACGGCGACGATGCCGAGCTTCATGGTTCTGGTCACCTGGGTTCCCGGCTATTTCGCGTGACGCTCCAACCCACGAAGACCAGTATACAAATCACCGCCATAACAGCGCCTCCCGGCTGACCCTAAATTCTTCCAACCGCCTTCTCAGCCGTTTTTTGCGACGCGAGAAGTCGTCGCCTCCGTGTCGTGGTTATGGCTTGAGGTGCTCCTGGAAGTAGCGGCGAATGGCCTCCCGCCAGTAGGGGGTAAGTCGGAGGCTGTGGCCCTTTTCAGGCAGGAGCGACAAGAAAGACAACCATGATTCTTTTTGCCCTAAAAACCATCCTTACTCCGACATTTCCAGTGCCACCCGTCCAATGGCGCACTACAGCCGACGACGAAAATCCGATCACGCGTCCAGAAACTACGGCGCGATCCTGAGCGACTGGGCCTTGCCGTAAGTCAGGCTGCGCCAGAGCCACTCCAGCGGGCCGAAACGGAACCTGTTGAGCCACCAGCCGCAAAAGAGAACCTGGATCCCAAAGAATAATATCGCGTAAGCGGTGGTTCCGGCCGGCCCGATCAGGAACAGCTGTTCGAACCCGTAGCCATAGAAAAGCAAGGTAAACATGACGGTACCCGACAGGTAAACGGTCAGCGCCATCCTGCCGAGATGCTGCAGAGGTCGAAGCTTACCGCGCCATCCGTTTTGCTCAGCCAGCAGTACGATTCCCGCCGCGTAGCCAAGCGCAAGGGCCGTCGAACCATAGGCGAAAAGCAGATCGCCGACGAACTGAACCGGGATGCCAGCGTCGTGGTCGCGAAAGACCCCGTAGCCGAAGAAATAACCCAGGCCCCACTCGGCGATCGCTGCAGTCACGCCAATGCCGATGCCCCAGGCGAAAACTCTTCTTATGAATGGCAGATGTCTTCGCGCATCATGAAAAAATCGGCTGCGTCCTGCATAGAGGCCCAACAGGAACATGGCAAAAATAGCCAGGCTGGATTCGGGATTATGCAGGCCGGACCAGATATGCGGTGGTATCGCCGGTAGGTTCGCCTTCATTACATCGGCGACCGAACCCAGGTACGGGTGCCCTTCAAGGCGTTCCGCGAGCGACTCGCTCTGCTCATCCCCGCTGAAGGGCTCGTCTACCGCGAGTGAAACCGCCATGTTGCCGACCGGGAAGGCGGCGAGCAGGAGCAAGGCGAGGACAGGCAGTGCGCTCTTCGGCACGTTCTTAAACGCAAGCAGCACCAGCCCGAGCATTGCATACTTCATCAGGATGTCGCCATCGTAGAAAAGGGCATGCAGCATGCCGATGATGAACAAGATCACGAGGCGCCGGTTGTAGACCCACAACATTGGCGTTGAACGCTGTTCGGCCTTCACCATCTGCAGGGCAAAGCCGAAGCCGAACAAAAATGAAAAAAGTCGCCACGACTTGGTCTCGAATACGGCATGCATCAACGTGAAGAAGACACGGTCGAAGGCGCCGGTCCACTCAGGCGAGTAGGCGCCGAAGTTGTACATATTGACGAGCAACACGCCAAAGAGCGCAAAGCCGCGTACCGCATCGACCGATGCAAGTCGGGCTTGGGGCTCGGTAGGACCGACAGGCGTATCTGAAAGCATCAGCTTTCAGTATAAGAAGAGGGGCCCGATACTGAGGCTTCCCAACCGCGGTCAGCATAGGACTCCAGATCGACACTGTCCCACTTTTCATTTGTTTACAGACAAATGTCTGTTACACTGATCGAACCCGAAAAACCGGGAAAGGAGGCCCCATGGGACGCACTCCGGCAGGCGAAACACGCGAGCGGATCTTCCGTTTCGTGCGCGAGAAGCTACTTATGGGCCGTCCACCGACCACGCGGGAGGTCCAGGAAGCGTTCGGTTTCAAGGCCGTGCAGTCGGCGCGGGCGCACCTCGAAACGCTGGTCGAGGAGGGTCGGCTGGACAAGGAGCCGGGCAAGGCCCGGGGCTATCGCCTGCCCCGCCGGGGCAGCACGCCCACGGTGCTGGTGCCGGTGCTGGGGCGCGTGCCGGCGGGTCCCTTCGATACGGCCGTGGAAGACCTCGAAGGCTACGTGCCGTTCCAAACGCGACGCTCACCGAGCAAACTGTTCGGCCTGCGCGTCAAGGGCGAGAGCATGCTCGACGCGGGCATCCTCCCCGGCGACCTGGTCATCGTGCGCAAGCAGTCCCACGCCGAGTCGGGACAGATCGTCGTCGCCCTGGTCGAAGACGAGGCGACGGTCAAGATCCTGCGCAAACGCCGCAACCGCATCGAACTGCACCCCGCCAACCCGCACTACCCGATCCTGCTTCCCGACCCGCACGAGGTGCGCATCCTCGGCAGGGTCATCGAAGTGCGTCGCAACCTGGATGTTTGATGCCGAGCAATGGAACCCACAGCGCGCTTGCCGCCGTCCCGTTCATCTTCCCCGAAGGATTGCAACAAGGCCTCCCCGTCTCCGACAGCCCCACGGTCTGGAACTACGCCGCCTTCGCCGGGCGCTTCGGGGAGATCTCCGCACAGCACGCCAGCGCCGTGCTGACCCTCGCCTTCCAACTCGTGCTCGAAGCCCAGCGCCGCAACGAACCCGCCGTCTGGGTCACCGGGCGTGCCAGCGCGTTTTACCCGCCCGATGCTGCGGAAGCCGCAATCGATCTCGACGCATTGATCGTCGTGCGCGTTCCCGACAACCGGCGCTCCGCGCGTGCGGCCGATACCCTACTGCGTAGCGGTGGCTTCGGTCTCGTCGTGCTCGACCTCGGCGCCGATACCCGGGGGCTGAGCCTTCCGATGCAGTCGCGTCTGGTCGGCCTGGCCAAGAAACATCAAGCCGCCCTGATCTGCCTCACCGAAAAAGAAGCTCGACAACCCTCGATCGGCGCGCTGGTCTCGATCCGGGCCGAGGCGACACGCACGCGCGACCGCGACGATCGCTACATCTGCCGGGCGCGGATCCTCAAAGACAAACGCCGGGGCCCCGGCTGGCAACACAAGGAGGTGTTTCGTGGACCGGACGGCCTGCGTTGACCTCCCCGCATTCCCCTTGCAACTGTTGCTGCAAGACCACCCGGACTGGCAGGACAGTCCGGCGGCCGTGGTCGATCGCGACCACCCGCAGGGTGTATTGCTGTGGGTCAACGAACACGCACGCAGGTACCGCGTGCTGCCCGGCATGCGTTACGCCGCGGGCCTCTCGCTCACCGGGCAACTACGCGCCGCCGAGGTCTCGCCGCAACGCATCGACAGGGCCGTCTCGCAGATCGCACGCCGGCTGCGCCGGTTCACCCCCGATGTCGAACCGGCCGAGGACGACCCCGGTAGCTTCTGGCTCGACGCCGGTGGGCTCGAACGGTTGTTTCCATCATTGCAGGACTGGGCCTCGCTGATCCGCTCCGACCTCGAGCAACAAAACCTCGAGGTCTCGCTGGTCGTCGGCTTCACCCGCTTCGGCAGCTACGCCCTGGCACGTTCGCGCCGCACGATGATCGTGCTCCAGACCCCGGCCGACGAACGCGCCGCCAGCCGTCGCGTGCCGCTCGACCGGCTGAATCTCGAAACCAAGACCCGCGACACACTCGACCGGCTCGGCATCCGCACCGTCGGCGGCTTCATGGACCTACCCGCCGAAGGAGTGGCAAAACGCTTCGGACCCGAAGCACTCCGCCTGCACCGCCTGGCCAGCGGCACGCTCCGGTTGCCGCTGCAACCGCAACGCCCATTGCCCGCCGCACTACGCCACCTCAACTTCGACGAGATCGAAACCTCGATCCCCCGTTTGATCTACGCCATCGAACGCGAGCTCGCTCCACTGTTAAAAACACTGGTCGATCGTGGCCGCGCCCTGACACGCATCCATCTCGGCATGCGGTTCGAGAAACTTCCCCAGCACATCGAACGCATCTGCCCCGCCGCGCCGACCCTCGACGCCAAACAGTTGATCGAACTGATCCGCCTGCGACTCGAGGCTGTGCGCAAACTACCCGACGGCGTTGTGGCCATCACGCTCGCCGCCGACAGCCTGCCCGCCACCGAGGAGCAGTTGCGCCTGTTCGAAGGGCGCAAACGCCGCGACCCCGCGGCTGCCGACCGCGCGCTTGCCCGGCTGCGTGCCGAACTCGGCGATGCCGCCGTCGTGCGCGCCCGACTGCGCGACGCGCACTTGCCCGAAGCGCGCTTCATCTGGGAGCAGATCACCCATGTCCAGGCGGCTCAACCCGGTGAGGCCGGCGGTAACGTGTTGGTGCGGCGTCTGTTCGACAAACCGGTGCCGCTGCCCTCACGTTCGCGCAACGAGCCCGACGGTTGGATGCTGCGTGGGCTACAACACGGTCCCGTCATCCGCACCCAGGGCCCGCACATCGTCTCCGGCGGCTGGTGGCGCCGTTCCGTCCACCGTGAATACCACTTCGCCGAAACCCAGCAGGGCGAACTGTTGTGGATCTTCTACGACAGGTACCGGCGGAAGTGGTTCATGCACGGCCGTGTGGAATAGCGCGCGATGGCCGGCGACTACGCACCCCTGTGGTGCAAGAGCAACTATTCCTTTTTGGAGGGCGCAAGTCACCCCGAAGAGCTGATCGAGACCGCCGCCAACCTCGGCCTCCCGGCCATAGCACTGGCCGATCGCGACGGTGTCTACGGCACCGTCGAAGCGCACATCAAGGCACGCGAACTCGGTGTCAAGCTGATCCTCGGCTCCGAGGTCACACTCGACGACGATTCGACGATCACGCTGCTGTGCACGAATCGCAACGGCTGGAAAAGCCTCTGCCGTCTGATCACACATGGACGCCGGCGTTCGGAAAAAGGCGAGAGCCGGGTGCACTGGGACGAGGTCTGCTCCCACGCCGAAGGGCTCGTCGCGCTGTGGGGGGGCCGGCAAAGCCTGCTCGTCCACAACGCCGACCCGGTCTTCGTCGGCCACGATCTGCGCGACGCCTTTGAAGACCGGCTCTATGCCATGGTCGCGCGCCACCGGCGCGCCGACGAGACGGCGCAGGAAGCCCGGTTGCTGACCCGCGCCAAACGCTACCGCTTGCCGCTGGTTGCCACGACCGAGGTGCTCTATCACAAGAAAGCCCGGCGCGACCTGCAGGACGTACTCACCTGCATCCGCCACGGTGTCAAACTGTCCGAGGCGGGCAAGCGGACCCACCCCAACGCCGAGCACGCGCTCAAGACGCCGCATGCCTTCAGCGCGTTGTTCCACGACCTGCCCGCAGCGGTGGCGGCCACGCTCGACATCACCGCGCGTTGTCGGTTCGATCTCGACGCATTGCGTTACGTCTACCCGTCCGAGGCGCTGCCCGACGGGCAAACGTCGTCGGGCTGGCTCCGCGAACTGACCCGGCGCGGCGCCCACGAACGCTACGGTGGCTCCCCTTCCAGGGAAGTGCTTGACCAAATCGACAAGGAACTCGCGCTGATCGACGAGTTGGACTACTGCGGTTACTTCCTGACGATGTGGGAGATCGTGCGCTACTGCCGCGAGCAGAAAATCCTCTGCCAGGGCCGCGGTTCCGCCGCCAATTCGACCGTATGCTATTGCCTGGGCATCACGGCGGTCGACCCGATCAGCATGGGGCTTCTGTTCGAGCGCTTCCTCTCGCGCGAGCGCGCCGAACCGCCGGACATCGACCTCGACATCGAGCACAAACGCCGTGAAGAGGTCATCCAGCACGTCTACCGGAAATACGGGCGTGAACGCGCCGCGATGGTCTGCAATTTCATCCGCTACCGAGTGCGTTCGGCGGTGCGCGACGTGGGCAAGGTGCTCGGCCTGGCCGAGACCGCGCTCGACCGCTTCGCGAAATTTCTCTCGCACCACGGTGGCCTCGGCCCCGAACTGATGCACCAGGCCGGGCTCGACGCGGATCACCCGATGCACCGGCACCTGTTACGCCTGACCACGGAAGTCCTCGACTTCCCGCGGCATCTCTCGATCCACCCCGGCGGTTTCCTGCTCGGTCACGAACCAATCCACGACATCGTGCCGATCGAAAACGCCTCGATGCCCGATCGCACGGTGATCCAGTGGGACAAGGCTTGCCTCGAAGAACTCGGCCTGTTCAAGGTCGATCTACTTGGCCTGGGTGCTTTGCACCAACTGCACCTCGGGTTCGATCTACTCAAAGAGCACCGCAACCAGGACTGGAGCATGGCCACCCTGCCCCAGGACGATGAGCCGACCTACGACATGATCTGCAAGGGCGACACGATCGGCGTGTTCCAGATCGAGAGCCGCGCGCAGATGGCGATGCTCCCGCGGCTCAAGCCGCGCACTTACTACGACCTGGTGATCGAGGTCAGCATCGTGCGCCCGGGTCCGATCACCGGCGGCATGGTGCACCCGTACCTGCGCCGGCGCTCGGGCAAAGAACAGGTCGAATACCCCCACGAATGCCTCGAACCGGTACTGAAGAAGACCCTCGGCGTACCGCTGTTTCAGGAGCAGGTCATCCGTCTGGCGATGGTCGCCGCCGACTACACCCCCGGCGAGGCGGACCAACTGCGCCGTGACATGGCGGCGTGGCGACGCAGCGGCCGCATCGAACGGCATCACGCGCGGCTGGTCCGGCGCATGATCGCCAAGGGCATCGCCGAGGAGTTCGCCGAACGCGTGTTCGAGCAGATTCGCGGTTTCGGCGAGTACGGTTTCCCCGAAAGCCACGCCGCCAGCTTCGCGCTGATCGCCTACGCCACCGCGTGGATGAAACGGCAACACCACGACGCCTTCACCTGCGCGCTGCTGAATGCGCAACCCATGGGGTTCTACTCCACCTCGACGATCGTCGAGGACGCCAAGCGCCACGGGGTGACCGTGCTCCCGATCGACGTCCGGCACAGCGACTGGCACTGCACCCTCGAACCGGTGCCGGAGGCTCTCGAAAGCGAGCCTCTCGCGATCCGCATGGGTCTGCGCTACGTGAAAGGTCTCGCCGAGCGCAACGGCGAGAAGATCTGCGCCGAACGCGCCGCCCGGCCCTACGGCTCGATCGAGCAGTTCGTCGAGTACACCCGGCTCGACGAGGGCTCGTTGATGCGACTGGCCGAAGCCGGTGCTTTCGGCAGCTTCGATACGGACCGGCGCGCGGTGATCTGGCGCGTGCGCGGCGCGGCCCGCGCCGGGGCAACCGCGATCGGCGTCACCGAGCAGGAACGCTTGCCCGGGTTCGAACCGCTCAACGCGTTCGAGACGATCAACTGGGATTACCGGGCCAGCGGGCACAGCCCGCGCGGGCACCCGCTCGGACCGTTACGCGAACGACTGCGCAAGATGCAGCTGCCCGACGCCCGCTCGGTCGAGCGGATGCGTCACGGGAAGCGTGTGCGTTATGCCGGGATGGTGATCTGCCGCCAACGTCCGGGCACGGCCTCGGGCGTCTGTTTCATGACCCTCGAGGACGAAACCGGCTTCGTCAATCTGGTCGTGTGGGACAAGATCTTTCGCGAATACGCGGTGCTGATCAAGACCACCAGCTTCATCGGCGTGAGCGGGAAGATCCAGAGCCAAGACGGCGTCACCCACGTCATCGCCGAGTCCTTTTGGATCCCCAGGGTGCGCGTCGAAATCGCCAGCGGCGGCAGCCACGACTTCCACTGAATCCGGCCTAAACTTAAATTAATGGTGTCGGTAATCGCAACACGCGACGCATCGCACGAATGACGCGACACGTTGCAACACCACGTCTTTTTGCCCTCCAAACAAACAATCTGGATTTGCTGTGTCCGGAATCGAGACACCCGCACGCATGTTCGCGCCTCCTGGTGGGTCTTCGCGACGACTCAGTCTGGCATCGCAATTGCTATTTAGGAGGGTTGCCGGACGAACACCGGCCTTTGGGGATAAGGCGATGAAAACATGACCCAACAGACTGTCTTGACGATCCTGAGTTGCTGCCTCGCAGTCGCGCTCGTCGCACCCTGCGCCTCGGCCGACATGACCGACATCCGGCGCTGGACCTCGGAGACCGATTCCGAGGGTACGAGGCGCACCGTCGACCGAGTCCGCGTCCCGGCTCCGCCCAGGGTGCTGACGCCAATCGAGCTGACCCTCGCAGCGCTGAGCGCGGATGTCCGTGTGACCGAGGCGGTCATCGACCAGGTCATCGCCATAGCGGACGACCCAGGGGACCTGATCGAGCTGACGATGTCCTACGACGGCAGACTCGACACCTCGGTGTGGACGGATCTCGAGGCGCTCGGCGGCGAAGTCGTGCAAGTGTTCAGCTCGATTGACGGCTGCGTGGTTCGGATCCCCGCCGACAAGGCGGACCAACTGCTTTCCGATAGCAAAGTGACCCAACTGGACTGGAACGCTCCGATGGGCTTCAGCATGAACGTGGCCCGGACCGCAGCCCAGGTGCCCGTCGCCGACTCCAGCGGTGACGGAAAGATACACCTGCTGCAGCAAGTCGAAGGGAGCGTGACCAGCATTCCCCTGGAAGACCTGAACGGCACCGGTGTGACGATCGCACTGGTCGACTCCGGCGTGCGCACGCACCCCGACTTCCGCAACTTGATCGGATGCGTTGATTTGCGAAACCCCACCACCAATCCGCTGAACCCGTACGAGTCGACCGCGGCGTTGGCCGGCGCGGCCCTGAACTGCACAGACTTCACCGATCCGTTCGGCCATGGTACGCATATCGCGGGCATATTGATCGGCGACGGCACGGCATCGAACGGTCTTTACAAGGGAATCGCCCCCGGCGCCAGCGTAATCTCGATCCGCGTCCTCGATGACCAGGGCATGGCCGACGTCGGCGACGTGATTACAGGAATCGACTGGGCGATCGAGAACAAGAACCTCTACAGCATCGACATCATCAGCTTGTCCGTCGGCGGCCCGTTCTTCGTGCCAGCCGCGCGGGATCCACTGGTGCAGGCCGTCGAAAGGGCCTGGGACTCCGGCATCGTCGTCGTGGCCTCCGCGGGTAACCTCGGCGCATACGGCAACTTCACCATCACCCGCCCGGGCAACTCGCCAAAGATCATCACCGCCGGCGCGCTGACGGACTGGAACTCGTCGGTGCTGCCGGACGACTTGAAATCGAGCTACTCCTCGCTGTCGCCGACGCTGCTCGACGGCTACCTGAAACCGGATCTGGTCGCGCCGGGTAACCGCATCGTGTCCACCCGCGCCCCGGGTTCCACACTCGATCAACTGCTCGCGCCGATGGGCGCGCTGTTCGGCAACGACTACCTCGAGATGTCCGGCACCAGCATGGCCGCACCGATCGTGGCCGCCGCCGCCGCACTGATGCTCCAGCACGAACCAACCCTGACGCCCGATACGATCAAGGCCCGCTTGATGCTCACGGCCGACGACCTGCCCGGCAACCCGCTCGAGCACGGTTCCGGCCGGATCGATATCGCCGCCGCACTGGCCGACTCCTCGACCGCCGTTTCAGCCCTTTCACCAAGGGTTCTGCGCGCTCCGGTCTGCTGCGATCTCTACGTCGAAGACATGAATGGTGAATGGGGCGGCAGTTGGGATGCCAGCGCGCTGTGGGGTTATTCGACCCTGTGGTCCGACACGACCCTGTGGGGCGATACCACGATGTGGGGCGACACGACCCTGTGGGGCGATACCACGCTGTGGGGCGATTCGACCCTATGGTCCGACGCCGTCGTGATCGGCGAGTAGAAAAAGAAGGGATACCGGGAAGCGAAACCATGCGATCCATCGCCCTCAGGCTGTACGTCGCAGCCGTCGTCATTGCCGCCGGAGTAGCCGTCGCGCTCCTCCCCGCCGGTGGTACGAGCGTGGACATGGTCGCGTTGACGTTGCTGGTTCTACTCGCACTCGTCGCCGGCGCGCGCCCGGTCCGTTTCGTCGGCAAGGGCAACGTGATCACCGCGACCCACTCGGCGATCATCTGCTCGCTGGTCATTCTCGGTGCGCTCCCCGCCCTGCTGACGGCAACTGCCGGATTGGTGGCGACGCTTGTCGTCCGCCGACACCGCGCGAAAGCCATCCGCGACGTTTTCAACTGTGCGGGCGTGTTGCTCTCGACCGCCGTGGCCTCGCACCTGTTCTTTGCTCTCGGCGGCGTTCCCGGCGAAGTGCGCACGATGCTGTTCTGGCCGTTGTTCGCCGCGACCGCCGCGTACTTTTTCCTAAACACGGGTCTGGTCTCGATGGCCGTGGCCGTGGAACGGGGCCTGTCCTTCCACAGGGTGTGGGACGGTCTGCGCTGGACCGCGGCCTCGTACTTCACGGGCGGCGTCCTCGCGCTCGCCCTGGTTGCCGCCTACAACTACCATGGCCCGCTGGGCCTGGCTTTCGGGTTGCCACCGATCTGGGTGCTGCTCAACTTCTACTCGGCGTACCACGGCAAACTGAAGGAAAAGGAACGGCGTATCGGCGAGATCGAATCGCTCAACGCACAGCTCCATGGCAAGGTCGACGAGTTGCAGGGAGCACTCGCCGAGGTACGCGAACTGCGCGAGCTACTGCCGATCTGTATGCACTGCAAATCGATCCGCGACGACGACAACACCTGGCATCAGATCGAGGCGTACATCTCGAAGCACTACGACACGAGCTTCACGCACTCGTTGTGCGACCGCTGCCGCGAAACCCACTACGACTTGCCGGCCGAGAAGGAAACAGCGGCGAAGAGCGACGAGTAGTACTCGTCGGGTTAGGCCTCGCGCTCACGACCCCAGCCGGTGGCGATCGCGATCAACGCGATTGCCAGTAACGCCCAGGAATGGAAGTTGAACAAACCAACTTGCGTGACCGCCAGCCGCACCATTCCGTCTCCCTGCCCCGTCATTCCCGCCGCGAGTACCGTCGGGATGAACCACGGCAACAGGAACGGATAGGTCGACACCGTCAGGTCGAGCAGGTTGGCCCGGCGGTTGGCACCGACGTCAAACCGCTTCCCGAGCCTCCGAGTGATATCGCCGACAGTCAGGATTGCCACGACCGCATGGGTCGTCAGCAACACGCACGCCGACGTGAGGCCGAATATCGTGAACTCCGCGCCGCGCGCGGAGCGAACACGCCGGCCCGCGGTGCTCATCCAACGCTCGAGTAGCCCGCTGCCCTCGAGTCCCGCGACCAACCCCATCAACAAGATCGTGAAAATACTTACCCCGACGGCGCGTTCCATGCCGTCGATGACCAGCCCCTTGGCGCTGAATTGGTCACGGTCCAGGTACATCAGCTGTTGGGGTTGCAGCCGGCCCGTCGCCAGCCCGAGCACGATCGTCGACACGATCCCCGCGAACAGCCCCTCGATCAGGTGCCGGCCCTTCAATAACAAAACCACGACCAGCGCAGGCGGGAGCGGACGACCGCGCCCATCTCGGCGTTCTGCGTCGTCGCCGACGCGATCGTCGTGTCGGAAACCGGGGAGATGTTGTCGCCGAACGTCGCGCCGGCGAGGATCGCCCCGATCAACATCTTCGGGTTCGCGGCGAGATCGCCGCCGCCGGGTAGAGCAACGGCGCGCAGAGCAGGATCGTGCCCAGGCTGGTGCCGGTCGCGGTCGAAACGGCGCAGCAGATCAAGAACGCCGCAGCGACGAACGCTCCCCCCGATACGCCGGCCGCGGACGCAGCTCCGACGAGCGTTTCGATGAACCCGCTGGCGTTCATCAACTCCGCCATCACACCTGCCAGCAACCAGGCGAAGATCATCAGCAGCACGATCGGGCGCGCAGCGCCGGCGATCGCCGCCTCGGCGTAGGCCCGCCGGTCGCGCGCCAGCAGCAACCCGAGCGCCAGGGCGGCCAGCAATACGGGCCAGAAGCCGCGCTCATCGGGTGCGCCTGCCAGAGCGAGCCAGATCACTCCCGTCAAGAACAGGACGAGGGGCGCGAGCGTACCGACCGTGCCGAACCGAAAAGCGAGCGTCTGCATCGTGCGCAGCTTAACCCGGCGCCTGAAGTTTGCCGCCGGAGTTTGGGCCGTATCGCCGTGGTACGCTCGCCACGATCATGGAAGGAGAACAACGATGTCGCAAGCCCGGGACGAATTCACGCTTTACGACCTACGGGTCGAGGTCGCCGAGTGCCGCGGCGAGATGGTTTGCAACCACAAGTTGGGCGATTATTTCGATCTCTCCGGCGAGAACCTCAGCTTACCGGCGGGACAGACCTTCTCGATCTATGCGCTGGCCGCGTTACTTCCCCTCTTGCCCGCCAAGCAACGCGTTACCGAGGACGCGGACTGGATGACCAGCGACACCGACATCGCCTGCCCCGATCCGCACTGCGGCGCGCTCTTTCGCATCACACGGACCGGCAGGCGCGTCTTCAAGCACGGTGATGTCACCGCCGTCCCGATGCCCGGCGACGACCCGGTCTGAACGATGAGCCCGGGTGTCCCGACACGGCACGAGCTCGGCGGCAGCTACGATTTCTGCCGCGTGATCAACGGCAGTTGGCAACTCTCCCCGGGACACTCCCGTCACAATCCGGGGGCCGCAGGAGTCCTCGACGATTGGTCAAAGCTCGTCGAGGCCGGATTCACCACGTTCGATGTCGCCGATATCTACGCCGGCGTCGAGGAACTCGCCGGCCGCGTCGCGGCGCGATTCGAACCAGGACGCGTCCAGATCCACACGAAATGCGTGCCGGATCGTTCGCGTCTGCCGAGCCTTCGGGCTCCGGAACTCGAGGCAATGATCGACGGGTCGCTCCAGCGCCTCGGCGTCGAGCGGATCGATCTCGTGCAGTTCCACTGGTGGGACTTCAGCATCGACGGTTGGATCGAATCGCTTCAGACCCTTGACCGTTTGCGTGAAGCGGGCAAGATCCGCCACCTCGGCGTGACGAACTTCGACGCCATGAGGCTGGAAGCGCTGCTCGACGCCGGCGTCCCGATCCGAACCAACCAGGTCCAGTACTCGCTGCTCGACCGGCGTCCCGGCGGCCGGCTCGCCGATACCTGCCGCCGTCGAGGCGTCGACTTGCTGGCGTACGGGACACTCGCGG
>SMVB01007865.1_pt1 | contig 13642 bp, 10 predicted proteins | sample 2456461 | NCBI WGS metagenome assembly SMVB01 (sample SAMN11095934, study PRJNA526329) | marine sediment metagenome | biome: Marine sediment; feature: Surficial sediment; material: Deep marine sediment; isolation source: Hadal surficial sediment | place: Pacific Ocean | collected 2014-05 | depth...
GCCTAGGCCCAATTATGTTTGCTTAGAGCTCGTCGATTCTTGCCATGCATAAAGGTCCGCTTTTGGCCGAGGCTAATGGAATGGTCGGTGAGAAAATTCGCGTTTGCATGACTGCTCACGACAAGACGTCGAATCGACTGTCGTCGCGCTGATGGAGCTAATGGGAACGTAGGAGCGGCTTCAGCCGCGAACCGGTCGCGGCTAAAGCCGCTCCTACAGCCCTCCTACATCTCGTCGTCCGAGTCGAAATCTTCGAGCGATTCGCCGCCGGCGCTTTTGAGAAGAATCTCGACTTTTTGCTCGGCATCCTTCAGCGATTTTTGGCAGCTGCGCGTTAATTTGATGCCTTCCTCGAATTTCTTCATGGCTTTTTCGAGTGGCAGATCACCGGATTCAAGTTCCTCGACGAGGCCTTCAAGGTCGGCGAGGGCTTTTTCGAGATTGATGCTTTTGGTGGAACTCATGTGTTTCGTCCTGCGGTGAAGGCGGGCGCTACGCTACCGCCGGCAGCGGGGGTCGTCAATGATTTTTCCAACTGCTACAAAACGTTGACAGCCGAATAGGGCGCGACTAAAGTACGTGCTCGGTTAGACTGATTCTAACGAAAAGCAACACTGTGAGGGGCAATAACGATGTCACTGAAGGGCAGCAAGACGGAAGGAAATCTTAAGGACGCATTCGCGGGTGAGTCGCAGGCGAATAGACGTTATTTGTATTTCGCGGCTAAAGCGGACGTCGAAGGCTACAACGACGTTTCTGCGGTGTTTCGGTCCACGGCCGAAGGTGAGACCGGACATGCACACGGCCATCTCGAATACCTTGAAGAAGTTGGTGATCCGGCGACCGGATTGCCGATTGGCCCGACAGCAGACAATCTCGCTGCCGCAATCGCCGGTGAGACCTACGAGTACACCGACATGTACCCCGGCATGGCGAAGACTGCGCGCGACGAAAATTTCGACGAAATTGCCGACTGGTTCGAAACGCTCGCCAAAGCCGAGCGCTCGCACGCCAATCGCTTCCAGAAATCGCTTGATACGCTCGACGGCTAGGTGATCTGAAAAGCCAGGTCCTGTGCCCCGGTTTTTTTCTTCATGAGTTCAACAGGCGACAAGCGCGAAGGCAGCCTCGAGGCGCCTACTCGTCATGCACTCGATTGGCAATCCGACGAGTTTTATGACGAAGACGCCTTGTTCTCCGAACTCGGGCGCGTGTTCGATATCTGTCACGGCTGCCGGCGTTGCTTCAACCTGTGCAACGCGTTCCCGACCCTGTTCAACGCCGTTGACGAATCCGACACGATGGAACTCGACAGTGTCCCGAGAAAGGTTTACTGGGAGGTCGTCGACAATTGTTATTTGTGTGACATGTGCTTCATGAGCAAATGCCCGTATGTGCCGCCGCATGAGTGGAATATCGACTTCCCGCACCTGATGTTGCGAGCCAAGGCGGTACGCTTCAAGAAAGAGGGCGCATCCATACGTGACCGCGTACTGTCTGCAACCGATGCGATTGGCAAACTGGCCGGTATTCCCGTTGTCGCGCAGATCGTGAATGCCGGCAATCGCAGCAGCGCAGGGCGCAAGCTCCTCGAAGCGACGCTTGGCGTGCACCGGCATGCGCCGCTACCCGAGTATCACTCGAAACCGGCGCGCAAGCGGCTGCAACGATTGCACGATATTGACGGTGGCGACGCACAAGCCGGTACGAGTACGCGCGGCAAGGTCGTCTTGTACACGACCTGCTACGGCAATCGAAATCGCCCCGCGATGGCCGAGGATCTGGTGGCCGTGTTTGAGCACAACGACATCCCGGTAACGCTCGCGGAGAAAGAATCCTGTTGTGGCATGCCCAAACTGGAGCTCGGCGATCTTGAGTCTGTGCAGCGAGCGAAGGCAGCGAATATTCCGGAACTCGTGGCTTGGGTCGACAGGGGCTGGGATATCGTGACGCCCGTTCCATCCTGCACGCTAATGTACAAACAGAAACTACCGCTGATGTTTCCGGACGATCCTGATGTGCTCAAGGTGAGCGATGCATTATACGACCCGTTCGAGTATCTAATGCTGCGCCACAAGGACGGCAAACTGAAAACGGACTTCGAAAAGTCCCTGGGCAAGATCGCTTATCAGGTGCCTTGCCATCTGCGCGTGCAGAATATCGGTCTCAAGACGCGCGACATATTGCAGCTTGTGCCGGATACCACGGTCGAAGCCATTGAGCGATGTTCCGGCCACGATGGCACCTATGCCGTCAAGAAAGAATTTCACGATATTTCCAAGAAAATTGCGCGGCCTGTTATTGCTAAAATCGAGCGTAGTGATGCGCAGCACTTCGTCAGCGATTGCCCTATGGCTGCGGAACAGATCGTGCAGGACATGGATGAATTTGCAGCAGGTCACCCCATGAGCTTGCTGCGGGATGCCTACGGGATTTAAGGATGATGAAAAAGCTAAGCCGTGATGATTTGATGAGTCTTGAGGAGTACTCGGAGGCACGCGTCGCGTTTCGCAGCGAAGTGATGGAGCACAAGCGCGATCGGCGCATCGATCTGGGCACGAATGCGGCCTTGTATTTTGAGGACAGCCTGACGATCCGGTATCAGGTTCAGGAGATGCTCAGAATCGAGCGAATTTTTGATGCGGCGGGCATCAATGAGGAGCTGGATGTATACAATCCGCTGATGCCCGACGGGAGCAACTGGAAAGCGACGTTCATGATCGAATTCCCGGACGAGGAGGAGCGGCGGGCGATGTTGCAAAAACTGATCGGCGTCGAAGACCGCGTTTATGTGCAGGTAGACGGACGCGAGCGCGTTTATGCGATCGCAGATGAAGATCTGGAGCGATCGAATGAGCAGAAGACATCGGCGGTGCATTTTCTGCGATTTGAGCTCGGGAGTGATGACGTTGCCGCGCTAAAAAATGGCGCGATGCTTGCTGCCGGCATTGACCACGATAACTACAAGGTCGAAATATCGCCGGTCGTGGCTATGACCCGACAGTCATTGCTTGCCGATCTGGACTAGCACAGGCTAAAATCCCGCCGTGCATTCGCTTGGCAGCTTTGGATGAGCAAGAAATACGACGCAGCGGATATTGAGGTCCTTAGCGGGCTTGAGCCTGTTCGGCGACGGCCGGGCATGTATACCGATACAACCCGACCGAACTACCTCGCACACGAGGTCATCGACAACAGTATCGATGAAGCGCTTGCAGGCTACTGCAAAAAAATAGAAGTCATGGTCTACGCTGACGGCTCGCTCGAAATTGCAGATGATGGCCGCGGCATGCCCATCGACAAACACCCCAAAGAAAAAATTCCGGGCGTCGAGTTGATCCTGACCCGATTGCATGCGGGTGCGAAGTTTTCAAACAAGAACTACCAATATTCCGGTGGCTTGCACGGCGTCGGCGTATCGGTTGTAAACGCACTCTCGAAGAATCTGGAAGTCTGGATTCGGCGCGGTGGCAAGGAATACAACATGAGCTTCGCCGGCGGCAGACGGCGCGGCAAGCTCGAAGTTGTAGGAACGGTCGGTAAGGCAAATACAGGTACAACCATTCGCTTCTGGCCGGACCCGCAATACTTCGATTCACCCAAAATTTCAATATTGAAACTCAAACATGTCTTGCGTGCGAAAGCCGTTCTTTGTCCGGGCCTGACGGTCCGCCTCAAGATCGAGAAGCCGAAAGAGAAGCACGAGTGGTGTTATTCCGGCGGCCTCCAGGAGTACCTGCTCGATGAAATAGGCGGCGCTGAAATACTCCCGGCTGAACCGTTTGCCGGCAGCATGCAGGGCAACACTGAGGCCGTGGACTGGGCAATTGCCTGGCTCAATGAAAGCGGCACCGCGGTCACTGAAAGTTACATCAACCTGATACCGACGCCGCTGGGCGGCACGCACGTAAACGGATTGCGCACGGGCCTTACCAATGCGCTGCGCGAGTTTTGTGATTTCAGGAACCTGCTTCCCAGAGGCGTATCGATTATCCCCGAGGATGTCTGGGATGGGCTCAATTTCGTCCTCAGCGCCAAACTCGAGGATCCGCAGTTTTCGGGGCAAACCAAAGAGCGTTTGTCGTCACGCGAATCTGCGGCGTTTGTAACAGGTGTCATTAAAGACGGTTTTGCGCTTTGGTTGAACCAGCACCCCGAATCCGGCGATCAGATCGCACAACTCGCGATCATCAAAGCCCAGAAGCGACTCAAAGCCGCCAGGAAAGTTGTGCGCAAGAAAATCGTGTCAGGACCCGCCTTACCGGGCAAGCTTGCTGACTGCACGTCGCAGGAGCCCGAGCTATGCGAGATCTTTCTGGTGGAGGGCGACTCGGCCGGTGGTTCTGCCAAGCAGGCGCGCGATCGCAACACCCAGGCAATCATGCCGCTCAGAGGCAAGATTCTGAACACCTGGGAGGTCGATTCGGCCGAGATCCTCGCATCGCAGGAAGTGCACGACATCAGTGTCGCCCTGGGCGTCGATCCGGGCACTGACGACATCAGCGGTTTGCGCTACCACAAGATTTGCATACTCGCAGACGCGGATTCGGATGGCCTGCACATCGCAACGCTGTTGTGTGCGCTGTTTCTGCGACATTTCCGCGAACTCGTATTGGCCGGACATATATACGTCGCGATGCCGCCCTTGTACCGCGTCGATGTCGGCAAGGAAGTGTTTTATGCGCTCGACGAAGGTGAGCGTAAAGGCATTCTTGATCGTATTGAGGCCGAGAAAAAACGCGGCAAAGTGTCGGTCACACGCTTCAAGGGTCTCGGTGAAATGAATCCGGGGCAACTCCGCGAAACGACAATGAATCGCGATACGCGCCGGCTGGTACAGCTTACAGTCAGCGCCAATGACAAGGTCGATCAACTCATGGACATGCTGCTCGCAAAGAAACGTTCGAAAGATCGGCGCAAATGGCTAGAGAGCAAGGGCGATTTAGCTGGGGTATAAATGCTATGCAAAGCAGTCTTAATCTCGAGGGCGTAGAACAACAGCCCCTCAAGGAATACACCGAGAAAGCCTACCTCGACTATTCGATGTACGTCATTCTCGATCGCGCGCTGCCGGCCATCGGCGACGGTTTGAAACCCGTGCAGCGCCGCATTGTTTACTCGATGAGTGAGCTGGGTCTGTCGTCCGGATCCAAGCCGAAGAAATCGGCGCGGACGGTCGGTGACGTCATCGGCAAGTTTCATCCGCACGGCGATGCGGCCTGTTATGAAGCCATGGTGCTCATGGCACAGCCGTTTTCGTATCGCTACCCGCTTATCGAAGGGCAGGGCAACTGGGGCTCAACCGACGATCCCAAGTCTTTTGCGGCCATGCGTTACACGGAATCTCGCCTGGAGCCCTATGCGCGCAGTATGCTGTCGGAACTCGGCCACGGTACCGTCGACTGGCTTCCGAACTTCGATGGCACGTTGCAAGAGCCTGTCGTCCTGCCGGCACGCTTGCCGAATTTATTGCTGAACGGCACGACGGGCATTGCCGTAGGCATGTCCACGGACGTGCCGCCGCACAATCTCAAAGAGGTTGCGAGTGCGCTCATACACCTGATCGACAATCCCAAAGCGACCGTGACGGATTTGATGAAACACATCAAAGCGCCGGACTTTCCAACGGGTGGATTGCTCGTGTCGCCGCGCAATGAAATAAAGGAAATGTATACGACCGGATTGGGGACGCTGCGTTTGCGTGCTGCGTACAAGATTGAGAAAAGCGACATCATCATCACGTCGTTGCCGCACCAGATTTCGGGCAGCAAGATTCTTGAGCAGATTGCCGCACAGATGCGCAACAGGAAATTGCCGCAGGTAGACGATCTGCGCGACGAATCCGATCACGAGGATCCCACACGACTCGTTATCAGCAAGAAGCGTGGAGTCGATGCAGAACAACTGATGTCGCATTTATTTTCGACAACTTCACTCGAACGCACATTCCGCGTCAATATGAATGTCATTGGGCTGAACGGGCGGCCGCGCCTTTTCAATCTCGTCGAATTGCTGTCGGAGTGGCTCAAGTTTCGCAAGACGACCGTTAAGCGTCGACTGGAACACCGGCTGCAAATCGTTTCGGATCGATTGCATATTCTCGACGGCTTGCTGATCGCATACCTCAATATTGACGAGCTTATCGCGATCATTCGCAGTGAAGATGAGCCCAAACCTGTCTTGATGAAGAAATTCAGGCTGGCGGATATTCAGGCAGAAGCAATTCTGAATCTGCGACTGAGAAATCTGGCCAAGCTTGAAGAGATGAAGATCCGCGGTGAGCAGGAAGAGCTCGGTGATGAGTGCGATTCCTTGCAAAAAACTCTCAAGAGTGCCGCGAAGATGAAGACGCTGATCAAGAATGAGATTCTTGAGGATGCGGAGGCCTATGGTGACGATCGACGCACCGAGATTGTCGAGCGAGAGCCCGCACAGGCGATTGACGAAACACAGCTTGTTGCGAGTGAGCCGGTAACGGTCGTACTGTCGCAACGCGGTTACGCTCGCGCAGCCAAGGGTCACGAGATCGATCCAATGACCTTGAGTTACAAGTCGGGTGATTCCTACCTGGCCGCGGCGCAGGGCCGTAGCAATCAGTTGGCCATGTTTATCGACAGCACGGGTCGGGTGTACAGCATTATTGCGAACACCTTGCCATCGGCGCGCGGGCAGGGCGAACCGCTGTCGAGTCATTTCAAGCCACCTGACGGCGCGGAATTCTGCGGCGCAATGATCGGCGCTGAAGACCAGCGCTATTTGCTGGCGAGTGACGCCGGATTTGGATTTGTCGCCACGTTAAGTGAGCTCGTGTCCCGCAACAAGGCCGGCAAAGCGATTTTGCGTGTTCCAACTGGCGGCAAGGCTATTGTCCCATCGCCCGTGCCCGCGAATTCGGAGTGCCTGATCGCGGCCGTGAGTTCCATCGGTCGATTGCTGATGTTCGAAATGGACGAACTACCGGAACTCGCGAAGGGTAAGGGCAATAAGCTCATCAATATTCCGGGTCCGAAATACAAGGCAGGCGAAGAGCGACTGGTCGCTGCAGCCGTTGTCCCCGAGGACAGCGACCTGCAAGTGCATTGCGGTAACCGCATCATGACGATCAAGTGGAATGACACGGATAATTACTACGGCGAACGCGCGTTGCGCGGCCGCTTCCTGCCGCAGGGCTGGAGAAAAGTGGAGCGTCTGATTAGCTCATAAAAAGGGGTCAGAGTACATTAACGTCTATTAACATCGGATGATGACGTCCTTTGACGTTAATGTACTCTGACCCCCTTTTTATATTTAGCCGGCCTTGGAGTCCTTGCCGGAGGCGGGCATCTCAACGGTCTTGTCGTCCGCGACCATTTCCTCCGTGAGTTCGATGTTGAGTCCCGTGTCGTCGTCTGCAGCAATTCCATCATCGTTACCGGCCGGTAGATTAGCGGTTACGTCAATTGCTGTAACACTCGCAAGCGGCAGCTCGGTTGTCAGCTCATTGGAACGATCGGATTCCTCATCTTCTTCCATACGAATGCTAATGTCGGCGGCAGCTTTTTCTATTTCCATGTTCAGAGCTTGCGTCGCGGTCAACTCGTCTTCGTAGTCCTGCTCGACGATGTTGTAATCGATTTCCTTGCTGATCGTGTAATCGCCGGAAATCAGCGTTGCGTCACCGTCGTCCACCACGACGGCCTTGAGGTCGCGTTCAGTAACCTCTTCGGGAACCGGCATTTTCGTCGCGTCGATAATGACTGACATGTCGTAGTCGTCGTCACCGTCCTCGGGTAGTACTTCACTCTTGAGAATGGAGTCATCGTCGATATGCGGGGGGGCGATAATGTCGGTGCCGTCATTATCGTGGGGCTCGCCGGTATCTTCCGGCAGTTCCATATCGAGATGCGTGGTAACGGCGAAACCGAAGTCCTGCGCCACATCCATGTCCGTTGCCTTGTCGAGGCCGGTACCGATGACAAGATCGGCATCCAGGATCAGGTTTTCATGCGTGGGTGAGTCGTCGGAAAGGTCGAAATCAACAGCCGGGATCGCTGTCAGATTTTCCGTATTGCCATCGCTGTTACGGCGAAGAGGATGATGCGCCTCTTGCGGCTCTGGCGTTTGGCTGCCACGGCTGCGGCGACCAAACAGGAACAGTCCGGCGATCAGTGCAATACCGCCACCCACCAGCCACAGCAACCAGTTGATTCCCGATTGCGACGGTGGCTCGGTCGTGACGATTCTGGCAACCGGGACATTCGCGTTTACTGCGGTCGTCGGCGCCTCCAGTTCGACATCGAGAATGACATCAGCCGGCTGTTGTTCGACGGTGCTCGGAGCCGAGGCCGGTTGCAGCACGCTCGTATCGTCAGCTGCGGTGTCGAAAGGCTCAAATGCCACGGCTTCGAATTGCTCTTCAAGCACTTCGTCAACAATGCTTGCGGCGGGTTCCGGGGTTGCGACTTCGTCAACAACTGCACTTGTCGAAACGCTCTCGTAGATGCTCGACGCAGTTTCCTGGACTGTTGCGACAGGCGTGACCTGTGAAACGACGTCCGACGTATCGGCGAATGCAGCCTGTGCCACGAAGTCCGGCATGAGCAGCCAGCTTCCGGCCTTGAGGCGATTCGGGTCGTCATCCATAAAGGCATTCGGATTGGCGTCGAAGATCTGTGCGACGGCACTCCACAATCCGATGCTGCGGTTTTCAATTCGTTGTGCGATCAGGGACAGCGAGTCACCCGGTTGTACGCGATAGCGCACGCTACTATCAATCGGAGTGCGATTGACAGGCGCAGCAGTGTTTACAATCGGAGTGCGATTGACAGGCGCAGCAGTGTTTACAATCGGAGTGCGATTGACAGGCGCAGCATTGTTTACGGTTCTCGTGGCCGGGAGCGTGCTGGCCGAAACATCGGGTTTCGCGGTGCTGACCGGTGGAGTAACCGTCATCGTCGGTGCGGCAACAACCTGCGCCGGATCAATAAAAAGCATGTAGTCGCGACTTATGTTCGGCGTATAAGGACAGCGAATATTCAGGCGTACCGACACGAGTGGCTCATGCATAACGCCGCTGCCTGTCAACAGGATGACGCCGTTGGCAACAGTGAGCGTGCCACCGTGAACGGTGGGCAGGCCATGCGATGCGGCACCCGGGTTCAAGCTAACGCAATAGCTGGCGATGTTCTCGTTCGGCGCCAGGGCATACGCGATGCTGGCACGCAATGGCTGTCCAAGCGCGGATTGAACGCTGATCTCACCAAGCTCGATCGCGGAGGCGGGTGTGCTTGCCAGCCCACTGCCAACTGCAAGCAACGCGGGTATTATGGACTTCGTCGAATACTTCACTGAGCTGGACTCCGATTTTGGTGCAACTAACAGAGTAGGGAATCGTCACTTCTCTTTCTTTGACTGCATTCTATGTTTTGTCGTTACCTAACTGATAGCGCATGGTTCGAACATCGAAGTGTGATCTGCATCACACTAATTCAGGCGCTCTAAAAACACTAATTGGCGTTTGCGGCGGTTAGCTCAGCCAATGTATTGCGTGCGCCGCTGTCCGGATCTTCGAGGACGACTTCGGGCTCGTGAACATAATGTCCCTGCATGTAATCGAGACCGAGCTGGAACAGCACTGCCATTGCATTTGCGTTTTCCACACGCTCGGCAATTGTCTTGATTTTTCGCTCAGACGCGGCCCTGACGATTTTCTCCACGCTTGACTGCAATGCTGAATCCGCCATGAGTGAATGCAACAACTCACCATCAATCTTGATGTAGTCGGGCTGCAGCAAGTCGAGAATTTGAAAACGTTCCTGATCGGTACCGTAGTGTTCAAGTGCAAAGCCAACGCCCAGTTTTCGAAGTTGCTTGACAAGGCGCTGAGTCTGCCTGATGTGTTTCGCGGCATCGTGTTCCGGAATTTGCGCCACGAGTCGCGAGCAATCGAATTTACGTTTGTCGAACTCTTGTTCCATCCATGCAGCTGTCGATGAATCCAGTATGGACTGACGGGACAAACGTACAAACACGCGGTCTGCATTGTTGTTGTCACAAAACTCGATTGCCGACTTGATCATCCAGCGGTCGATATTTTTCATCATGTTATTTCGTTCAGCGGCCGGCATGAATTCCGACGGCAGAACGGAATTTCCCTGTTCGTCGATCATGCGAACGAGTAAGTCGTACATCTCCACAGAATCGCTGCGGAGCCCGGCAATCGGCAGTTGAGCAATGCGGAATCGGTCTTCCATGAGTGCGGCCTTGAGGTGCTTGACCCAGATCGCGTCGAATTCCTTTTGCTTTGTATCTTCGTGCGCCTCTTCATTCAGGAAGGCAGTGTTGCCGCCGGCAGCCTTGCCCATGTCATGAGCCGCGATCGTCGCTGCTACAAGCTCCTCAAGGTTGCTGAATATATCGGTGACGGCGCAAAGTCCGACTGTACAGGTCATGTGCATCGACTTGTCGCCGACTTCGAATATCTGATTGCAAATGTGCTTGGCAAGTTGCTGCCCCCAGACCTGACCATCGCGGGCACTGCCACGTTCCAGAAGCACCATCATCGACGTGCCTTCGAATCGTCCGGCTACGTCTCGCGGGTGCATGCGTTTTCGCAGTTCTTCCGAGAATAGCGCCAGCAGCTCCTCTGAATCGATGATGCCGACCTTGTCGCACAGATCAGCAAATTTATCGAGTTTGATGTATGCGAGGACATGCAAGCCGGATTTCGGCTTGCGTTTCAGGCGTTTCGTTATTCGTTCCAGAAACTGCGCGCGGTGAAAAAACAAGGTGGTGGGGTCGCGCTTCAGTGCATCGTGCACAAGCTTGGTCGGTTCCATCGAGGCCCTGTCCGGGCGAGCGATTTGTATCTGCACGGTCGGCGTGTTGTCGAAGTCCACTTTGCGAAATTCGAGCTGCAGCGGATCGTTCTCGCTGCTGTCAATTTGCGGCTGCGCGTCAAGTTTTTCGTGCTGCTGCCATTTGCCTGAAAGCGTCGCGACCAATGCACCTTTTAAAGCGGGATGGGACTGATCATCGAAATTATCCATGAGCGGCAAGCCCGCGACTTCATCGAGGCTGGTGGCTTTAAAAAGACCTATCCAGGCCTTGTTCGCTTCGACAATAATGCCTTCCTGAACGAGGGCAATTGCCGCAGTAGACGCCTGCATGAATTCGCGAACCTGCTTCTTGTACCCGGTCGCGGACTGTATCGTTGAGTTCAGAGCACGTTCGGCGCGCAGAGCACGCAGTTCACGCGAGACAACTGACGTTAGCCGTTTCTTGAGACCAATCGATACGAGGTCCACCGCGCCGTTGTGCATCGCTTCCTGGATGGACTTTTCGTCGGCAGTTTCGCGCAGTGCGATGAGCGGGACTTCCGGGTTAAAGCAGTCCTTGCTCCTGATCACCTCGCGGATCGAGTCGGGATAGTGATCACAATTCATAATGAGCAGTTCAATGCTGTCGTCGGAAAGCGCTTCGGCCAGCTTTGAGGGTTGGTTGACCCAATGACAATGAGCGGCATGCCCCGCATCGCGCAGAGTGCTGTTGATCAGCTCTACGTCGTCCTGGTTCTCCGAAAGTACGGCGATGGAAATGCTATGGCGGCCGTTCAAATTGCGTTCCTTGCCTGAGGCAGGCGCAATTCCTTCGCGCCCGTATTTTGTCTAATTGAGCTGGAGTCTAGCACTGCGTTTCGCGCAGTCAGCAATGGGATGGCAAAAGCGTGACGGGGCTCAACATTCGGTGACTAATTGGTGCATTTGAGCCGGAATCGGGGCGCAACAGGACCGATTTCAGCCACGAAAAAGGGCCCGATTAGCCCTCCCACGAGACGCCGACTCCGGTATCATGGCCGCCTTCTCAACTCGGTACAGACTATGGCCAAGTACAGCACCAACGAATTTCGTTCCGGTCTTCGTATCCTCATCGACCAACATCCCTGCATTATCGTAGAGAACGAATTCGTCAAACCCGGCAAAGGCCAGGCATTCAATCGCGTTCGGATTCGAAATCTCAAAACGGGCAAGACCGTCGACAAGACTTTCAAGTCCGGTGAAAGTGTGGAGGCGGCGGATGTTGTGGATACCGAAATGCAATACCTCTATACCGATGGCGAGTTCTGGCACTTCATGTTGCAAGATACGTTCGAGCAGTTTGCGGCGGATGCAGCGGCCATGGGTGAATCCAGGAACTGGATTACGGATGGCGATATTTGCCACATAACCTTGTGGAACAACACGCCGTTAATCGTGGCGGCGCCAAACTTCGTCGAATTGGAAATTACCGAAACCGATCCGGGTGTGAAGGGCGATACTGCGAGCGGTGGAGGGAAGCCGGCGACCCTGGTGACAGGTGCCGTCGTGCGAGTGCCGTTGTTTGTCGATCAGGGAGAAACCATCAAAGTCGATACGCGTTCAAAAGAATACGTGTCGCGGGTCAAATAAAACTTTCCCGATTCGCCTGCAGCTCGCAGAAAGTTTGACACAGGCTTTCGATCCCACGCTGGTCCTCTGCACTGAATCGATCCAGCGAAGGGCTGTCGATGTCGAGCACAGCAATCAGCTCGTCGCTTACGACGAGCGGGACGACAATCTCCGAACGCGATGCCGCATCACACGCGATGTGGCCGGGGAACGCATGCACGTCGGCGATGCGTTGCGTCTCACCCGTCGTGGCTGCCGTGCCGCATACGCCGGCACCTACGTTTATGTGCACGCAGGCGGGTTGTCCCTGGAACGGGCCCAGTACGAGCTCATCGCCGCGCAGCACATAGACGCCTAACCAGTTGATGTCATCGAACGCGTTATAGAGCAGGCCGACGAAGTTGGCGGCACTGGCAAGCGCGTCCGCTTCGTCAGCAAGCAAGGCGCGGAGCTGGCCGTTGAGCAATTTGTAATCGGGATCGGACATTCAGGCGAAGCTTACAATGTTTCGAATGTCATTGACGCCTGCGGCGACCATGTGCAGACGTTCGAAGCCAAGTGCAACGCCTGCGCACTCGGGCAGGCCGGCGTCCATCGCAGCAATCAGGTGTTCGTCGCGTGGCACCGTCGGCAGGCCCAACTTGCGGCGGATCTCAAGATCGTTGTCCATCCGCCGCAGCAGTTCCTTCGTGTCTCGCAACTCGACGTAGCCGTTTGCGAGTTCGATCTCGCCGTAGTAGATCTCGAATCGATCTGCGAGCCTGGCGTCGTGCGGGCAGTTCCTGGCGAGCGCAGCCTGCGATGCGGGATAGTGTTTTACGACAGTCAGGGAACTCGCGCTGAACTGCGGAACGATCCTGGTCGCCATGATGAGGTCGAGCCAGGCATCTCGATCGTCGCCCAGCGAACGCCGTAGCTGTTCGTCCGCGGCGACGACCTCGGCGAGGTCCTGGATTGATGCGGTGCGACTATCAATTTGCAGTTCATCGACGAAGCAATCGCAGTAGTCGCGCCTGGATGCGTTGCTTGCGAGATCGGTGTGCTCGAGAACAAATGCGATCATCTGCAATGTGTCGGCGATGATTCCATCGAGATTCGTTGCAAGGCGATACCACTCAATCATCGTGAATTCGGGCAAGTGCTGTCGGCCTTTTTCGCCATCGCGAAAAACGCGACAGATCGTGTAGATATCCGGATAGCCATCTGCGAGCAAGCGCTTCATGTGAAATTCGGGCGAC
>SMVB01239699.1_pt1 | contig 13632 bp, 11 predicted proteins | sample 2456461 | NCBI WGS metagenome assembly SMVB01 (sample SAMN11095934, study PRJNA526329) | marine sediment metagenome | biome: Marine sediment; feature: Surficial sediment; material: Deep marine sediment; isolation source: Hadal surficial sediment | place: Pacific Ocean | collected 2014-05 | depth...
AGTCCGTCCTCGCCCAGGACGACGTCGAGGACGTGGGAGTCTTCGGGAACACAGATCCCGACGAGTTCTGCATTGACCCCGACTTCGCGAGGTGACCCCGCCGCCTTCGCGCCACCACCCACCAACTCCTGCACGGGCGCCTCGGCAATGTCATAGACCGTTGTCTCGAAGCCTGCCGGGGCCAGATGCGCCGCGATCGGCAGACCCTGGTTCCCCAACCCGATGAATCCCACTCGAAGTGACATCGACACGTTCCTTTCATGACGGTTTCTTGGTCTCCACACCGTATCACATTTACCTTGCAGGCACATTGCAAATTCGGTAGGGTCGATTTGATCGCCAAGTCTCCCTAGGCGCGTTGTATCAGCGCTGCCGGTCCGGGAATGAGGTTCAACGACATGTCACATCCAGGGGGAAGGCCGCCACCGGTGCTGTCGCGTTCGCGACCGTTGCTCGGCCATCTGGGCGAACTGCGCCGGGATCCCATTGGGTTGTTTCAGAGAGTGCGCGACGAACTCGGGGAAATTGGCGAGATCAACTTTGCGGGCAATCGCGTTGTGATGATGATGGGAGAGGAGGCTCAAGAAGCTTTCTTCCGCGGCAGTGACGAGCAACTCGATCAGGCCGCCGCCTACCCGTTCATGACCCCGATCTTCGGCGAGGGCGTGGTCTTCGACGGCACCCCGGAACAGCGCAAACAGGCGATCCGCAACCAATCCCTCACCGCGAAGTTCATGAAGGGACACGCCGAAACGATCTCCAACGAGGTCACGCGAATGATCGATCGACTCGGCGACGAAGGCGAGATCGATCTACTCGACTTCTTTTCTGAACTCACCATGTACACCTCGAGCGCCTGCCTGATTGGCAAGGAATTTCGCGAGGAGTTGACTCCCGAATACTTCCAGACCTTCTACGACCTGGAAAAGGGCACCGATGCAATCGCGTACGTGAACGCCAACCTTCCGCTGCCGGCATTTCGCGCGCGGGATCGCGCGCGCAAACGCCTGGTGGCTCTGCTCACCGACGTCTTCGAACGGCGGCGCAACGACCCCGACGCGAAACCCGAGTTGTTCGATGTGCTGCTCACCTTGAAAGACAAGGACGGTGAGCCGAGGTATCCGATCCACAAGATCACCGGCATGTTCATATCCCTCATGTTCGCGGGGCATCATACGACTTCTGGCAGCGCGGCCTGGACCTTGATCGAGTTGCTCAAGCATCCACATATCATGAAGGACGTGGTCAGGGAACTCGATGAACTCTACGCCGATGGTCGCGAGGTCAGCTACCAGGCGCTGCGCGAAATTCCCGCCCTCGAACATTCGATCCTCGAAGCCCTGCGGCTGCACCCGCCGCTGATCATCTTGATGCGCAAAGTGACGTACGACTTTCACTACAAAGGCTTCACGATCCCCGCCGGCAAGCTGGTTGGGGTGTCGCCTGCGGTTTCGAACCGCATGCCCGAGTGCTTCCCTGAGCCCAACCGCTACGACCCGAGCCGCTACGAGCAAGGTCGCGAAGAAGAAAAACAGATCTTTGCCTGGATTCCCTTCGGCGCGGGACACCACCGCTGCGTGGGCTCTGCCTTCGCGATGATGCAACTCAAGGCGATCTTCAGCGACCTGCTGCGCCACTACGACTTTGAATTGACCCAGCCGCATCCGAGTTACCAGAACGACCACTCGAAGATGGTCGTCCAGTTGAAGCAGCCTTGTCGGGCTCGCTATCGCCGGCGAATAGCGGCATCCCCTGCGTCCGTCGTCTCTTCCGAAAGCAAACGAGAGGCTGCGGCCCCGGGAACTTTCCGGATTTGCGTCGACCTGGACCTGTGTCAGGGCCACGGCGTTTGCGTGACTGAAGCACCCGATGTCTTCGAAGTCGTGCGCGAGGACAACAAGGTCGCGTTGCGCAGTCGCGATCACGGCGAAGAACATCGCGCCGGGGTTGAACTGGCTGTGAAACACTGCCCCACCCGCGCGTTGTCCATTGAAACTGACCCCTGAACTAGCATGAGGTAGGCCGATGCCCGCGTTTCCCCGAGACGAAATGGAAGAAATGGTCGACCGCTGGGTTGCGGCCAACAACGCGGCCGGCAGCAGCGGCGACTGGTCGAAGATGTCCGACTTCTACACCGACGATGCCCTCTATACCTGGAACATGGGGCCCAAGTGGGAATTCGTCGCTCGGGGTCGCAAGCAGATTCAGGAATGGGCCTTTGGCTCGGAGATGAGTGGGCTCGAGCACTGGACCTATCCCTACGTGCGACGCTTGATCGACGATCAAAAGGGAGAGTTTCTCGGTATCTGGCGGCAAATCGCGCCGGTCGAAGATCCCGACGGTGTACCGTATGAAATTCACGGCACCGGGGGCAGTTGGTTCCGCTATGCGGGCAATTTCAAATGGAGTTGGCAGCGGGACTTCTTTGACCATGGCAATGCGGGGGCGGTATTTGGCGCCATGATGAAAAACAACCAGCTGACCGAACGCATGCAAGAACGCATGAAGGCGGGCAGCAAGATGCCGGGCTGGACCAAACGAGAGGAGTTCGACTGGTTTACGACCCTCGTAGACCCGGACGCCTGAGGAAACCCATGTCACTGCTTGACGATTACTCGGGCCCCTTCGACCCCGATGCAACGCTGGAAAGTTTTTCGCGCCAGACTCTCGCCCACCTCGGGCGCGAGTTTCTGTTGAACGGACATCTGCAAGATCGCGTCGGGCTCCCGTTGGTGGCAAAGCTTCTGGGCGGGGAGTCGTATGTCGATTTTTCGATCGAAGAATGGATGGGCGCGAGCCCGATCTATTCGCTGCGTATGCAGCGGGCGCTAAATTTCGAGGGCCACGACGTCGGGACCGTGTTCAAGAACCTGCAATTCGACATCGGCGCCCCCCATCAGTTCATGGACTTTCAGTTCCGCCTCGATCGCCCGGACTACGGCGAGTTTTGGCTGCCCCACTGCGGCGCCCTGCTCGACGTAGAGCCCTTTGGCGAAAAACAGGTCAAACTCATGTGCCACAACATCGAAGATCCCACCTTCGACGCCACCGCGGCGGCCACCCATCCGTGCATGAAGATGCGCCCGATCCACCGACCGCCGCGCAACCCCACCGACGGGACCCCCCATTGTCGTTGGTCGGTCTCGATCGGCGACGAAGCGGAGCCGTTCGAGCAGCATCCCAATCTCGAGATCGTGGGTCGTTCAAAAATTGCGAGCGTGGCCGTGCTCGTTCCAGACGCAGACGGCGAACCCGGCGGCATGCTCGACTACTCGGGCCCCTTCGATCCCGGCTTTCAGTTCGAAGACCTGGCCCATCGCGCACTCGTGATTGCCTGCCAGGAGTTCGCCGTGCAGAGCCACCTGCTGACCCGGGCCTTCATGCTCTGCGCCGCGCAACGGCAAAGCGACGACGTCGCTACCGATTTGGGAACCGCTCAGTGGACGGGCATCGCCGCCTTGACCGCCGAACGCCTCGCGAAGCTGCTCCGGATCACGGGCGATTCGATCGAGGACGTGGCCAAGATCTTTCAGCTTCACCCGTGCTTCTATCCGCGCAGCTACCTGGACTTTCGCGTAGAGGTCACGGGACCCCTGAGTGCGCGCATCGCAATGGGGGACTCGCCGGCGTTCGAAGAGGGGGACCCCTACTCGTGGTTCGCAAGTCTCGCATGCGAACCCCACCGAGCGCTCGATGCGATCGCAGGCAGGATCAATCCCCGGGCGCGCTGCAGCCCGGTCAAAGACCCCGTAGACGCGCGCCTGGCCTGGGATGTCGTAATCGATCCGACTTCGACTCCCCAAGAACCACCCCAGGAGCTGGCGCTTGCCAAGATCAGTCGCGGCGCGACTTTCGAATTCGAACAACGGCGAAGTCTGCGAACGTAGGCGCTTCGAACTGAACCAGCGCGAATCTCGAAGAGAGCTCGAAGGTAGATGTAAGGTAGATCGAAGAGAGAGGACCCTGTGGAGTTCTGCATCGCCGTCGCGTACACCGATCCCAACGATCTCTGCGAAATTGCACGCACAGCCGAAGCCGCGGGTTTTGGTGGCATCATCGTCTCCGATCACTTGATCTATCCCGGCGAACTCCGCACGCCCTATCCCTACACCTCCCACGGCCGACCGCGCTGGGAAGTCGATACTCCCTGGCCCGACCCGCTGATCGCCGTGGGAGCAATGGCCGCGGTCACCGAACGCATTCGCTTCATCGTGAGCATCTACTTGCTGGGACTGCGCCATCCCGTGCTCGCGGCCAAGAGTGTCGCGACCGCCGCGGTGATGTCTCAAAACCGGCTGACTCTCGGAGTGGGTGCGGGGTGGATGCGCGAAGAGTTCGAGTTGCTCGGCCAGTCGTTCGCCGGGCGCGGCCGCAGGCTCGACGAAGCCATCGAGATCCTGCGCAAGTTGTTTCGCGGCGGCATGGTCGAGCACCGCGGAGAGTTTTTCGACTTTGACCCGATTCAGATGAGCCCCGTACCGGATCGAGCCGTGCCGTTCTACGGCGGCGGCATCTCGGAACCCGCCCTGCGCCGAGCCGCCACGCTCTGCGACGGCTGGGCCTCTGAAATCCAGACCACCGAAGAACTCGACAACATCATCGCGAAGCTCCGGGCACTCCGCAGCGATTCAGCCAGAGCCGACAAACCGTTCGGAATCTGCGCGGCCCTGCGCGACGTCTCCGACCTCGACGGCTATCGCGCCATGGCCGAGCGCGGCGTAACCGAACTCATCACGGTTCCCTGGCTCTTCTACGCCGATGCCGCGCAGAGTTGCGCCCAAAAATGTGACGGAATTCGCCGTTTTGCGGACGAGGTCATCACCAAGCTCTAGTCGGGCTCGAACCCAGCACCAACTCAGCAACACCCCGAGCAGCAGTAGATTGAAGAATCCCGCAGAGTCGAGCTACGCTCACACCTGCGCAGTACCCCCAATTCCCGGAGGCCCTCCATGACCCAAGACACCCTTCAGACCGTGACCGGCGCCATCAAGCCCGACGCCCTCGGCAAGACCTTGATGCACGAACACTTGATGATTGGATACCCGGGCTCGGAGGTCGATACCGTCAACCCCGGACCGAAGCTCGACGAGCGAGTAGCCAAGTGCATCGACCGCATCGCAGAGATCCAGGACCTCGGCTTCAGTTCGCTGCTCGACCCCTGCCCTTCGGATCTCGGCCGCGATGTCGAATTGATGGCCAAGGTCGCGCAGAAGACGGGCTTTCAGATCATCTGTGCCACCGGGTTGTACAAGCAATCCGAAGGTGGGTATCCCTACTGGCAGATGCGCCAGAGCTTTGGACCGACCGTCGACGCAATGGCTGAAATCTTCATCAAAGAGATCAGCGAAGGCATCGGCAGCACCGGCGTTCGCGCCGGCATCATCAAAGTGGCGACGGGTCCAGGCGAGATGACCGACTACGAGCGCGGCGTTTTCGAGGCCGCGGCAAAGGCCTCGGTCGAAACCGGCGCGCCGATCACCACCCACACCGACAAGGGCACGGTCGGCGACCTGCAACAACAGGTCCTGACCGAAAATGGTGCAAAGGCTCATCAGATCGTGATCGGCCACTCGTGTGGCACCTCGGACCACGACTACCACATGAAGGTCGCGCGGGGCGGCTCGTATCTCGGCTTCGATCGCTTCGGTCTCGATGTCGTGCAACCCGACGACGAGCGGGTCGCGTCGCTAGCGCGCTTGATCGAAAACGGCGCGGGAGATCGCGTCGTCATATCTCATGATTCGGTCTGGTGCTGGCGCGGACAACCCTTTCCCCCCGCCGTCGAAAAAGCCATGACCGAAGTCTGGAATCCATCGCACTTCAGCCTGCGCATCGTCCCGAAGCTCAAGGATCGCGGAATTACCGACGAGCAGATCGATGCCTTGCTGATCGACAATCCCCGGCGCTTCTTCGCGGGGGAAAAACTCGCGACCCTGTCCTGATCACAGCACCTTCGTCCGGGCCATCCCGGCGGCACCACTGGGCATGGAGCGCAGCAGCCCTTCCTGGCGAAACGAAGCGACGAGCTTGCCCGACTTGTAGATTCGGCCGATCCCGTCGCACAGCCCGCGCCCGACGTGCACGCTCTCGTGTTGAAACAGGAACCAGTCATCAACAGGCCCGGGATCGTGAAAGTGCACCGTGATCGTGAGCACTCCGGTCGATAGGCTCCGGTGGGCGTCCAATTCTCCAATGCCGGGGTGAGGCCGCATCGCGACGCCGATCAGGAGCGGGCCACACATCTGGGCGATCAGCGCCTGGCAGAGCGCCAACTCCTTCGGGCACTCGGCAAACCGCACCCAGGCATCTAGCGTCGGCGGGCCGATCTTGTCGGGTTCTACGTAGTCGGTCCCTTCCACGAAGCGCACGTCGCGCCCGATCGTGCCGAGGGCGAAGGGCTCGCACTGGTCGGGGCCCGGCAGCGAAGGGGCTTCGTCGACCCGGCGCACCAGGTCTTCGGCGTCCCCATCCAGCATGATCAAAGCCCTGGCACAGCTGCGGCCTGCCTGGCGCACCTCGACTGAAAGCGATGCAAAGTTGCGCCCGGAGTGAAGTGAGTCGATTTCAAAGTCGACTGGAGCCTCGCTGCTGGCCGCCCGGGCAAAGATCATGTGTGCCGACTTTACGACTCGCCCGGGCTCCCGGCGAACCGCCGCAACGATCGCCTGGCCGAGCAGCTGTGAGCCATCGACAACAGTGCGCCCGCTGCCCCCGACACCGGACAACCGCGCCGGGATCGTGTCACCGCGGAAGCGATCGTCGCCCAGACGGGTCACGTCGAGGACGTCGATCAGTTCGGCCAGGGTCCAGGGTTCTTGCGGTCCTTGATCAGACATTGAGTCTCTCTTTTGAAAACGCTCGGAGCCATCGACGATACGGAAAGTTACGGGCCGCGCAACGCGAGCGGAACCGGGTTTGCCCGAGGGCTACGCTCATCTGGGTGCACTTCCGTGCGCAATTCAGGAGACCGAAAAAATGAACATCGATTGGCGAGATCTCGAGGCGGTGAAGCGAGTCAAGTACAAGTACATGCGCTGCGTCGACCAGAAGAACTGGAAGGAGCTGGAATCGTGCTTTACCAAAGACGCGACAGCCAGCTACAGCGGCGGCAAATACGCCGCGGACGGCCGCACCGCCATCCTCGAGTTTCTGGTGCGAACCCTCGACAGCAAGGACATCTTGACGAGCCATTGTGTCCATCATCCCGAAATCGACTTTCAAAGCGAGACCGAGGCCACCGGGATCTGGGCGCTCGAAGACACGGTGATCCACGAGACGTTTGGAGTCACGATCCGCGGCTCGGCCTTCTACGAAGACCGCTACGTGAAAGAACCCGACGGCAAGTGGCGCATCGCGCACACGGGCTACAAAAGGACCTATGAAGAAATGTTCGCCCGGGCCTCGATCGAGGGACTTCGCCTCACGGCACACCGCTGGAAGACCGACGGCCAGAGCGAAATCAATCCCTGATCCGCAGCGGCCCCGTACCCGAAAGCTACTTGCGATAGGGGTGATGCCAGACCACTTCTTTGCGAGGAATCTCGGCAATTTCGCTTTTGAACGCCGAACCCAACTTTTGCCAGGCCAGGGTCACCGCGTCTTCGTGCTCGTAGTCGAAGGGATCGCCCAGGTTGAGTTCCGCCTCGTCGCCGGGCGGGAGCGGGTTGTCCTTGTACCAACGAACCGTGTGTTCGAGCGCGTCTTCAAAGGAGACGATGTCCCGGTAGCCGAGTTGGGTCTTGATCTTGTCGATGCTCGGAACCCAGTGATGGCGATACAACAACTGTGGCGGCGATGCGCGAAAGCCTTCCGGCAGCAGATGAAACGGAATCTCGATCAACTCGAATTCGTGTTCCAACACCGTGCAAATGCCTTTCACCCATTCGTGGTTGTACTGAAGGCGATCGTCGCGAATGTTGTAGATCTGTCCCGCCGCGTTTTCCGGTTGCTCGACCGCGAGCATGATGGCGTGGGCGATGTTCTCGGCGTATCCCCTCGCCACCAGGGTGAGCCCGCCACCGGGCAGGATCAGCGTGCGGCGCCCGTCGAGCACACGCCGCACCACACCCCATTCGGCGGGGCAAATATTGTGCGTGCCGTAGATCAGCGGATAACGAAAGTGGGTCGCGTTGAAATCGCCCCTGGCGTGAGCCTCGAGCACCAACCCCTCCATCGCCCGCACGGCCGCTGAAAACTGCGACTCGGTTTCTGCTACCGCGAGCGCGTGATCTTCTTCCATGAACAGCGGCGTCGGGTCGGTCGTCTCCCAGGGGTTGCGCGCAATCATGTCGCCCCAGCCCTTGTAGATCGGCGCCAGGCCACCCACGGAAATGAAGCGTTCGGTTTTTCCCGCGACGGCCCTGGTCACGTGCTTGAGCATGCCGTAGGTCGCGATCACGAGGCTGAAGCTGCGCCCGTCGAGCGCCGCTTCGAGGGCATCGAGCTTGTAGGGGCTCGCGTGAATGTGTTCGACTTCGTCCGGGAGGTCCGGCTCGTGATTGCCGGTATGGAGAATTGCAACCCGGTAGCCGCGCTCGAGCAATTGGTTGACGATCACGATTCCGGTGGCGCCCGCACCACCGATCACGAGAGCACGCTGCATCAGTTGGACCAGTAGATGTATTCGTCGCCGAGTTCGTCTTGAACCGTCAGATCTTTATCGATATTGATCGGAAACGAGGCTTGGGAGGGCCACAAGGGTTCCGCTTGCTCGGCATTGTGCACGGCCAACGCGGCGCGCAATTCCGCAAGCTTGATCGGGCGTTGCTCTGCCAGGTTGTTCTGCTCGTTCGGATCTGCCGCAAAATCGAACAGCCACTCGGTCCCGGGCGGATCGCTGACGTTCAATTTCCAACCATCGACCAATGCACTCTGGGACGCGCCGCTGCGCCAGAACAATGCTCGGTGGGGGACACCCTCGGCGTCAGCCTGGGCGAAGGGTACGAGGTCGACCCCATCGATCATGCGATCCTTGGGCAGCGGTGCAGAACCAGCGGCCGCAGCGGTCGCAAAGATATCGAAATGATGAACCGGCACAGAGCTGGTCTGGCCCGCCGCGATGCGGGCGGGCCATTTCATCAAGTAGGGAACGTGAATGCCGCCCTCGAATAGCGTGATCTTCCATCCCCGAAAAGGATCGTTGACATCGGGCAAACCGATGTAACCGGCCCCACCGTTGTCCGAGGTGAAGATCACCAGGGTATTGTCCTCGAGGCCATTGGCGCGAAGCGCGTCCAACACCTGACCGACGCCGCGATCGAGGGCGCGGATCATCGCGGCGTAAACCCGTTCGCGATGCAACTCGATATGAGAGAGTGCCGCGTAATCCGCCTGGGTGGCTTGAAGCGGGGTGTGCGGGGCCCAGTGTGCTAGGTAGAGGAAGAAAGGCCGATCCTTGTTGGCCTCGATCACCTTGACCGCTTCTTCGGTGTAGTAGTCGGTCAGGTACTTCGCCGGTTCGAAGGCTTCGCCGCCGTTGAACGTGGCTGCAAATTGCAGCGCACGCCAGAGGAAGCGATCGATCGGGTCGAAGTCTTGTTTCGCGTTGACGACGTCCGGGTGGTCCTTCGGCAGATACAGACCACTGGCCATCAAGAGGCTTTCGTCAAAGCCCTGGTCTTCGGGCGCCATGCCGTTGTCGCGACCGAGATGCCACTTGCCGATGTGCGCCGTGTGGTAGCCCTGTTGCTGGAGCAACTCCGCGATCGTGACTTCCGACGCGGGCATTCCCATCAATTCATAGGGCACACTGACCGCGCCGGGGTTGGGGATTCTGACGCGGAGCCTGTCCGGATCCTCGTCGCCGATCATTCCCATCAGGGTCATCATGCCCGGCGGAGTCGGGGTGAACTCGAACCCAAAGCGCGTCCCGTAGCGACCCGACATAATGGCGGCGCGAGACGGTGCGCAGGTTCCGTTGGCCGCGTAGCCGTTGATGAAGCTGATGCCGTCGGCCGCGAGCGAATCGATGTTGGGCGTGGGCACGCTGCCACCCGCGACACCACCGCCGCGAAACGTGAGATCGTTCCAACCCAGATCGTCGGCCAGGATCAACACGATGTTCGGCGGGCGCTCGCCCGGCCCGCGGCCCTCAGGGTCGACGGCAGAGGCCCATTTCACCTGTTGGTTCGGGCCGATAGCCATGTATCGCTGAGCCATTACTTCAATGGCTCTGAGCGCCAATTCTGTCCGGTTCGTCCAGACCCCGATTGCGAGCATTACCAGCGCCGCAACGACACCCAGCGCGGTCTTGGCCAACCAACCCATTCAAATTCCTCTTCTACCGGACCAGCTCTATAGAAAGATCAACAAATAGACTACCGCGATCGCCAACTGAACCGCGGCATAAGGCAGCGCTCGCACTACGAAACCCACGAACGACAGAGAGATACCGCTCTTGTGGATGATCGTTACCGCCACCAAGGTCGATGCCGAACCGATCGGAGTGATGTTGCCGCCCAGGTTCGCGCCGAAGATCACCGCCCACCAGTAGGGCGAGTCCCCGGCGAGATCGAGTCCACCCAGAATACTCGCCAGCATCGCAGCTAGCGGAATGTTGTCGGTAACCGAACTCGCCGCCGCAGATGCGACGAGCAAGACGCCCGGCCCGGTCGTCTCGCCCATGTTCAAGATCGGCATCAGGAAACCACCGATCAGATGCAGCACCTGTGCGTGTTCCATCACGTTGATGACGATGAACAGGGCCGCAAAGAAGGCGAGCAGGTCCCAGTCGATCTCGCGATAGAAGCGGTCCGCAGTCGCCTTGTGTTGGAGCAACGCGAGGATCGCAAACGACATGGCCACGTAACCCATGCCGAGTTGATTCAGCAGGGTGCCGGGAATCGACGCACTCGCGATCACGATGATGAAGGCCAACAGTGACGCGCCCCCCACCCAGAACCGCCACGGCGAATCGATGCCATCGTTTTCGTCAAACCCCGCGACCATGCGAGCAGCCTCGGCGCGCGCCTCATCGTCCGCCAGCCGGTGAATACCAAACAACTTTGCGCCCATCGCGATCGTGACCGCAGACGCGACCACGACATACGGCGACGCGGCGATGAAAAACTCGACGAAGCTGATTCCGGCCGCGTTGCCTACGATGATGTTGGGCACCGAGCTGATCAGGGTCAGCAAGCCGCCCACATTGGTCAAGAACGCCTCGACCAGAAGAAAGCCGAGCAGCTTTTCCGATATTTCCAGCCGGCGCAGGGAAACCCCCGTCAGCGAACCGACGATGATCATCGCGGTGACGTTGTTGAGCACCGCCGAAAACAGCACCGTCATCGACCCGTACGCGATGAGCAGGATCAGCGGATCGCCTTTGGAAGCCTTGGTGAGCCGTAGGGCGATCCAGGTAAAGAGTCCCGACTTGGCCGTCACATCCACGAACAGCGACGACCCCAATATGATCGATATGACGCCCCAGTCGATGGCCGGGATGTAAATTGGCAGGTGGACGACGGTGTCGCCAACGTGCAGATCCATCTCCGAAAACGGCAACAAACCAAACACGCCACCGAGCAGCAGGGTCACGACTGCGAAGGTGCCCACGATGACGGATTTTTTTGCGTGGAGCTTCTCTTCGAGGGCCAGACACAGAATCATCGCCACCAGCAGCCCGGCGAAGAAGAGCGTAACGCCGGTCGACACCTCGTGGGTGGCTGCGGCCATCACTGCGTCACTCGTCATACTTGAAACTCACAGCAGCAACAGCGGAATGTTCCGCAGTTCCACGGCGAGTTGGTAGGACTGTCCCTGCATCGCAGGTTGGCCGTCCTCCCAGGTGTTGAGCACCAGTAGATCACAGCGATGGTCTTCGACCAGTCGCCGATAGTCCGCGACGCGGTCGCCCATCTCCACGATGGATTCGATTTCGACCGGGACCTCTCGCGCCTTGATCTCCCGGCGGCACGATTCGATGTAGTCCCGCGGTTGTTTGAGCAGCTGCGCCTCAACGAGTTGTCGCACGTCGTCGGTTTCGATTTCTGGAATCTTTTCAACCGCGGACACGAAGTGATCGAACTGTCGTCGGCTCTCGATATGGGTGAGCCAACAGGTCCCGGACGGCGCTGTGAACTGCAGCGCGTAGTCGACCAGGCGCGCATCGGCGGTCAAATGATTCGTAATGGCCATCACGGTGTTGGTGTCGGACATGGTGTGGGGTAGCGCGTGATCTGCTTCGGGGTGCGGCAAAATGAGGATCGGAATTTTGGTCACCTGCGCGAGGACGTCGAGGTACTCCCCCAGCCCATGGGGCCAGTGCCAGGCATCGGACTGCAGGTGCCGATAGGTCACGACCAGGTCCGGAGCCTCTCGCTCGATCCGCTCCAGCAAGTCGCCGACGTTTGCGTAGTCCGTACGGCCGAGGTGCCGCCACACCAGGTTGTCTCCGAGCACAGACAAGAACGTGCGCAGGCGCGCGAGTATGGGCGTGGCTTCTGCGTCGCTCAAGTCCGTCACCACCACCACGCGTGACACATCGATCTGGCCAAACGCGTAGACCGGCTTGTCCGCGGACTTGAAAACAGATTCGAAGGTATTGAGGTTGGTCATGACCTGACAGAACGTACCGAACCTGCCGCCGCAGAGCAGCCATCAAGGGTCTCGCCGGCTAAAACGCAGTAGAAAACTGTTCGGCCTTCGCGTACTTCCAACGGCTCCGCCAGCCGGCTGGAACCGATGATTCGTCGAGTAAACAGCCCCTTGGAAGGTATTCGTAGATCTCTGCAAAGGTCTTGATCTCGACTGCGCTGATTCGCGTCAGGACGTGGTGGGGGCTGATGCGCTCGGGAGACTCGAGCCCACAACTCGCGATGAGCTCGAGAAACGCGTGGACGGTGTCTTCGTGATAGCGCTGAACCCGCGGCGCCTTGTCCGAGACGACGAGTCCCTGGTAGCGGGCCGGGTCCTGGGTCGCGACCCCCACTGGGCAATCGTTTGCGTTGCAGCGCCGCGCCTGAATACAACCCAGCGCAAACATCATGGCGCGGGCGGCGTTGCACATGTCGGCACCCAGCGCGATGGCGCGCACGATGTGAAAGCCCGTCACAATCTTGCCCGCGGCGATCACGCGTATCCGATCGCGAAGCCCGATGCCCCGCAGCGCGCTGTTGACGAACAACAGGCCGTCGCGCAGGGGCATCCCGACCGAGTTGGTGAGTTCTACAGGTGCGGCGCCCGTCCCACCTTCGGCTCCGTCGACGGTGATAAAGTCGGGCGTGATGCCCGTCTCGAGCATCGCCTTGCAGACGCCCAGGAACTCGCTCCGATGTCCGATACAGAGCTTGAATCCGACGGGCTTCCCCCCGGATAGATCACGCAGCTTCGCCACGAACTCCAGCAAGCCGATGGGCGTATCGAAGGCGCCGTGAGCCGGAGGGGACAACACGTCTTTTCCGAGCGGCACGCCGCGCATTTCTGCGATCTCATGGGTCAGTTTCGCGGCGGGTAGGATACCACCGTGACCGGGCTTGGCGCCCTGGGACAATTTGATCTCGATCATTTTGATGCTGTCGGTCGACGCGCGGTCCGCGAACGCCGACGGATCGAAATCGCCGCCGAGGGTGCGACAGCCAAAGAAACCGGTGCCGATCTGCCAGCTCAGATCTCCACAGTGTTCGAGATGATACG
>SMVB01385515.1_pt1 | contig 13630 bp, 24 predicted proteins | sample 2456461 | NCBI WGS metagenome assembly SMVB01 (sample SAMN11095934, study PRJNA526329) | marine sediment metagenome | biome: Marine sediment; feature: Surficial sediment; material: Deep marine sediment; isolation source: Hadal surficial sediment | place: Pacific Ocean | collected 2014-05 | depth...
ACATAAGGTGGCACCCCTCCTGGGTTTAACATAACGACTTGACATAATGCGCCTCCCACTTGAATAAAATATTTGAGTACCTGATATCCCTTTAACACAGTAGCGTTGCCGTGTACCTTGACCGGGGAGTTGTGCTACACTGCTTGCCTGAAACGGGCGGCTATTGGCATCCTCAGATCCTAGGCACGGTGAGGTTGTACGCTCCGGATGAGCATGGTGGTCCGGTGGAGACCTGAGAAACTGAACGCCTGCAGTTTTTGATGTTTGCTTTACTTCCAATAGTGACCCGGCAATGCTTCCGCTGCGTCGGCAAGCGAGGGGACATGCCTGTACCGCATTGAACGTCGGTTTCGGACCCGACGGGAATCCAGGGCGGCATCCAGATGTCCCCGGTACTTTTCCATTGCCTGAGGCTCGCGTGTAATGAAGAGTGTCGAAAAGCTTCCCGAGGACCAGGTCGCTTTCTATAAAGAGATGGGTTACGGCTCAGCGATCCGACTCGATGGTGAGATCGTCGCCTTGGGTCCTTTCCTCTACACCACCGGCATCGTCTGTGGCATGGATGAGACCGGATACAAACACCGTTTCTGTTATCACTCGCCCGACCTGGCCTTGATCGCTCTGCTGGCTTGGATTGGTTCCGACGATGCTGAGCCCGCTTCTTTCATCACCAAAAAATAATTTTACATAATCCTCCCCCCTTATTTTACCTTGTGCGCGGCAGCGCTCCAGTATAGTATCAAGGGTGAGAGTGCCTTCTCTTCCTCTGTTGGGGTTGCGTGAATCGGCACTCTGAATGCGGGTGAGGACCCCCGACTTTGGTTTAGGCTGTATTAAGGCGCGACGCCCGCAAAGTTGAAACGTCGCTATAGCCGTACCTCCGTCGGGGATCCAATTCGATAATAACAAAAGGAGCCCTCGATGTTCTCAGTCTCTCAAAAACGCGACATCTCCGATGCCGTACAAAAGATCCTGCGCGCCACCTCTCATCCCGAACTCCCGACAACCGGTGAGGTCTCTTTCAAGCTGCACGTCGATGGCGCGGAAGAGTGGTCTTTCGCTGATATCCAGAACAACGGTGCCGTGGGAAACCCTTCTCTGAATCCGCACAACGAGTTGATGGATTCGCTGCCAGAAGAAGAAGCGCGCTCGCTGATCTCCAAAGCGCAGGATCTGCCGCTCCCCGATCCACCCATGCCCGATCCCCGCAACACGCCCGAGGAATTCTTTTCGGGACGCTGGCTTGCAGCCTATAAGGAGATGGTGAAGGCGGAGATTCAACAGCTGGTGGATCGCATGAATGCGCTGGTAAAAGCGGTGGAAGGATTCGCCCAAGACACCAGAAACTCGGAAACGCGCATCCAGCGGTTGGAAGATCGGGACCGTATCCAAGACCAGCTGTCCGCTGAAGTGAGTAACGCGATGAACAAGATGCAGACCTTCCTCACGCCGATCATGGAAGACAACCTGATCCAGCATCACTCAGATCAGCTTGAGAACCTGATGATCTCGATACGCCAACTCGGTTCCGGTAAGGCGACTTAAGTGTGCGATTCGATCTTAAAAAAGCATGTAAACACTGTCCGTTTGCCAATACGCCGGATCGCATTACCTTCCAGTGCCGTGAGCGCGCTGAAGAGATTGAGGAAATCGCTTACCGGCAAGGTTTTGTCTGTCATCAGCATGCCGAAGAAGTCGAAGATCACGAAGGATTCGGTAGCTACCATTTCAGCCATGACGGATCGTCTCAACATTGTTTTGGCGCGCTCGCCATGTACCTCCGGGACGGTGGCGCGAACGTCCCATGGGAACACGCGATTGACGCGGATCCTGGACTCGAAGTTCGTTGGTGGTCACGTGCAAATGCCGATGCTCTCGCCACATGTTTCACCAACGAAGAGGAGTTCTTAAAAGCCAATGAGTAACTGCATCATTCCAGACTGCGAAGAAGAGGTGAAATACATCTACCTGCAAGTCTGCAGCGCGTGTTACGCGGGACTCACCACCTGGCGTGGACGTTCCCTTCAAGATAAAGAATTCAGACTGGGCAGGAACAGACGTCTGGTCTCGCGCATGGACTTCATCATGGACAACCCGAAACATCACGCCAAACGCACGCCGCTGAGAAGGAAGAAGCGATGACGCTGAATAATTTCACCTCTAAGACCGAAGTCGATGCGTGGGAAATCGATTACTACGACACCGATTGGCAAGGGCAAAAGTTTGCGAAACCGCAACTTGGTATTCGCGTTAACGGAGGCGTCTGGCTTGAACTGCGTGCGTTGTTGGAGTACGCAGCACTGCGGCAGGTAGCGTTGGCTGATGCAAAATAAATTCATACCTAAAAAGCGCGTTACTGTGTACTGCGACGGCTGCAAAACAGAGTTCACCGTGGACTTGGAAAAGGCAAAGAAAGTGGCCTACTGCCCAGTCTGCGGTGGCTGCGGAATTGCCATCGAAAATACCCGTTGGTTGCAGTCATGATTGAAATTCACTGGCTGGTCCTTCTCGCAGCAGCCTTGGGCATCTTTTTGTTTGGACGCTGGCGTGGGATTCAAGACTTCGATCACGAATTGAGCAAGGCCAAGCCACCCACCTGTATTCACGGTGTCGATTGGCGTGCCATGTACCCCTGTTTACAATGCGAAGAACTGAGGAAGAAAGATGACTGAAAAAATAGATGATCTGCTCCTGCTTCAAGTTGTTGTTGCGCGCCTGCGCGGCAAGTCTTGGAATGAGATCGCTGCTGGTATGATTGACGAGACCGGACAGAAGTTGCGCCGACACGTCAAGATTGCGCTGTTCCCGACGCGAAAACGTAAGATACTCGATCAATACCGAGTATGAGCAAAGCAAAGACACGTAGAATGTTCGGCTTCAACTTCTCTACTGAGGGAATTGTAGCACCCGGCGAGCCGACTAAACTCACCGTCAAGCTGCCAACGGGTGCGACCTACCACGACATCTGCGTCGATGGAAGCACCGGCAACTTCATTCTGTTCGCTGAATGCTGGTCGCATCCCGAAGGCACCACAGTTAATCACGAAGAGGTTGAATTTCTGATGGTTGGCTCGCAACAGGACATCCCCGCAGGCTGGGAGTACGTCAGGACGGTCATGACCATGAAAGCAGCCTTTCACTTCTTCCGCAGAGGCACGCCAAAACTGGAGATAGCAGGATGAGCCGCTACGACAGTGGTGGTGGTGAGGCTGTGATTCCGATGCTTTTTGTCGGCGCGGTGTTGTTCGGCTTGTACGCGATCCAGCCGTTGCTATTTATGGCTGCATGTATCGCACTCGCGATTTGGGGTCTCAACGGGTTTCCCACATGAGCAACGTATTCATCAGAACGTTCTGCTGGCACAAGTGGGAGAAGTGGTCCACGCCATTTACCGGCACGTGGACGCACCGCGAAGAGCTGGATGGTGCCGTCACCAACGAAACTGTTACCGGCTACATGACGCAACGTCGCATGTGCGACACCTGCGGCAAAGTCGTCTATCGGAAATGCACGTGAACGACGCCGAACTTCGTAGCTACTGCCGAGCTGCCTACGGTACCGAGTGGGTTAGAAAGGTATTTGATACACCGGATTTCGGAGAGCAAATCACAGCGATGCACGAAGAGTGTCAACGACGCTGGGCAGTGCACCTGCAGATGATCGCCGACCTGAAAGCTATCGCTTGGCTTGCTTTTTGGTTCTTCCTTGCTTGGTTTTCTAATGGCTAACTGTCCGACATGCGAAACCAAATTAATACGCAAGCCCGCTTGCTATCACTGGCGTGGCGTCACCATGCACGGCTGGGTTTGCGAGCCCTGCAATGCGTTGTGGGATCTTAAAGATGCGTTCGCACGCTACGTGGGACAGCATCCGTACAACGCTGCAGTTGACCCGTATTGCCCGACTTGCAACTGCTTTCATTTCCACGCTGGGAGCTGTGCCGATCAGAACGCACTGCTCGACTACCCGTACGGCAAACATCCGATCCCCTATCCCAAAAAGGAAAAACAATGAGTGATCTCACAACTGAACTGGACAAACTAATTCAAAAAGCCGCGCTCGATGGCGCGTTAACTCCGCAAGCGGTTGATCAGTTCCATGCGCTGGTCCAACAGCGCGACGCACAGGCTATAGAGCTGCGCGAACTGCAAAAAGTGAACACCGAAATCATCGAGAAGCGCGATGAGCTGAGCAGGAAGGTCAAAATCATGCTCGACGATGCAAATGAGCTGAGCACCCGTGCAGCTGCCATCGAAGAGGACGAGAACGACCATCGCGACCGAAAAGTGAAGCTCGAATGTGCTGAGCTGCGCGTGAAGGATCACAAGGAAATGTTCACGACCGTGTTCCGTAATTCCGTGCTTCGAAAAGAGGTTATGACGCCGGTCTCAGCTGGACCTGTCGATCAGTACGGCACCAAGCAGGGGGACGTGTATCCTAGTCGCGATACCGTCGAAGAAGAAGAGACCTAATGCACCGACATCCCCAAAATATTGCCGTCGTCAAGTACTACCGGCTGAACGGAGTTAACTTCACGTATTGCTGGCGCGCAGGCTGCACCTCGATTTCAAGTCTCGCGCTCAACAACGATGCTGAAGAGTTGGATGGGCCACCCGAGGTCTGCACGTTGCTGTTGAAACATCCCATCGAGCGTTTTCGTTCCAGCCAGATGATCCTGTCGGAAGAGAAGATGATGAATCACGAGACCGGATTGTGGGAAATTGGTCGGCCTCCGATCTCTCGATATCTCGACAATACACTCGATGATGTCGAGGGCGCACGTTCGCCGCACACGTGGCAGCAAATTGACCAGCATAAGGCTGTGAAGCATCTGCAGCTGTATCGACTCGAAGGTAGCACCCACCTGGCTGGTGTACCGCTGCCGCACCTCAACAAAACCGAAATTCCGAAGCCGGTAGTCTCTGATTTGCCGCGCTACGCGGAGTTGTTTGATTTCTACGCACAGGATCTCGAAGCATGGGAAAACGCAGCACCTCTAACGGGTTAGTCGCGTGAAAAAGCGTTACGTCACGTTCTTCTCACCGGGCACGTTCGTCGCCGAGTCAACCACCAAGTGCGTGGCTAATTGGGACGTCAAGAAGGCAGTCGCGATGATGGACGAAATCGAGGAACGCTACCGTGCCAAACCGTACGGCTTCCAGTTCTACACGATGAAGCGCGGCCTCCTCGACATGAATCCGCACGAGATCGAACGTTCCGGCATGTACTACGTTAATTGCATCGTGCAAACGCTCGAAGAAGTCGAAGCCGAACACGGTAAGAATGCGATCTTAGCTCAGAACATGCGCACGAACGGCTGGGATAGCATCGTCACGACGACAAAGGGTTGGGGTTGGTCACAACCGCTGCGCGATGGAGATGTAGTGCTATGAGCAAAGAGAAAATTGTTCCGTGTCCCGATTGCGGACACCAGGCCAAGTCGGAGTCTGCGTTTTACTCGCACCGTCACGCTAAGCATCCTAATCCTGAAACAGATCCTGACTGGACTGGGAAGTGTGAGAACTGCGGCGAAAGTCCTATCGTGCCCTCGACCGGAATGTGCGGACCTTGTACGTTCGGTGAGGCTTCAACTGTTGCGGGAAACTGGTGATGGACGAAGACGAATTCCTGCCCAAAGATGTTTTGGAGAATGCGCATGATGCGTTGGATTGGGAGGCGGACAGCAACGTGGAAATACTAGCCGGAAGCCTGGTCATATTGCTGCGTGGAATATTGGAGCGTTTGCTGCAGGAGTCCGACGATGAATAGGCAAGAACTCCTTGAACGGCACAAAAAACTGCATCAATCGTTCGATGAGCTGATCGCGTGCTTCATTACCGAGACCGGCAAGCTGCCGAGCAAGACTGGGCTGATGGAGTTCATGGAATGGTCACATAAAATGACCACGGACCCTACCTGCGGAGATAAACACACATGAAACCTAAACCACTTACCGAACAGCGCATCGAAAAACTGGAAGCGCAAATCAAAGTGCTGCACAAGACGCTTGCGAGCTGGCGAAAAGCCGGTATCCCGGAGAAAACACTGGTGGTGCTGCTGAGTCACTACACGAAGGTCCCGCAAGGCACGATTCGCCGAGTGATCGAGGGATTCGACAACTTGTACGAAGAATATTTCATGGAGGATGAAGAATGACTTTTAAACTGACAATCGAAGTGCCCGACACGAAGCTGGCGGCAACGATGCGACTTTTGCAGGGTCACAAAGTTCTCGTTGAGAGTACGGAGAAATATATTCCCGGTTGGGATGATCCCCGTAAGAAGGCGAACGGCAAGATGCACAATCGCGCGGAATCGCTGCTCACAATGACTGGCAAAACGCCGAACAAAAATTCGAAGCTTGCGAAGGCTCTGGAGATCTTCGAAAAACTCGAAAAACGCAAAGGTATAGGCAGCGTCAACGTCGCCGCTTTTCGCACGGAGTTGATCGCGAAGAAAGAGCCCAAGACGCTCTCACAGAGATGCGTCACAGAGAAAGTTTTAGCGTATTTGTAGTACCCTCCGTCGAATGAAATTCGTGGTAGAGATCCCCGATGACATCGTCCAATGGGCGCAAGCTGAGGGGATTAATCGGCAAACGATTGCCAAATTCATGCGTGAGGAGCTGCAAATGATCTCCTCCCGGCATGGGCACGTGACCAGTTTAGATCGTGAACAACTTCCAGGCCAGAGCCATAACTGGCGCGGGTTTATCTTCAATGAGGCGCGCGTCCGATGCCAGAAACTACCGTTATCAGCTGCACGATCTGCTCTTGCGACTTCGATATCGAGGCAGAAGGGGGCGTAGAGGGTTTCATCGGAATCCTTCCCGTGGCATTCTGTCCTACTTGCAGGACAGGCATCTTGGATTTCGCGGACCAACACGCTCCCGGTCGAGATTGCCCCCATTGCGGAGAGTACATCGATGACTGAAAGACAAGTCGGCGCGCAGTACCCTTTTCCCGACGAATGCGCACATCCTGAGTGTAAGAAGACGCCTATCGTCGGAGTCAACAAACGATTCGTCTGTCCAGATCATACCGAGTGGGTCATGAAGCCCATCGGTGAGATCGTCAAGCTTGTGCGGGACACCTTCAGTGGATAGACGTAAATTTCTGAAAGGCGTGGCTTCTGCTGCGGTCCTAGCTGTGCTGCCGGGAACGGAGAAGTACACGCACAAGACGTACGGCACTGCGCACTACGTGATCCCGAGGGAAGCGTTAGAAAACGCTGCGCTCTGCCCTGCCGATCTGAGCGAAAAAAGTTTGGAGCAGCTGGTCATTGAGATCGCTGAGAGTCGTTCTCGCGCACTGACGTACTCCATGATGCAAACGAAAGAGCAGGTAACCGCGAATGTGCTTAATCGCGCGTTTCCGCAACGAGATCTGAATTGCGGACTCTGGCTCGATTCGACAGAACACCCGGTCGCATACAAAACCTGGTGGGATCCCGCGTCGGAATTCCTGCACGTCGAGAGTATTTCGCACGAGGAGATGTATCGTGTCTGACGGTCCCTTTTTCGTTACGTTCAGCATTGCACGTCAGCTGACGCGCGCAAAGACGCCCGATCATCAGCACTGGACGCTGGACATGATCAAAGACGGCTTCTGGATTACTAAGGACCATGCAATGTGTCCGGAGACCCAAGGACATTATTGGATCCCGCCCAGTCAACTTATCCTGGTCGAGAAACGCGAGTGAGCGAGTGGACGCATCCCGTCTGCATGAAGTGCTGGAGACAGCAGAAGGAAGGTCGTACGCCACAACGAATGGCGAATGCTGAGCTGGAGCACTGTTGTTTTTGCGGAGACGTGACGCAGGATGGTATCTACGTTCGTCACGATCCTACAGACCCAAAATTGAAGTGCCACGGTAGTCACGAACCGCAGATGATCGTTGGGTAATGACGACTAAAGCAATTTTCCCACACCCTGAAGAGAAGACTTGTAAAAAGTGTGGAGGATATCTAAGTCAACCTGTTGAGACTGGCAGTGGTGACAGCGACATCAATCCCCTTCGGTGTCACCGTCGTGACCCGAAGAAAGATAACGCAAAGGAGAAGTAAAGTGAACGACGAAGAACACAAGTGCTGCAGTACTGGGCAGATAGGCTGGGCAGTTAAGCAAATGGAGAATGGTCTGCGCGTCACGCGTAAAGGATGGAATGGTCCCGCTCAATATTTGGAGTTGCAGACTCCTGATGAGCATTCCAAGATGACACTGCCTTACGTTTACATACGCACGGTGCAGGGAGATCTCGTACCGTGGCTAACGTCACAGACGGATCTGTTGGCAACCGACTGGATTGTTGCTGAGTAAAATGACCGACACCCAGTACAGACGACTCGGATACTTAATTCGTTGGGTGTTGGAGTTGTCTGTTATCTGGGTGTACGTGCTTGTTGAAACTGGATTGTGGACTTGCATCACGTTGACCCTGATTACGGTCGGAATTGAGTTCGATCACATCAAACCGGAAGATTGGAAAAAAAGTCGCCCGACAAAAAATATCTAGATGTGCTATACTAACGTTCCTGTGTAATTCAAGGAACGCAAAGATGCCAACAGCTAGAGACTATAACCGAGTCGTTGAAGCGATTTGGAAACCCATACCCTTCGAGCAGATGCAAAACGTCTGGCCGACTCACGCAATCAGTTTCGTGCGTGCGATGTGGAAAGCGGAAATGGGACGTAAGCTCCCATGGAAGATTCGCATCGGTACCGGCAACCGACGCACGTGGCTCCATAGCGGTGTGTTCACCGTCAACCCTGAGCAGGGCTGGCACGACATCAACCACGACATGGGTCACTTCATCGAACGTCGCAAGTCCGGTGGCGCGCATACGGACAGCCAGCTGCGACTGGAACGCAACGGAGCCAACCTCATAGTGCGCAGGTTCCTGGAGACGGAGCCACCCCCGAAGAAAGATAAGCTCGACATGGCTACCGTTCGTGCAACCAGAGTTGACGCGGGTATCAAGCGCTGGGAGGCGAAGCTGCGACGGGCGACTACTGCGCTGAAGAAACTTCGGAAGCAGCAACGCTATTACGAAAAGGCACTGGGCTCCTAGCGAGCCCTTTCTTTTTGCGCTACCCTCCTCGCATTAGCAAGGAGGAAGTACGATGAGAAGTTTCGCCAGAGTCCTGTTGCTGTCGTTAGTTGTGTTCAGCTCGCTGACGTTCGCAGTCGGAGAGAAGACATTCACGTTCACTCCGCCGACGGAGTACGAGGACGGGACTCCGCTCCCCCAGTCTGAGATAGCGTCGTATGACATTGAGTGCGACGGCTCTCTGCTGGTCAACCTCCTGAACATCCCACTGAACCGCGAGGAGTACATCGCTCCCTCAGGTACCTTCGCTGTCGGGACGCATGCGTGTCAGGCGTTCACCATCACAACGGAGGGAGAGCGCTCGGGTCCGAGCAACACCGTAAATTTTACTGTCGCTCCGGGAGTTCCGGGGCCACCTATCAACTTTGTAGTTCAGTGAGGCCACCGAAAAGACGAAGTGGATGCGCATTCTGGCGATAGGTAGCCAGACATGGGCCAAATAATATCCTTAAATTTCGGCTTGGTGCACCAGCCACCAAAGTTCGATTACGACTTTAACTTCGACGATCTCGATGAAGGGATCAGAGAACAACTCCCGGATAACACTGCAGAACTTTTAGAGTCGTTCAGCGAAGAGGAGCTACACTACTTACGCTGGCGTGTCTGTTGGCAGCAGATGGCACGTGCTAAACAACTGCCACCGGAAGACTTCATCAGCATGATCAAACCGATCTGGCTCATCCGGTCAGGTCGTGGCTTCGGTAAAACACTGACGGGTGCGAACTGGCTGGGGGATCAAGCGTGGACGTTCCCGAGCTTCTACGCAGTAGTATCACCGACACACGATGACGTCAGGTACACCTGCTTCGAAGGTCCGACAGGTCTGCTCTCAGTCATTCCCCCGCAGCTCATTCATGATCGTAACCAAGCGCTGCCTTCCATCACCCTGAAGAACGGCTCGATCATTCGTGGGTTTGCGGGGGATACCCCCGAGCGGTTGCGTGGTCCGCAGCATGCAGCTATCTGGTGCGATGAGATCGCATCGTGGAAGTATCCGCAGGAGGCCTGGGACAACATGATGTTCGGCTTGCGTCTCGGCGACACGCCACGTTTGTGCGTGACGGGTACGCCGAAGCCGACACCGTTTGTGCGCAGGTTGCAGAAGGATAAGCGCGTGGTGGACGTGGTTGGTTCGACTTACGAGAACCGCGAAAATTTGACGTCCCACTTCTTCGAGAGCATCAAGAAGTATGAAGGCACGCGCGTCGGTCGGCAGGAGATCCACGGTGAGGTTCTGGATCCGGAGGAGGAAGGTTTCGTTCAGCGCAGTCAGTGGCGTGTTTGGCCGAAGGATTCACCGCTGCCGAAGTTCACTTACATTTGCATGTCCATCGATCCGGCATTCAAAGAGCGCAACTATGACAAGCGGCGTCAGGAAAGTGATCCAACAGCCTGCTCGGTGTGGGGCGTGTTCATGCAACCCCGAATGGGCAAGCCTCCGCTCCCAAATGTCATCCTGTTGGACGCATGGGAGGATTGGCTGGGCTTCCCGAATTTGATCCGTCGCGTGAAGAAAGAAATGAAGTACACCTACGGGGACATCGATGAGCCCATGCTGAAGCCGCGAATTATCCAGAAATCTCAGCGCGCGAAGCATCAGGGGAGACACGCTGACATCATTTTGATTGAAGAGAAAGCCTCTGGAATCTCAATACGTCAGCAGCTTGCGGAAGAGAACATCTTGACTCACGGCTACAATCCGGGTAATGAAGACAAGCTGACGCGGCTCCATTACGTGTCACCAATGTTCGCTGCTGGTAGAGTGTGGGCTGTTGAATCGGAGATCAACCCTGGAAACTTCAAATCATGGGCAGATCCACTCATCTCACAGGTATGCTCGTACGTTGGGCCAGGGTCCACGGAGCGAGACGATTTGCTCGATACTGCGACACAGGGACTTCGCTTGCTCATGGATAAATTCTTTGGTCCGTTCACAGTCGTGGATACCGTCGAAGACAAAGAACGTGCGCGTGCCCGCGACATTGCAGAGCGCAGACTGCAGAAGCGAGTGAATCCTTACGATGGATAACAACCAGCCCCCCAGCGTCAAACTCGATATTCCGTACTTCATGCACGAGCCGGTGGAGCACCTGGAGTGTATTAAATGGTGCGAAGGTCACTGGGCCGAGTTGATGTTCGCCCTGAAAGACCGAGGGTTGGAAGATCAGATTGCAGGAGGTAACGAGGAACTGAATGCGAAGTTCGCGGCAGGTGAAATGGATCCGTGTTGGGAAGCCTGCAACATGATCAACATGGGAGCACTCGAGATTTTTGGTCCCGACCGGATCATCAAAGAGAACAACGGCTGTCCCGTATGTTCGTTCGCAAACATTACTCCCCACGTTGCTGATCTCATGGCACGCAAGTACGGGAGCCTCAACTGATGGCAACACCTGAAGACCAAGTCGGTTCAGTTGAGGAGTTCACATCCGTACCTGACGAGGTAGTCGATACCGACGACGGTGGTGCCATCGTTACAGTCAGTGAAGACATCGCGAAGAGACCGAACAAGGAGTGGTACGCAAATATCGCGGATGACTTCGAAAGCGGCGTGCTAGAGAAAATTGCAACCCGACTACTCTTGGATATCGAGCGCGATAAAAAAGCTCGTGAGAAACGGGAGAAAGATTACGAAGAAGCGATCAAGCGCACGGGACTGGGCAAGGAGACTCCCGGCGGCGCAGATTTCGAGGGTGCATCTAAAGCGGTACATCCCATGCTCACTGAAGCGGTGGTTGATTTTGCATCGCGCGCGATCAAGGAGTTAATGCCGCCGAACGGTCCCGTTAAATCGTACATCCCCGGTGATCATCCCGAAGTAGATCGCTTCAAGAAAGCCGACCGCATCAAGAATTACATGAACTGGCAGTTCCTGGTGAAGATGAAGGACTTCCGTACCGAGCTGGAGCAGCTGCTCACTCAAGTCCCCTTAGGCGGATCGCAATACATGCGCATCGTCTATGACCAGCAAAAGAAACGTCCAGTCCCGACGTATTGGCCCAGCGATGACGTTTACATCCCTTACGCCGCATCCAACTTTTACACCGCAGAGCGAATCACCTTCGTTGAGCACATTACGGAGTTCGAATTCGAGCAGCGCGTCAAGCACGACATGTATTCCGACAACGGGGATATCGTTAAAGTCGGTAATCCTGAAGAACCGACTGGACCAGCGAAAGCATCGGCTGCTGTTGAAGGCAAAGAACAAGTCGCACCGTACAACGAAGACGGACTGCGAAACGAGTACGAGGTCAACTGTTGGTGTGACGAATTAGAGAAGGAGCACGAGTACGCTCCTTACCGTATTACCATCGACGGTGCTTCCAGGAAAGTTGTCGCAGTCAATCGCAACTGGGAAGAGGACGACGAGACCAAAGAGCCCCTTTTCTGGGCTGTTGAATTCCCATTCATACCGTGGCGCGGAGCAGGCTCCATTGGTTTAGGTCAGATGATCGGTTCCCTGTCGGGTGCCGCTACTGGTGCACTTCGCGCGCTCCTTGACTCTGCACACATGAATAACCTGCCCACACTCATTCGACTAAAAGGGGCTAATTTCAGTGGTCAGAGCAAGGAGCTGCGCGTTGCTGCAGTTACTGAGATCGAAGGCGGCATCGCTGGTGATGACATTCGCAAACTCATCATGCCAGTGCCGTTCAATCAGCCGTCGAATGTTCTGCTCGAACTACTGGGCGTCGTAGACAATCTCGGCAGAGGTGTCGTTCAGACAACCTTCGAAAAATTAGGACAACAATCTTCCGATATGCCTGTAGGCACCACGCTAGCGCTTATCGAGGAAGGCATGACTGTCTTCAGCGCTATCCACCTCCGTTTGTTCCACGCTATGAGCATGGTCATAAAGATCATGTGTCGGATCAACCGGATGTATCTGGACGAGGGGGAACTCAAGGACGACGTCGGAACAGTTCTTGCTTACCGGAAAGATTTTGATCCACCGCACGACGTCATACCTGTTGCGGATCCAGAAATCTTTTCTGATGTTCAACGCATGGCGCAACTGCAAGTCGTTGCAGATCGTGCCGCCGCGATGCCCGAGGTTTACAACATCAAGGAAGTCGAGAAGCGTATTCTCGAACGAACTAGAATTCCTAACCCTGACGAGTTGCTCTTACCTGACGACACACCGGAAGAGCAGAACGCAGTCAATGAGAATGCAGCCATGACCATGGGCAGACCTGTGGCGGCATTTCCCGAACAAGATCATTTAGCGCATCTGCAGGTTCACTTGGACTATGCGACGTCGGACGTACTGGGAAAGAATCCTTTAATCATTCCTCGTTTCACTCCGCTGGTCATGGGACACATCGTTGAACACATCGCGCTTTATTACGTCTCGTACAATGTCGATCTGTTGCAAGCCTCGACAGGATTAACTGATGAGCAGTTGGCCCAGGTGATGAAACTTCAAGATCCCGAAGTGCGCAAAGAGATGGATAAGAATCTTGCACTACAGTCTCAGGACGTGGTGCCCGCAGTCGGAAAAGTTTTGGCAGGCGTCATGCCA
>SMVB01007722.1_pt1 | contig 13629 bp, 15 predicted proteins | sample 2456461 | NCBI WGS metagenome assembly SMVB01 (sample SAMN11095934, study PRJNA526329) | marine sediment metagenome | biome: Marine sediment; feature: Surficial sediment; material: Deep marine sediment; isolation source: Hadal surficial sediment | place: Pacific Ocean | collected 2014-05 | depth...
CCGCCATTGAATTGCTGACCAGAGGTGACGCTTACCATGTGTGCTCGAGCATCCGTCATAGTTTCGAAATGGCTAAATTGCTCTGTCACCATGTCATAGCGGGTCAAACGATCATTTTCAAAATAGAAAAACGGGCCTTTGCCAATCCCTCCAGGCAAAATAAAGGAATAATCGAAACCAAACTGGGTAGGGCCACGATCAAAATTGCGAGTAAAATCTATATCAGCGAAATCATTGGTATACATTGTTCCTGCTTCATTCCAGAAGGCACCGCCATTGTGGAGCTTGCCTATGAAACCGGTGCGGTAATTAGCGGATTGCAGAATGTGCCCCAGCGTCTGCTGCCCAGGAATGATCATTGTATTGGGATCAAACGATTTCCAGACGCCCCCGGGCTTGCGCCCCCGGTAAGGATAATTTCCGGTTAATAGTGAATAGCGAGTAGGGGAGCAGGCCGCAGCAGCGGCATGAGCGTTGTCAAACCGGATTCCTGCATTTGCAAGTGCTGTGAGATTTGGCATCGGGATTGCGGAGCCCGGATTATAGATAGGCGCATCGCCCTGACCCATATCATCTACCATGATAAGTAATACGTTTGGGAGGGTAATATCGACGGTTACCGTAGCTGATGTCGCCACCCCGTCACTTACACGGTAGGAAAATGAATCATAGCCCGTGAATTCTGAATTGGGTGTATAGCTAAAATATCCATCATTACCAAAATTTAACAGCCCATTCGTTACATTACTCACCAAAGTTGCTGTTAGGGGGTCGCCATCAATGTCGTTGTCATTGGTCATTACCCCCGGCGCAGAGCGTGTAATGGATGTGCCATGAGCAATGCTGAATATATCCGCATTGGCGACCGGGAGATCATTCACCGCCTCGACAGAGATGCTGACTGTGTTGATGTTGTTGAGGCTGTCTCTGTAGCTGAAATTGTCCAGACCAAAAAAGTTGGGCTCCGGGGTGTAGGAAAAGGAGCCATCGGCAGCCAGATCCAGCGTTCCATTCACGACGTCGCTGTCCAGAGCAGTAAATCCCGTCTGCGCAGATTCTTCGACCTGTAGTGTTGTGTCTTCGGCTACAAAAAAAGCTTCACCGTCTGCATCACGATAATTTACTGCTTCGTCGTGGCAATTAGGGCAGTCAGGCGTGGTAACTGAATCAATGCCACTGACCGGGCTGCCTGTATATAGCTGTCCGGTTAAGCTTGCGCTGGTGTCTTCGCAGACAATGCCTGTCTTCGGGATTGCAAAGGTTAGAACAAGGTCATCATCGCCATCGCTGTCTATATCCCGCACCGCGGTCGGCAAATAATTGGCATCAGGTGATGCAAGTCCGGTTCCAAAGCGGACTGATGTGGGGTCAATCTGCGTAGCATCAAAATCTACCGCATCACCGTCTGCAATACTGGTTGAAAGTACTGCAACATCAAGTGATTTGTTGGTGCTTGTGGTGTCAATGAAGTTCGTGGAATCTGCCGGGCCCACATCAAGCGTGATCGAGCCTGCCTGAGAGGTCAGGCATACCGCCAACAAACCAATACTACTCAGTAGCCTTTTTTGCACTTTTGTGTTGCGCACCCCATTGCGCACTCTCTGTTAATACTACGTGAAGTGCGTGGCTATGGGAATTGTTGCGGTGCCAGCTCAATGTGGCCGTTGCTAATGAATAATTATGTTATATATTAACGCTTTAGCATTAGTATAGTTCGCTGATGCCCGACCTGGCCGCATAAGCAAACCAGGGGTTAATCGGCTGCAGATAGGGCCGCTGTCTTGCAGCGAAAGGGCTTACCAGTATGTGTAGCTGCCAGTCGGTGGCTATAGCGTGAAACTGCGATTGTAGCTCTGCAATTCATCGTACAAATCGAGCACAGGGGCAGGCAGACTTACATCGTCAATATTGCTGCTGATCTGGTTGCGCAATTTAGGATCAAAAAATTCACGGGCCCTGGGGGCGTGCTGTGGGTCCAGACCTAATGCTATGAGTTTGTTCAGGGTGTCGTCGAGATAGGTCTCCGGGTCCTGGTCAAAGTCTACTAATGCAAAGCCATACTGCCGCACCAGTTCCATCAGGCGCTGGTTATATTGATACCAGAGGTTCCAGCTGTCCTCCAACGGCGCGCCATCGCGATTATTCAGTGACAGAGCAACGCGATGCGGGTGTCTGAAGGTGCCAATAAATTTTGGGCTCTTAATTGCATCCAGCCATAAAGGTAGCGTGAACAATGTCCGGGTATCCTTGAAGCCCCAGTGCTCAGAAGACTTTTGTTCCAGCTCTTTGATAATGCTGTCGCGTTCGCCAGCTTCTTCCCGGGTCCATGTGCTAACTACCACAGGATTGTTCCAGGCAGCCCGATTAGTTGCCAGCACGACATCGTTGAGTATAACGATACGGCCATTCTCTCGATTGCCACGTTTGTTGTACAGGTTATCGGTAAACACTTCACCCAGTTCAACACCGAAATTCTGCATGATGCCGGTAAGGCAACTGGTTCCACTTCGGTGCATGCCGAGTACACAAATGCAGCTCATAAAAAAATCCTGTACCTGTTCGCCCGGTATGTTCAGCCCGGGCATTATTTAGGGTGCGCTAACATATCATGTGAGTCAGTATGACGCCTGCCCAGTGCTGCAGAAATACAATATTCTGCCCAACCGCTACGGTCGGACAAAATGAGTTAATGCAATGCTGGCTGGCTTCTATCGATGCTGTCATTGATATCTTGTAGTCAACAGTTTGTGCGCTGTCCCGGTTGTCCAGCACCAGTGCATAGTCGCCCATTTTCGATCGCCACATTTATCCCTAAATAACTCATTGTTTCTATTGATATTTAAGTTGAGTGCGTCAAGTATAAAATCGCTGACTGAAGATGCTGTCGCCAGTCTGGCACTGGAATAGATATAACATACGGAACAATTAAGGAGTTTGTTATTCTTTCCATTGGTCATATGGTCAAAATAGTAGGCATTCACAGCTCACTGTTTTCATTCGCCGGCCGCTTCTTTCCTGTTACTTAGATAACTTTCGCAGGCTGATCTCGTGCTGAGTCCAGCGCATAGTGTTGTCCGTTAATTTGGCTATACATGTGCAGGTCGAGGTGGGTTATGCAGAAATTTAGTAGCGGATCGTTTGCGGTTAGTAAAATTATGGCAGGCCTTATTTTGTCATTGTGTATTTCGTTGACACAGGCATCGGTTGTTATTCAGGAAGTTTTATACGATGGTCCGGGCACAGATCCGGATGATGTTTTTACCGAGTTATCCGGTATACCGGGTACAGTTCTGGATGGCTGGAGCCTGGCTGGGATTAATGGTTTCAATGGTGAGACATACCGGGTTATTGATCTTGGTGGTTTGATTATTCCCGATGATGGTCTGTTGGTTATTGCCACTTCATCTGCCAGCAGTGTGCTGGCTCTGCAGCGCGATTTTATTGCCAACGTAGACTGGCAAAACGGGCCGGATGCACTTCATTTGCTAAATGGAACAGTCGTAGTTGATGCGCTTCAGTATGGTGATGCAGGTGTCTACAATGCAGGCGAAGGTGGCTTTGCTGTAGATGTGAGCGGTAGCCTAAGTTTGTCGCGCGACCTGCTGGGTACCGATACTGATAATAATGCGGTTGATTTCAGTAGTGGTTTGCCTTCGCCTGGTTCCGGCCTCTCCATAGTGCCCATCCCGGCTGCTGCCTGGCTGTTTGCTTCAGGGCTGGGGCTGCTGGCTGTGTTACGGCGGCGTGTTGGTGGTGTATTGAGGGTCAGGGCCCTCAATACACCTGACTAGCTAATAAGCAGGCCATATATAAGGGTCCCGATGGTCGCCAGCATACAAACGATAGCCGCAATGCGGAAAAGTGTTTTTTCGCCCCGCGTTACCCGTGGCCAGAAACAAAAGCCCAGAAAAAAGCCGCTGGCAAATCCGACACCGTGCGCCCAGTTGTTAACATTCGGCAGTAGTAATCCAATAGCTGCAAGAAAGACGACCCACACCCCGATAGAGGCAATACGCATCTTGAGGTTACCTTTGTGAGCGCGCCAGTCATCGTAAGAAATGCTGCCAATCAGGGCGCAGATAGCGCCGGATGCGCCCAGGGTCAGTGGTATTCCTGCGAGGCTGGATGCGGCCATACCCGCTACACCACCCAGGAAGTAAATAAGAAAAAATCGACTGGGTGCGAATATTTTAATGCTGATTTTGCCGACTGAACGCAATGCCGACAGATTAAAGAGCAAATGCAGAAGACTACCATGCAAATAATTGGCGGTTATCAGTGTCCACCAGCGGTCTTCAGAAAATACGGGTAATGTTCCGGAAGCTCCCAGTTTGTGCAGAACGCTGACTCCGGGCGACAGAAAATATGTCAGGTTAAAACTTGTATTGACTGATTGCGGCAAAATCAGCAGGGCGGTAATGAACAACACAATGTTTGTTGTAATAAGGAAGCGCACCATTTCAGTAGGCTCCCAAATATCTTTGACAAGGACTAACGGCATGGCGCCATTATGACGCAACTGAACGGGTGTCTGGTCCTCTACTTCGGTATAGGACACAGATACATTGCTGTATCCGTCAGGTAGCTGTTGATTTCTATTGTCCCGCATAGCGCGTATTGAATTGGATGCAGACCCCATTTTTAAGCTGTGAATCCCTGAGTAGTTATAAGGCCGATATGTGTAAGCATATAGCTCCGGTGCCGGATTCAATCCAGATTATCCAGGTCAGGAATAATCGCAGGCACAATTACAGGGCCAGATGTTATCTTCAAATTCCTCGCAAGCCCTTATCAGTAATTTCTGAGTTAATATTGATAGCCGTGGGACACTAAAGTTGTGGTGTAGCTACTAAATACAGACAGGCAGAGAAAATGAATTTGAAACTACTCGTATTAGGAACAGGCATCGCTGGATTACTGGCAAGTCAGATTGTATTGGCCGGCGGCCACAATCAGGCCAGGGTCCCGGCCATCGCCCAGGATCAGGAATTAACGGCTCAGATTGATGCCGTACTGAATGAATATGAGGCGTTGTGGGATAAGCAGGATACGGCAGGCTTGATTGCGCTGTGGGATCAGGATGACCCGGAACCTTTTTATCTGGCTGAGGAGCAGGATGAATGGCGTATCGGCTGGGAGCAGGTCAAAGATTATTTTGATCCGCCAGGTGACAGTACTGTTGATTCCATCCGCATGCGGTTTGATGGTGTGCAGGCGCGCTGGCTGGCTGATGACCTGGCCTTTGCAAAATTCTGGATACGCTTTGATACTAAAATGGAGTTTCTGCCAAATCCCATAGGTACAGATGCACGAGCCAGTGCAATCTTCCGCAAGACAGATGAAGGCTGGCGGCTGATTACCTGGGCTGAATCACCTGGCTCGCCAATCCTCTATGTGCAGCGTTTGTACAAGCAGCATCGTGAAGAAGGTGAAGCATCACCCATGCCCTACGTCTCGGTGCTTTATGAACGACATACACGGGATGATTTTGATGCGTACATGGAAACTCATAAGAAACCTGAGTGATAGAGCTGGCTCTAATTAATAATGGCTGATTAGGGCCTGTTGATTTACTTCTGGCTTCATCCTGGGGGCTGCATTTGTCACCTGGGCCGTCGATCAATCCAGGTCATTGCTGCCAGAACTAATATTGCCCTGAGTCATCCAGCGCTTCGAATCACTTCCAGAAACTCATCGCCATAGCGGGTCAGCTTGGCCTGGCCTACGCCCGTGATTTCCAGTAATGCTTCAGGGTTAGCAGGCCGGTCAGCCAGCATCTGCCGCAAGGTGCTGTCATGAAAAATTACATAGGGCGGGACGTTGTGTTCAGTGGCCAGGCGCAGGCGGCAATCACGCAGGGCATCCCAGAGCTGGATGTCAATAATGGCGACTTCCTTACCGCGTGACGGGCTTTTGCGCTTGCTTTTACGGAGTGCTACCGGGTCTTCGCGTAGCTGCAGGGTTTGTTCAGCGCGCAGTACGCTGCGGCTGCTTGCGGTGAAGACCAGGGCGCCGAAGCGTGCTGGATCAGCACGCAGGCATCCATGCACCACCAGTTGCCGAATAGCCGAGCGCCACACCTGCGCTGACTTATCGGTGCCGATACCGAATACGCTCAGACCGGTATGGCCGTGCTGTCGTACCTTGGCTGTATCCTTGCCCAGCAATACATCCACGATATGTGCGGCGCCGAACATCTGGCCGGTGCGATAGACGGCTGATAACAGTTTTTGCGCATCCTCGGTGCCATCGCGGGTTGCGGGCGGTTGCTGGCAGTTGTCACAGTTGCCGCAATCTTCAGCTAACTCATCACCAAAGTAAGCCAATAATGGTCGGCGCCGACAGCTGGTGACTTCGCACCAGCTCAACAAGGTATCAAGTTTTTGGCTTTCGTGACGTTTGTATTCCTCGCCGGCGGTAGATTCCTCGGCCATCTGGCGCAGGCGCACCACATCCTGCAGGCCATAAATCATCCAGGCATCAGAGGGCAGCCCATCACGTCCGGCACGACCCGTCTCCTGGTAATAAGCCTCAAGGCTTTTGGGCAGATCGAGGTGGGCAACAAAACGTACATCAGGTTTGTCGATGCCCATGCCGAAAGCAATAGTAGCTACAATAATGATACCGTCTTCATTCAGAAAGCGGCGCTGATTTTCAGCCCGTATTTCTGCTGACAGGCCAGCGTGATAGGGCAGGGCCGTATAACCCTGAACATTCAGCCGCTCCGCCGTTCTTTCGGTTTTCTTACGTGACAGGCAATAAATAATGCCGGCCTCATTGAGGTGCTGAGCCAAAAAATTTTCGAGCTGGCTGCTGCCATCTGTCTTTGGCTGTACCTGGTAGCGAATATTCGGCCGGTCAAAACCACTGACCAGCACTTCAGCATCAGTAAGTGCCAGGCGTTTAATAATTTCAGCACGGGTCAGTGCTGTGGCCGTGGCCGTCAGGGCCATGCGCGGCACTCCGGGAAACCATTCACGCAACTCATGTAATGCAAGATAGTCCTGGCGGAAGTCATGTCCCCACTGGGAAACACAATGCGCCTCGTCCACGGCAATCAGTGAAATGGGCAGGCTTTTAAGCAGTGCACGCGTACCCGGCTGCACCAGCCGTTCAGGGGCTATATATAAGAGTCTTAATTCCCCGTCACGCAGTTGCTGGATAATAATGTCCTGGTCCTCGCGAGCCAGGGAAGAATTCAGGAATGCTGCCGCTATCCCCAGTTCATGCAGTGCACTGACCTGGTCCTGCATGAGTGCGATCAGGGGTGAAATGACCAGTGCAGTGCCGTCCCGAAGCTGCGCCGGTATCTGGTAACACACTGATTTGCCCCCGCCGGTCGGCATCAGTACCAGTGAATCCTGCCCCGCCAGGGCCCGTTCTATGGCAGCTTGCTGCTGGCCACGAAATTCGTTGTAGCCATAAACTTCCTGAAGAATCTGGTGGGCGGGGGAGGTCATAGCGATGAGGATAGCAGCCAGCGCGTACCTGGGTTTAGCTTTATTTCAATAACAAATCTGGACAAATGCGCGGGCACCGGATTTGCGTACGCGGATAGCGGAATAAAATGCACCAATATCAGGATTTATTTCCAGATTGTACTGCGCGCGTTCTTTAAATTCGCACATCAAATCACTAAATAGTTGAATTGCCTGCACCATGGCACTTTTTATACTTGCGGCCACTGCCACAAAAACACGGATCGTTACGCCCGAGTTTAGGCTCGGCACGCACATAGGGTTCCGCCACAGCATGGTCATGATCGTGATTGCAATCCGGGCCGTGCACATGGGGTTGAGGTGGTGGGGACTTGCTGCGGGGCATGATGTCAGCTCCAGAGGGGTCGAATTTTAGTGCCAGATATTAGCAGGGCGTTGCTCAAACTATTGTGGGTTAAAAAACTACTGGCAAATGCGCGCTATAGCGACTGCAGAAACCAATTATTCTATAATGCGGGCTAAATTATAGGGGATTAAAAGTCATGAGTAATATTTTCAATTCTGTCATGCTCAAATATACGACCCACTTCGTTTCATTCGGCATACTGTCTGTCATATTGTTGGGTAGTAATATTGCTATTGGGCAGGCTGGCTCCAGGGATGCTCAGAAGTTTCAGTCTTCGGTCGAAGATACTCGTGAAGATATAGAAAAGGCCAGAGCTGCGATTGACAATACTATGGGCGCATACAATGGCATCGTAAATGCTGAAGTGGATGACCCGGAAAAGGCTTATAAGAGTCTCACGAAAGAAATCAGCAAAAGTGAAAAAGCCTGGACAACTGCCGGAAAAAGTTACGCCAAAATGCGTAAAGCAGGTGATAAATTATTTGCCGGCTGGCAGAAGGAAGTTGATGCATTTACTAATGAGCAGATGAAACAGATCAGTGTGGGCCGGCTTGAAGACGCAACCGCCAAAAATAAGCAGATGATGGGCCAGATGACGGCGGCGCAGGCGGCCTATGAGCCATTCATGAGTTCACTGAAAGATCAGGCACTATTTATGGGGCGTGATCTGAGCCCTGCGGCAATTGAAGCACTGCAGCCATTGGCTGAGGAATTAAATACTTCGGCCGCCACATTGCTGGCCAGTATTGATGCATTACTTAACACGGAAGTCGAAATTAATCAGTCTGCTGAACCTGCTGCGGCCGTTGACGATACAGTACCCGAAGAGGCGGGCTAAAAAGCTTTTAGCTTTCAGAGATTAAAATATTTACCGCATCAATATGAGAGCGGGTGGTGTGCCTGCTTCAATCCATACATAGGCATTTTGATCAAGCTGAGTAGCGAGTGCGGTCGCGCCCGGCTGGTCGATAGCTAGTATCAGGATGCTGGTCTCGGGCGGCCATTCCCTGTCGGGGTCGGTCCCGTAACCGCCCAGCCATCTGTACCCGGTGGCTTGAAGCTCCTTCAGCAACATTTCGTGTGCACAGGCGTTTTCAGCAGCACTCACGATCTGGCTATGTGGATTATGGGCAGTAATAAATGCAGCTGCCCGGGCATCATGTTGATTGAGGATACTGTCTAGCTCTGGATTGAATTTATCAATAAAAAATTCGACACGATCACCGGCAATAGTCACGTGATAGGTGGTGGCTTTATAACTCTGAATCAGGCTTGAATCTATTTCACTCATGATGCCTAAGTGTGTTTATGTATTTTACTGGCGAACTGACTTGCTGCAGGGGCTTTTAGCTTATCTTAATTGACACATGCGGCTGTCACCAACTGATGTGGGTATAGAAATGACGTCACTTGAGTGAGTCTCTTAACAGGAGATTGTTAATACCCGACACCTAAATGTACCTTCACAAAAAAGGGCTCCAAATGGGAGCCCTTTTTATACATTGTTGTGGATGCTATTACTCGGTACCAGAGTCCTTAATGATGGGGCGCAGGCGAACCTCAATCCGTCTGTTTTCCGCCCGACCCTCCGGTGTGTCATTGCTGGCGATAGGCTGGGTATCGCCAAAAGAGACGGCTACCAGCTGCTGTTTTGGAATCCCTTCATCAGCCATCAGCGCTACCACTGCTGAGGCACGCCCTGCAGCCAGTGCCCAGTTGCTGGGGAATCTTTCTGCAAGTTGTGGCCCGACAGGAACGCTATCCGTATTACCAATCACAACGATTTGGTAAGGGATCTGCTCAAGCTCGTCCACCAGGCCGCTGATGGCGTCTACACCACTGGGCTTGATGGTGGCAGAACCGGATTCAAACAACACACTCTCATCAAGGTACAGGTTGAGTCCACTTTTCATGAGCTGCATTTTAATGGTGCCGGCAATAATGAATGCCTCCAGTTCAACAGCCAATTCCAGCTGTTCGGACTCAAGCAGAGCGAGCTCTTCATCACGCATGGAAATTTCATCGCTGAGGATAATATTGGTCTCATACAGTGCCATATCGCGTTCGACGATCATCTCGTTCGCTCGCTGCAGCGTAGCGTTTTCTGCTTCAAGGTCTTTGTATTTGCCGCTGCTTACGCAGGCAGAATTCAGCAATATGATACCCGCCAGTGTTGCCGCAGTGACAAGCGTAGATTTATAGGTGGAAGTTAGTTGCAACATGTTTAGCCCCTGTTTAGTTTTTATTGGTGGCACACTTTAGCAAATCAGGTGAGATATAGCAGCATGGGGTCAGAGCTCAGGTTCTATCTGGGTTCCGGGCCACCGGAATGAGTAACAGCTCGTCGGCAGCCTGTGCCCTGTTAGCGCCCGGGCAAAATATAACTTTAGGCCAGACCCGAAAAAACTTATAATTACTGCATGAGTTGCGGTGGCAGCATGATGCGGACAAACCTTCAACCGCTCGCACATTTGGTTGATGCGGCAGCACAGAAGTGGCTGGCCGTCGCAGATGCTACGGAGCACAACCAGCAGTCAGTCCGGGATGAGATTGCTGCCAGTTTTCGTATCGGTGACAACCCGGAATTGACCTTTCACGGGTTGCGCTATCAGTTCTGTATCAGTCGTAATGATGACATGTCTGCCAGACCAGTCGCAGGTTTTTCATATTCAGGTGCACGAGATTGTTACTGACAATTGAGCGCGAAGAAAAGCTTGCTGCTGATATCAATTAAGCCAGCCGGGATGGTGCCAATTGGTTGCGCATGTAGTTTGCCGAAGGTTAGTCAGATATCTGCATATGCAGCAGCGATGCCCTGTTTGTTTTCGGTCGCTGCAAGATGAACAGCAATACATTTTCGAGTATGAAACATGGGTGCATCGCCGTGTATTTTGCATGCCAGAAAACATCTTTAAGCAGTTCGTCTTCATGCCAGGTCGTAATGACCAGTGACTGATCCGGGATCTCCGCAGTAACAAATGCTGCACGGTTAGCCAGCTGTACAGACTCTTCCCAGGAAGCGCAGTCATCACCCCATGCCATCATGTACAGGCATCCCGATTCAATCAGCCAGTGACTGATACGGGTTTGCTGCGTTGGGGTAATTGCTGCTTCAATAATGACGACAGCCTTGTAAGGCTGAAATCCCGAAATATTGGGTGGCTTGCCTGAAGGTGCGAGTTGAAGGTACTGCATAGCAGACAGGCATTATAACCAGGAGTCAGTGTCTATCCTGAAGTGGATTGCATGCAGTGAGTGCATGGGCCTTGAAGGTTATAGCGGCAAGGTAATGGCTTCCGGGCACATCAGTTAGCATAGGAACCGTATATAAGAGGCCAAGTGGCAGAGAGTATTCGGGGCTAGTTTGTGAAATTAATTAATATATTGATAGCCGTAGTATGCGCATTCATTGTTTTGGCCTGTGCCACGCAGCCCGCTACTGTGGATAGTAGAGAAGTACAGATCTCCCAGGCTGTCCCCTTGTCACAAATGTCACAAGGGGCTGAGTTGACTCCGCCGGGCATGGCTTCCTTAACCATGTTTACTGGTAACACCGGTCAACGGGTTGAATGGAAGCAATTACTTGAGGCGATGGATGCAGCAGATGTCATTGTAATGGGAGAAGCCCATACTGATGCGCGTGGGCATGTCATCCAGGCAGCAATTATCAATGCAGCAGGGCAGCGCTGGGGTGGATTGACGTTATCACTTGAAGAATTTGATCGCAGCCAGCAAGCAGAACTGGATGCATACGCGCGTGGTGAAATGACCGCAGCGGAACTTAAGACAGTTCGTGCCTTTGTCATGCCGGGTATCCGGGAAAACTGGATGGAGTGGAGCCTCCCGAAAATTGATGCTGCGAGACAAGCTGAAGCATACCTGCTGGCATCTAATGCCCCTTTGAAATACTCCAGGATAGTCCGCAATAGTGGCTGCGATAATTTGCCAGAACTGAGCGCTGAAGAGTTAGCGCTGTTTGAGTGTCCTGCTGTGGCAGAAGACGCTGAATATAAAAAGCGCTTTGTTAAAAAAATCACAGCATCTGTTAATGGCAATAAGGTTGCGGGGCTAAAGCCATTAAAAGAAGAGCAAACCGATAAAATGTTTCGGGCATTCAGGGTATGGGATGCGACTATGGCAGCATCGATAGTGCAGGCTCGTGCCGATGGTGCGGAAAAGGTGCTGCACGTGGTGGGCAGCCAGCATTCAGATTTTAATGGGGGGCTTATCCAGGAGTTACGCTATCGCGATGCAGACAGTCGCCTGCTGGTGATTTGTCTGGCGCCGAAACGAAGTTCGCGCCTTCTGGACGCTGATCAGGGCAGGGCAGATATAGTTATTTACACGCGCAATTAGTATTGATATCAGACACTGATATTTCGCAGGAGGCAGGTTCCCTGGTGGTTAATTGAAAATACAGGTTTAAGGATCGGGTAAGCGGTCTTAACTGTGATTAATTTTAAATACTGGTTTGCGCCAGCTTAATTATCTTTTCGGGACATCATATTGCAATGACTGCGCATCAGTGTGTCGATTGCTTCAGCATCAATATAGTCGGAGTCGTCGCTGCACTCAATATAGTCTGAGATTTCTGAAAATAGTTGACGCCATTTGCTTAACGCATGAATTTTTTCATCAATTTGCGCAATCATGCTGACGGTAAATTTTTCAACTTCGGCTTTTGGACCGCCCTGATCATGCAGTTGCAGGATTTCCTTGATTTCATCCAGACTGTAACCGGTTTCGCGGGCCCGGCAAATAAATTGAATTCGAGCCAACGAATTTCTTGAATAGAGGCGATAGCCGGATCGGGTTCTATCCTGTGCCTGGAGTAATCCGGAGCGCTCGTAAAATCTCACGGTACCTACATCAACCTGGGCCAGCGATGAAAGATGTCCTATGGTTATAGCTTCTGGTTGAGAACTGTTTTGTGCCATAAATATTTCCTCGCGAGCACAGAACATAGCACTTGTGGGGCAGAGGGAGTGTCAACCAAAGGTTAACAAAGGCGAAATGATGCAATCCGCCGGTGTGCAGTGGAGTGTGCAATGCGGTAATGCGGTTGAGGCTGCAGCGCAACAAAATATTATGTAAAAAACCCCTCGTTAGAGGGGCTTTTCAGAGGGCTTTATTGCAACTCAGGTTCGGCGTCTGAACCAGCCTAACAAGCCAAGGCCCGAACCAAACAGCCAGAGCGCGGCAGGGATCGGTATGCTATGTAAACCCGCAAATGAAACGTTATAGCCGCCATCTACGAAATCTGAAGTTAGTGTATAACTATCTCTATGATCGTCGTGAACAACGAAGGACTCCGCCGTAAAATATTCCATAGGAAGTTCTCCGTAATCCAGTGACGATGCGTTAAAGAGTTCCCCGTGCGGCCCAAGAACATGCCCAACGGTGTCCTGTAAAACAGGATATGCATCGGTCACCATCTCTACCTGCCAATAAGTACCAATAACGCTGTCAGAGCCACTGAAATCAATTCCGCCGTTATCGGTGATACGCCACGTTGAGGTAAAACCGTCTATATCCTCAGACCACGTAAGGTTAACAACTGCTGCTTGTGTCGGTGCGGCTAAAAAACACCAAAAAATAAACAAGCACCGCATCATGATTGCTAATCGATCGCTTTTCTTCCTCATGCCTTCCTGCCTCTTGTTGGCAACGCCTTTCTTTGGGCGGCGCAGCGTTTTATTAATTTGCAAAGGTATCTGTATCAATCTTGCTTTTCTGTACGGCTGACCCTTTATATTTTATATCATTAATAATCGGGTGCTCCCG
>SMVB01349531.1_pt1 | contig 13627 bp, 10 predicted proteins | sample 2456461 | NCBI WGS metagenome assembly SMVB01 (sample SAMN11095934, study PRJNA526329) | marine sediment metagenome | biome: Marine sediment; feature: Surficial sediment; material: Deep marine sediment; isolation source: Hadal surficial sediment | place: Pacific Ocean | collected 2014-05 | depth...
CTAAGCATATATCTGTGCGAAAAAATGGCAAGATCGACCAATTAAAAATTATCTCTAATGACACAAACCGCAATTCCAAATACTGAAATCGTTCTTCCAGGCAACCCGCCGTTTTTCCAAAATGAAGGCTCGGAAAAGCTGATCGTTTTTATTCATGGTCTCACAGGCGATCCAGAAAAAACCTGGACCTCGGATGACGATGAGCCATTTTTCTGGCCAGAACAGCTTGCAAATGATCCTGATTTTGAAAAATGCGATGTTCTTTCATTCGGCTATACATCGGTCATTGGCAAAACATTAAATATTCCACAAATCGCTCAACACCTTGAAACTACGCTTAACGAACTGAAACGTTTCAAACAATACCAAAGTATTTCATTCGTAGCGCACAGTTTGGGTGGATTAGTAACTCGACAATACATTTTAGATCATTTTCGAGACATCAAGATAGACACAGTTATCTTGCTGAGCACTCCCAACTTTGGCAATCACTTAGCGAAACTCGCCAGCTATGTTTCCAACAACGCGCACTTGGAACAATTGGATCCTGGAGAGGGGAAATACATTGATAGATTGAATGACCAATGGCGTAAAGAGTTTCGAGAGGAGTCGGACCGGGAACCTTTTCGCTTTGCTGCAGGTTATGAGTTGTTTCCCATGTACAAAGTTTTTAAAAAAGTGGGAATCGTTGTAGAAAAAAATGCCGCAGTTAATTTTGTTTCCCACACCCAGGCTTTTGAAAACAATCATGAGCAAATTGCCAAAGCAAAAAGTAAAAGCGATGCAAAATATATCTGGGTGCGGCAACAACTTTTGGATTTACCCCGCGATCCAAGAAACCGCGAGTATTCTGAGATCGAAGAGAAACGTTTTGAACAAATCATCGATAAACTGCAGACAGAATTGAGAGGTACCGATCTTGAAGAGGCTTTTAATTTGGTTGCCAGTGGCAAATTGGATGAAGCATTGGACCTCCTCTCAAAAAATGAAGAAAAAGAAAACCAGCAGGTTTTAAAAATCGCCAAAGCCCGGTTTGCCAAGGCTCAGGTGTACGAACTGAAACTCGAATACAACAACGCCCTTGAATATTATGAACAAGCTTTGCAACTGCTTCCTGAAGACTCCGAGAACTTACAAGCATTCGATTACTTGAACGGCACTGCTAATGCCTCCCACACTTTAGGGAAATATGACCAAGCTGTTCGTTTTTATATGAAAGCGTTAGCCATTGGCCTTGAGGTTTTTAGCAAGGACGATACAAAATTGGCAGCGGTTGCTAACAATATAGGGGAATCATTGCGAGGAAAAGGGGATTACAATCAGGCTACTCTGTTTTACAAAAAGGCTCTAGAAATTGAAAGGGAAGTTTTAGGGCCAAACCATCCAAATGTGGCAACAATTCTAAATAACATAGCTGCCGTGTGTACAAGCATGGCCGAGTATGACATGGCCATTGAATATTTAAATAGGGCGTTAGAAATATGCATGAAAGCCTTTGGCCCTGATCACCCAAGTAGGGCAATTTATTTGAACAATATGGGAGAGCAGTTGAGAATAAAAGGTGATCACAAACAAGCCATAAATTATTACGAGAAGGCACTGTCTATTGTCCTTAAAACCTATGGTCCTGATTATCCATGTATTGCTACTCATTTGGGGAATTTGGGCGCTGTTTTAGTAGATTGTAAAAAATATGATATGGCTATAGAAAATTTTGAAAAGTCATTAGATATTAACGTGAAATACTTTGGGCCAGATCATCCAAGTGTGGCAACCGGTTGGAATAATTTGGGGGCAGTGTATACAGAAAAGAAGGATTATGACAAGGCCATTGATTATTATGATAAGGCTTTAGCTATTTGTTTAAATGCCTCAGGTCCTGATTCTCCGCTTGTTGGAACCTATTTGAACAATTTAGGTGCATCTTGGCGTTCTAAGGGGAAGTATGATAAAGCCTTAGGATATCTCGAAAAAGCAACCTCAATGGACCTTAAGAGATTTGGTGCCGATCACCCTAGGGTGGCAGTTTGTTGGACAAACCTAGGAAAAACTTGGAGTTCTAAAGGGGATTACAATAAAGCTGTTGGTTATTTGGAAAAAGCGCTGGCAGTATTCCAAAAAGCGAAGCTACCGCATCGTGTTACTGTGGTGGAAGATAATTTAAAGGCGGCTCGGGATGCAAAAGCCAAGGGGAACCGCTGAAGGTAAGAGCCGGTCAGTTGCCTTCGCCAACCGTCGTTACGAGTGACGCAATCCAGAAACCCTGGGCACGGCATGCCGTGCCGCTACGTTAAGATTATTCCGACTTGGAGTCGGCCCCTCACCCAGCCCTCTCCCTCAAGGGGAGAGGAGATAATTCAAATCCCCCCGGCCCCTTCACAAAGGGGGAGTACACTTAGTCTTAACTCTTTTCCGAGTTGATGAACTTTTTCAGGAAGGGAAACATTGCGCCACGTTTCTCGATCATTTCCTCGCGTGATTTTTTCACCACGGCTTCGTCGATGAGGCTGATGTTCCGTTCCTCGGCGAATTTTTCGATGCCTTTCACGACCATGCCGCGGGCAAATGACGGGATTCGTTCCAGTCGCTGTTTGGCTTCGGGTGTCCAGGTGATATGGAATTCCACTTCCAATCCGAGCGTGTCTTCGATTTTAAGAGTGATCTCTTTGCCGCCGTATTTTCCCGGTTCGTAATCGCAGGAGTTATCGGGGGCCATGTAATTGCCGGTTTCGGCAAAAGCGCGGGCCCGGCATCCAGAGCACATTGACGAAAATTCGCAGGTGCCGCATTTGCCTTCCAGCTTTTTGCGATCGCGTAATTGTTTCATCAGCGGCGCGTTGTCCCACAGGTCTTTGAAGGTATTCACTTTCAGGTTGCCCACCGATTCCTCGATGAACGGGCAGGGCGTCAGGTTGCCTTCGGGTGAAATGCGGCTGTAATGCGTTGCCGCCGGGCAACCGCCAGCATAGGTGCGGGTGTATACCGAGTCGGGGTCGTTCTCATAGACCACGCGTTTGTATTGCGGCGCGCATTTCGAGTTGATCATCAACCTGCCTTTGTACTTCATTTGTTGTTCGTACAAAGTTTTTAGCGCTTCTTCGTATGACGCGTTGGAGATATCGGTATTGCCCTGGCCGCGTCCGGTACAAATCAAAAAATACAGGTTGAAGGCGATGGCACCGATCTTTTCGGTGAACGCGATGACTTCCGGGATTTCTTTATAGTTCATCTCAGAGACGGACATCTGGACAAGAAAATCGACGCCGACCTCGTTCAATATATTGAACGCTTCCATGGAATGCTCCCAGGCTTTCTCAACGCCACGGAATTTGTCGTGCTTTGCTGCGTCCATCGAGTCGATGCTGATGCCGACCCCATGTGCACCGGCGGCTTTGATTTTTTCTGCGTTGACTCGGTTGATCAGTGTGCCGTTGGTTCCCAATACGACCATGAATTTCCGGTCCGCCGCATAGCGGATGATGTCATAGATATCCGGGCGTAAAAGCGGTTCCCCGCCGGTCAGGATCAGGAAAGCGTTGGGGTTTGCCTCGGCGATCTGGTCGACCACGTTGAAACACTCCTGGGTGTTCAACTCATCCGTGCGAAAGCCGCCACGGAAGTCTGCGTCGAGATAGCAGTGATCACAATTAAGGTTGCACCTCTTGGTGAGGTTCCAGGAAATTGTGTAGGCCCTGAAGTCCGTTTTATTCGGGCTGATTTCCAGTCCGGGTGAAGTCGTATCCATTTATTTTTTCAATCGCTAAAAGTTTATAGTTTCGTATATGGGTCGCATCCTGAACCCCGGCACGAGACAAGCTGAGCCTGGAGATGCGGTCCAGATTTCCCTTGTGTTTATTGTTGCCGTTGGGCCATTATCATATGATGTTTTGCCTGCGGAAACAATCCATTTGATCAATGGTAGAAGGGTCCTGTTGCTCCATGAAATCAATCATATCATTTTGGCTACTATTTTGGCTGATTTGCCTCGCCGGAAATGCGCTAGCTGGGACTGGGGAGACTCAAGGCCAGCAGGATCGGGTTATCACCATCCACCACCTGGACAAGCGGGGCGGGCAAGGGAAATTGGTCAAACTCACCCTGCCGCAACTGGAAGCAATGGGAGGCCAGCGGATCGGCAGTGCGTATTTTGATCGTGCTATGGATTACCAGGGGTCCCGGTTCTACGCGATTTCGTTCGCCAGCCTATTGGACCGGTTCGATCCGGATCGACTCGGTGACGCGGTTCTGCTGAATTGCGTGGATGATTATCAGGGCATTTTATCGGTGGAAGAAATCAGACGATATGACTTGCAATTGGCAACTCAAATTGAGGTCAAAGCTGGACTAAAACTTCCCTCGTGGTTGAATCCGTTGCTCGTTCTGGTGCCGAATGGAGTTTCTGCGCCGTTTCAGGAAAAATTCATCACAGCAAATATTCGTGAGTTGAAATTTGTCAATCGGGCCGATTATTACGCTCCATTGAAATCTGTCGTGCAAAATTTTCCAGATGTTGAAAAAGGTTTTGCCGCCTACAAAAACAACTGCCAGTTTTGCCATTCATTGCAAGGAGTCGGGGGGAATAAAGGCGGTCGGCTCATCAAGAAATACCGATTTTCTGTGGCATCGCAAAGGCAACGGTTTAAATCAGATTTTGCCCACTTTCATAACAAACATAATGCAGACAAGCAGAACGTGGAGCAATTTATTTCCCAGAAGGATTTGCTGGAGATAGAAAAATTTTTAGAAGCGATTTCGAAAGAGAGGAGTTAAGAGGTTTTAAAAAGACGGATTTTTTACGTGAGCGTCACTGGTATTGTTTCTGAATCTAGGTAATTGAGACGGGTTTGGTTTTTTGGTATTTAGCGATTTCTTCGAGCAGTTTAGCTTTTTTAACCGGCTTGGACATATACTTGGTACAACCTGCACTCAGGCATCTCTCCTTGGCCCGGATTAATGCGGAAGCTGTTAATGCGATAATAGGCGTTTCCTCTTTTCCATTTTCTTTCTCCCATTGCCGGATCTTTCTTGTGGCAGCATACCCATCCATCACCGGCATTTGCATGTCCATCAATACCAGATCATACTTTTCATTGAGGAATTTTTCTACGGCGATTTGCCCATTTTCAGCCATCGTCATTTCATGAGGGAGTTTATTTAAATACATTTGCACGAGAAGTACATTATCAGGGCAATCCTCCACCATTAAAATCCGCAAACTTTCTTTATCATTTTGATGGATATCGTCTTCCTTGATTAAAATCTTTTTGACAGGAGTTTCAGTGCCATTAAAATTTTTAACAGGGATAGTTAGGGACTCATCAAATTGTAAATTAAAAATGAAAGTACTGCCTTTACCAACTTCACTTTCCACCCAAATGTCTCCACCCATCAAATGAACCAGTTTTTGAGTGATGGCAAGGCCCAGACCGGTTCCGCCATATTTCCGTGTATCCGAAAGGTCGGCTTGTGAAAATTTTTCAAAAATGCTTTTTTGCTTATCCGCTGGGACACCTATGCCTGTATCCGAAATAGCGAACTGCAGATTACTTTTATTGTTGATGGACAAATCATTTTTTACTGTTAAGTGAATATGACCTTTTTCAGTGAACTTGAATGCGTTTCCAATCAGATTGATCAGGATTTGCGCAATACGGTGCGAGTCACCGCGAACATTCTCCTTAACATCTGGATCAATTTCGAATGCCAATTCAACTTGTTCCAGGTTTTCCCTTTCATCCCACATGGACAGGGTATCACTGAGAAAGGCTTTCAAATTGAAGTCCATTTGTTCCAGGGAGATTTCCCCAGCTTCAATTCTGGCAAGATCGAGAATGCTGTTGATTAAATAGAGGAGGTTGTCGCCAGATTTAATGCTTGTTTGGACTAGATGCTCCTGGTGTTCGGTCAAGGCAGTTTCGCTAAGGACTTCACTCATGCCCAGGATAATATTCAATGGAGTGCGAATCTCATGACTCATATTGGCGAGGAATTGGCTTTTTTCGAAATTGGATTTTTCCGCTTCTTCCTTGGCCAGAGTGAGAGCTTGTTCATTGCAAGTCCGGGAAAAATTGATGCCGATCTGATGGCCAACAGTGGTCAACCAATTGTAAGTTTCCTCATTTGGTTTAACCTCCTTTGCATAAAAAATTTCAATAACTCCAAAAAGTTCATTTTTGCAAGTTATTGGGAAGGCCAATCCAGAATTCAATCCAGCCAATTTAGCGGTTGAACCTCTTGGAAAATTTGGTGCGCTTGCTATATCTTGGATCCAAACTGGCTCCATTTTTTCCATTACCAGTCCGGGCAGATCAGTTCCTTTGCTAAATGCCAGATTTTGATTAAGATTTTCAAAGGTTGTAAAGGAAGATATTTTCATTTTGGGAGGATGCCAAATTGAATGGCTAGTCAAAAGATGTGTGGTTGTGTTGAATTCCCAATAGATGGCCAAATCACCTTCCATATAGTCGCCCAAAATATTCAATACATTGGTTAGAAAATCATTACTGGTATGGGGTTCTGCCAGTTCGCGGATCAGTTCATGGTGCATTCTGTTCCGGCTCTGGAATTCCCTTTGTCTGGTACTATCTTTAACAAGTAACAGGGTAAAATTGTTTCCGGGTGCGTTAATTTCACTGATGCAAATGTCCAGGGGAATAAGGTTGCCATTTTTTGCAAGACCTTCTATTTCCCGTTCCGATTCAAGAGGAGTATTAGGTTTTCCCTTGAGATAGTTCTTTGTGGAGTTTCCAGGACTTTCTTTAATGGGGTCGGCTATTAAGAGGTCGATATTTTTATTGAGGACATTTTTAGCTTTGTAACCAAATATTTTCTCTGCAAAGGGATTGAATTCCAATATGGTCCCTTTTGGGTCCAATAGAATGATCCCTTCCCTGGAGTTGCGGGTAATGGAATCTAAAATTGCCAGACTTTTTGTAGTCTGGTTATCGTGGGGTTCAATTTTATTTGTCGCAATCAATATAACGGGTCTCTAATAGAATGATGTATTCTTCCACGCTTTCAACGGGCCAAGCCTAACTGAAAAATAGTTACTCTTGCAGGATGCCCCTTCATGAAGATGATGAGCCGCCTACTGGTAACAAAGCAATTTACTTGCCAAAAGGACAGACAAAGTTACAATTCCGGTTAATTTCTTATTAAATCTGGCATATTTGAGTACAGATGCGGCTTTTTGTAGGAATTGTTTCTTTCAATGGGGGCGAAAACTGTGGAAATCTAGAGGTTTTGATGTAGTTAGTTACAAATGTTTAACAATATTTTATAAAGTGTGTATGATAATTTGTCCGCCATTTTTCCCGTTGACAGCGAGGATTGGCGTGCTATTTTTATACCACCCCCGCTAAATTTTTGTGCTCCAAATATTACCACCAAGGTTTACGGGATAAAGTTGATAATGGCTTCAATGCCTAATTGAGGTGGAATAATGAGTTTGCTTGTGATTTTATGTTTTGCTGTGGGGACAGGTATTGAGATTTATTTATTAGGGTGGCTAGCCGGTGTGATCAGTACCATCAATACCTTTTCCTTTGCCATGTTTACTTTCCTGATAGGAATCATAGTCGGCAGGAGCTGGGGCAGGGAATATTTCGATAAGATGCAATGGCACTTAAAATCCCGAACGATTCCCAACGAGGAAGTGTTGAATGGCGCGGTCATGGCTTTAGCGAGTATGCTGTTGATCACTCCGGGAATTGTGACGGATACATTGGGGGTTATTATTTTGTTTACCAAAACACGGTGGATTTTTAAAAACCTGGCCGCAAATTATGTCCAGAAAAGAATCAACACCGGCGATCTGTATTACTTTTTCAAGGATTGATCTTAATCCTCAGCCAAAGAAATGTTTTTTTCTCCGCCGCCTAGAAACCTACGCGCAGAACTGTTAGATCTGGATGAAGCACCCTACTGGGAGGTGCGTGAAAGCCTGAAGGATGTCCGGCGAGTCAATCGTTATTTGTCGGGCTATAAGGTTTTGCTGGATCATGCAAGACCACTTCTGGAGACGCATACTGGACCCGAACCCTTTACCATCCTGGATGCCGCAACGGGTTCCGCCGATCAACCAGTAGCCCTGGCCAAATTTGCTCGCAAACTGAATATTCCCATCCGTATCACCGCCATTGATATCAATTTTAAAATGTTGTCATTCGCCAAAGAAGAAATTGCCCGATTTCCAGAAATCAATATGGTGCAATGTGATATTCATTCCATGCCGTTTGCGAATGAAAGTTTCGATTTGACCGTCAACTCGCTTTCTTTGCACCATTTCACTAGAGAAAGCGCCATTGGGATTATGCGGTCCTTATATTCCGCCTGCAAGCGAGGCATGATCATCAATGATTTGCACCGTAGTCGAATTGCCTGGGCGGCAATTTATGTCTTGACGCGGATGCTGACGCAAAACCGCTTGACGCGTTATGATGCCCCGGTTTCTGTGATGAACGCGTTTATTCCCGATGAAATGACTGCCATGGCCGAGGAGGCGGGACTCGAAGGTTTCAAGGTTCACAAACATTTTCCCTACCGCATTGCCTTGATTTGCCACAAGCAAAGCTGACCCGTCTATCATCCCCAATGGATATTAACGAAAACCTTGATGTCATCGTCATCGGTGGTGGTCCCGCCGGTTCCGCCACAGCGCTTTTTCTATCGGCAAAAGGTTATCGCGTCTTGCTACTGGAGCAAGCGTTTTTCCCTCGTGATAAAGTTTGCGGCGAATTTATTAGTCCGGCCGCCGACGACCTGTTAGCCGAACTGGGTGTGTTGGAAAGTATTGTGGCGCTGTCCCCTCAAAGACTATCAGGCGTAGCGATTTCCGCTTATGGGGAGGATGAACTCCATATCGATTACCCAGATTTAGCTGGGCAGAAGATGACCAGCCTTTCTTTGCCGCGAACAACTCTGGATGCATTGTTGCTGGACGCGGTCGAACGAAGAGGTGTGAAGGTTTTGCAAGGCCATAAGGTAACCGATTTGATATTGCAGGATGAGCAAGTCATCGGTGTCGAAGGCCGGGACGGCCAAAAAAATTCTTTCACCTTTCAAGCAAAAGTGGTCGTGGATGCCGGAGGTCGTAATTGTATTTCCCTGCGCAGGCTCGGGCTCAAGCAGGAAAACCGCGCTCAGAGGAAGATTGCGCTGGCCGCGCATTGGTCCGGTGTGGAACTCAGAGAGCCCTATTGCTTCATGCACATTAGCCGACCGGGGTATACCGGAATGGCTCCTGTTGGACCAGGGCAGATGAATGTGATTCTAGTCGTCGATCAACATCTGATAACCGGAAAAAATGCCGATGAATTTTATCGGCGCACAGTGCTGAACAATCCCCTTAGAAGAAAATTGTTGTTGAACGCCACCATAGCGGAAAAAGTACGCATGGTTGAATCGCTGGCCTATTCAGTGAAACCTCCCGCGTGCGGCGGTTTGCTTCTGGTCGGGGATGCGACGGGGTTCATGGACCCGTTTACCGGAGAAGGTATTTTTCTATCGCTGAAAAGTGCGCAACTTGCCGCAGGGGTCATTGAAGGAGCATTTGCCGATGGCGATTTTTCCTTTGCAGGTTTGTCGCAGTATGAAAGTCTGCGGCGAAAGGAATTTCGCAAGAAATTCCTGCTCAGTAAAATTCTGCAAGAGATGATCTACAGGCCAAGTCTGGCCCGGTGGATGGTTCGGACCCTGAGGAAAAACTCTGCATTGGCGCAAGAGCTGGTGGGAGTGATTGGAGATTATGTTCCTGCCGACAAAGTAGTGTCGCCGACCTACCTGGCGCATTTTCTATTGGCTGGTTGGCGGGCCACGCCCGCCAGGAAATAGGTACCGTTAATACGTCTTCACGAGCTGATGGTATTGTAATATTCTACCAAAGCTTTCGTCCCTCCGAGGGAGCACACGCAGTGTGACGGGCCGTGAGATTAAACTCCCCCTTCTCCGAAGGGGGCCGGGGGGGCTTCTTCCTTCAAGGGTTTTGTGAAAACTTATCCCCCACTTTACAAGGGGTAGCTGGCCACCTTCTTTATAATCCGTTATCGCTAAGCTGGCGAAGAGTACTTAATGCAAACTGCTTTGATACTCCGTCAGAATTTTTTCCAGCTTATCTTTCATCAGCAGTTTTTCCTTTTGGTGTTGTTTTTTCTTTATTTCCTGCTCCGCCGTCATGAACTTCAGGCTGTTAAGTTCTTCGACTTGAGACTTTAATTTTGAATGTTGGTCATAGAGATCCTTAAATTCTGAATTGTCATTCAGAACTTTTTTTAACAAATCAGGCTCAATTTCCATTGTTCTTTTCCTCCATTGATTTATTGTTTATTGAGGGCCCTCAATTTTTAGAGGTCTGCTTCAGAATATTTATTTCGGCTTCGGGTCTTCTAATATATTGGATGCTAAATTTATCCAAATCGGTTTCCATTTCGGATAGAGGACGATGGTAGGCAAACATCGCCGCACCCGCCGCGGCTGTTTGAAACCGGTATTGGGTCGTTGGAATATATTGAGAACCCAGTCTTTCGGCAAAGTAGTCCTCATAAGGGTTGATCCCAATAAACTGAGTTGGCTCGGAAATGGAATCACATAATTCCTGCGCCGTAACCACAGAGTCCTCTTCCAATCTTTTCACCACTCCTCCAGAGACGCTAAACTTTGCCGAGTAGACCTGTTTTTTTCGGGCATCCAGTAGTGTGCATACAGGATAATTTGCTGACTCAACCGTATAGGCCAGCGCTTCCATGGAGCTGACCCCGGTGAAAGGTTTATGCGACGACAAGACGAAGCCTTTTGCCAAACTCACACCGACCCGTAAGCCAGTAAACGAGCCGGGGCCAGTGGTCACAGCAAACGCATCTATATCTCCAAACTTCAATCCTGTTTCCAGTAATATTTGATCTACGGTGGTTAAGAGGCAGTTGGAATACGTGGTCCCGTCTGGTAGTGCGGCTTCTTTTAAGAGATTACTGTTGTCCAGAAGCGCTACGCTACCCTTTGGGGTAGAAGAATCAATTCCTAATATTCTCATTTTGTTCGATTTTTGAAGGAGGGTGAACAATATGAGTGTCTGTCATATAAATTCCCAATAAATTTTTCAATTGGATTGACAAATTTTTACAAGCTAAAAATAGGCGATCATAGGTAAAAAGTCAATAGAAATAAAAATCCTACTTGTGGGTCCAATGACTCCATAATTTCACGTAACCTATAATTTATCAATAGCTTACAGGTCGTTCCTCTAAGGTTTGATAGGTCTCTCAAAGAATAATTTAGTTGAGAGCTTACACACGGTCAAAGCCGCTTGAGAACAGGCGATAAGTGGCCTGAGCTATTGCTTTGCTCTGCCCATTATTCTTTGTTTATTGGACTTGGGGCGGCCTTAGAATAGCTGAAAAAATTCAGCCAGCGATATTTCATTTAATCTGTCAAACTCTTCCCCGACTTTGGTGAAATCATAGTTAATTCACAATTAATTTCTATGTAAATCGTCCATTACTCATTGATTTTATTGAACTTATTTGCTTGACAAAATCCTTCCAGGCCTTTATTTTATATTAACAGTTAATCTCAGATTAGCTGGTTCCGGTTCATGAGATTTAGTCAGTTCAAGTTGAGACCAGCTCATAAAGAATACTCAATTTTCGGATAGGGAAGGGGGCTTTATGTTTTTTGAGGTAAGAATTTTTGATGATAAGGGCGATTTAAAGAAAGTCATTAAACCTAAAAAGCTGAGCAGGAAATTCTGGAAGAGCAAAGATGGCGCGATGCCTGATTATCATGACAATGAATTACCCAGCGATGACTGGAGTTCTAGAAAAGTTTCAGGTAAATCAGTAATATATACCGAAAATCTTTATGAATAACATAAGGAAATAGTACCTAATTCTCCTTAATTTAATAATATTTAGCATTGGCTATAAACGTCATCCACCAGTTTTTTCCAGGCAACCTGGATCACAGGTTGGGTTCCAGGCGCTTTCTCCTCTCCTTGAGCGCCTGGGATTTTTTTTGCCATACTTTCCAGTGACAATTGATTGTATGATGGTTAGTGTGAACTGTGCCGAACTGGTCTGGAATGCCGATGCACGAGAAATAGCCTTTCAAAATGTTGGTTTCCCTAAGTTCCCCATTAAAACACCCTGAAATTACTGCCAAGCCAATTAAGAGGTTTTATGTATATCACCAATCAGGAGGATTTAAAGGTGCTCTGCGAGCGTTTAAGCTCCTGCGAGATGTTAGCCATCGATACAGAATTTGTCCGGGAAAAAACCTATTTCCATCGCCTGGGACTCATCCAGGTGGCCGGAGGCGATAATTGTGCGGCCATCGACCCGATTCTGGTTGGGGATCTGCAACCATTTTTACAGATCGTTCGCTCTCCCGAGGTTTTGAAAGTATTCCATGCCGGAAAACAGGATTTGGAAATATTATTCCGACTCTGCGGCGAAGCGATCTATCCGGTTTTCGACACTCAAATTGCCGCCTCCCTGGTGGGTTGGGGATCGCAAATTTCTTTTGCGAAAATTGTACATAAAGCCATCGGCAAAAAAATTCATAAAGGGGAAACCTACACGGATTGGTGCCGCAGGCCGCTGACTAAAAATCAGATCGAATATGCCCTGGACGATGTCCGTTTTCTCGTGCCGGTTTATGAAAAACTGGTGCGGCAACTAAAAAAAAGAAATCGTCTGGAATGGTTACAAGGAGAATTTCACGCTTTGGAAAATCCGCAAAATTTTGCTTTACCCGATCCCAGGAAGCAGTTCATGCGAGTCAAGAATATCCGTAGTTTATATCCCCGCAACCTGTCGGTCCTTCGCGAAATAGCGGCTTGGCGGGAAGACGAGGCGCGAACCCGGGATTGTCTGGCGAAATCTGTAATTCGCGACGAACCCTTATTGGAAATTGCCCGTATTTTACCGAAATCCATCGACATTCTGGAGGGAATACGCGGGATCAATCGTCGGGAGATTTCAAAGAATGGCAAAGACATTTTATCTGCCATCGAACGGGGATTGGATGTTCCAGAAGGAGAGCAACCGGTGCTCCCGGAAAGTGACGGCTACTCAACGAACCGCGGAGTGGAAGAACTGCTTGCGGCTTATGTCCAAATCCGTTCGGAAGAATTACACATCGAGCCAACGATTTTGGCGCAAAGAAAACATATCCATGAGTTTGTCAAATGGTATGAGCAGGAAAAAGATATTGAAGAACATTTTCTTTTCCAGGGATGGCGGAAAGCTTGTATCGGTGCCAATCTCCTCTCCATTTTGAAGGGGGAGATGGGGCTTTATATCGATCCCTCTGGCGAGGTGGGTTTAAATCCGCTTGATAAATCTTGATTGTCGCGTTTGCTAGCGTTGACGTATTGTTTGAGCTGTTGCATAATCCAGGGGCACGGCATGCCGTGCCCCCATTCAAAATCATATTTTCAAAAACCCCTGGATGTATAAGCCCCCTAACCCCCTTCGGAGAAGGGGGGATTTGTCATTGCTCCTGATAAACACAGTTTAAGATCATTGATTTACGCAGGCTAAAACATTTACAGGTCATATGGTTTCAAGAGCAGAGGCTTTAGCTCCCCCTTCTCCGAAGGGGGCCGGGGGGCTTCCTCCTTAAGGGGTTTTAA
>SMVB01207135.1_pt1 | contig 13625 bp, 11 predicted proteins | sample 2456461 | NCBI WGS metagenome assembly SMVB01 (sample SAMN11095934, study PRJNA526329) | marine sediment metagenome | biome: Marine sediment; feature: Surficial sediment; material: Deep marine sediment; isolation source: Hadal surficial sediment | place: Pacific Ocean | collected 2014-05 | depth...
CCAAATTGTTTCCTCATCCGGAGTCGTCCACAGCACCTTGTGCTTCACATGTGCCGGAATCTCCAGACTATCCCCTGGCCCCATGTACACCTCGCTACCGTCCTCCAAGCCCAGACGTGCCGCGCCTTTAAGGACCAGAACCCATTCGTTCCTGTCCTGATCGTACCAGCCTTTTTTTGGGGAGGAATGGCCTTTTGAAATAATCCTTTCGATGCGAACAGCCTTTGTCTCGACCTGGGTTTCGAAGAATTCCTCTGACAGTGTGCCGGGTATTTTTTCCAGGAGGTTTGTCGTTTGTGTCATTGTTGGCCTCAGTGGTAATTTTCAATTTCAATCAGTATGCTTTTCAGTTCGAGCGTGGTCACAACCCGCGCCCTCGTCAAGAATTTACCATTGGAAATGTTGCGTGCCCATATAGAAAACCGGCTGAAGATCAAAAAATCCTAGCCCGCTTTGTTTTCATGCTCGCGATCAGCCGGGGAATGTACATTCGGTCACCCGGAAAACCCGGCAAGTAATTGCTCTATCTGGTCGATAATCGCCAGTGCCGAACTTCGAGTTTGCTCGATAGCTCTGACATTGAAAACGTGGTGCTGGACGATGCTGGGAATGAGGGCAATGGCAAGCGGCTTGCTGCGGAACTGTTCGGCGATTTCAGCGCCCCGCTGCGCTGAAATGTCGTAGTGCAGATCCTGCCAGGTAAGTTCTTCGATGCTTCGAAGCTCTTCCGAGCTCAGAATTCCGGCAGTTTGGCGATCAAATTGAATCTGAACGTCGCGGGCAAGAACAGGGCCTGAGACAATTTTCTCGAGCAAAAGCGCGGCTTCAATGCGCTCCCGGGCATATCCTACAGCGTCATCCATATGTGCGATTTCGATTTGCATATCCTCTTTCAATCGCAGCAGGTAATTTTGCTCCTCTTTTCGCTCGCACCCGTCTTCAGCCCAGCGTTCCGTCTGGAACGCTACGAGTATGCTGAAGATCACCACGATTACTTCCAGGCCGAGGAATACGTAGTCCTGTCTTTTCAGGGCTTCGCGCATTTTCTAGGGCATTGATTTCTCCAGAGTCTGGACCGGTGTTGAAATATCTTAACTCAGCAATTGAGTTGGTGGCCGCCTGGCAGCAGGCTCTTTGCTCCAGGCGCCTGGTAAACTTGCCAAATTGTTCGAACCTCGCGAGAGCCTGGATGGGTGTATTATTGCTGTCTTTCACCCACGCAGTGAACCGGGCATCGGCCAACGGCATCAACCAAAGCCATGACTAAAATCAAAGCCCTTACTTTCCTTTTTGCGCTTATTCCTTCGCTGGTTTCGGCCGATCTGACCGCGTTGATTCCTGAATCCACGATTGCGGTGATTGCGCGGGAGACATCTGGTGTTGCGGCAAAACGAAACCTCGATACGATCACGCTTTATCACCGTACGCGAGCCAGCAGCCAGTATCGCGAGGCGGCGGAGTACGTGCTGAAGCGTTTACAGACCTACGGTTTTGAAAATGCCGAAATCCTGGAATACCCGGCAGATGGCAAGACGATGTTCGGCACACAAAAATCCCGCTTTGCCTGGGAAGTGGAATTTGCCGAACTGTGGGAACTCGATGGCGATGGCCGGCGGGTAAAACGCCACGGCAGCTGGGATGCCTTGCCGCTTTCCGTAGCGCAGGATTCGGTGTCCGGCAAGGTGAAGGCCGCGCTGGTGGACATCGGCGCGGGCACGACGGATGCCGATTATGCGGGCAAGGATCTTTCCGGGCGCCTGGTGCTCACCAGCAGCCAGCCCGAGTTGGTGGCTCAACGCGCCGTTGGCGAGCTGGGTGCGGTCGGGATCATTTCCTATGCACCCAACCAGAAAACGGCCTGGTGGAAAGAAGATGACCGCCTGGTGCGCTGGGGGCACCTGGATGGATTTGCAGAAACCAAAACGTTCGCTTTCATGATCTCATTGGGCGTAGCGCGACAGTTGCAGGCACGGCTGGCCGGTGGTGAGGAAATCATATTCGATGCCGAGATTCGTGCGCATTTGAGAGAAGGGCGCTATGCGCTCGTCAGTGCCGTCATTGCCGGCTCCGATCCTGTGCTTGCCGCCGAGGAAATTGTATTCAGCTGCCACCTCGATCACCCACGCCCGGGGGCCAATGACAATGCCTCGGGTTGCGTGAGCATTCTCGAAGCCGCGCGCGTGCTGAACGTCCTGATCGATCGGGGTGCCCTGCCACCGCCACGACGCAGCTTGCGCTTTATCTGGCCGGCAGAGATCGAGGGCACGATGATTTATTTGAGTTCCCTGGACAGCACCGCGCACATCAAGGCCAACATCCATCTGGACATGGTGGGCGGTGGGACCGCAACCAAGTCGGTATTCCGAATTTCCGGCGGGCCGATAAGCCTGCCCACGTTTATTGCCGATGTCGGCCACGAGATCGGTCATTTCGTCAATCAGCAGACCGAGCTATATGCCTCCGGCAAGACCGTGCCGTTTCCTCTGGTGTCGGTCGAAGGGAGTAAAAACCCACAACAGGCCTTGATGGAGGGCATCAGCTTCGGCAGCGATCACCAGATATTCAACGAAGGCAGTTTCGGCATTCCGGGCATTTACCTGCATGACTGGCCTGACCGTTATATCCACACGAATTTCGATCAGGCGGCGAATATCGACCCGACCAAGCTAAAACGGGCGGCTTTTATAGCTGCTGTTCAGGGCTGGTACCTGGCTAATTTTGGTGATGGTGATGTCGCAGCCGTACTGGCCCTGTTGCGAGCCAACGCCATGGCGCGGGCCCGCGATCTGGAGCTGGAATTACCATCCTTGAGCGTTACTGAGCAGGCGGCGGTAAAAAACGTACATTGGCAGGTTGAGCGCCGGAAAGTGGCGAGCCTGAATGGTTTTTCCTCCTTGGGTGGGGATCAAAAACATGCTGCTGGCGTTTTTATTGAAGGATTGGCCCTGTTGCTGGGAAAGGCTGAAATCGAATCAGTGAACGGCAGCAACGATGAACGGGTCTACCGTCGCAATCCCGACATCAAGGGGCCCATGCACGTGTTCGGCTACAGCTATATCGAGGATCATCTATCGGCGGATGAGTACAAAGCCCTTAAGCTATCGGGTATCTGGGCCTATGAAGCCTTGAACCTGGTGGACGGAGAAAGAACCGTAGAAGAAATTTACTATTGGTTACTGGCTGAGTGCCGGGCGCAATGCCGAGCCTCTTCCGGAGGGTTTGAACCAGGGGAAGTGGCGGCTTATTTGACAGCACTGGAAAACATCGGGGTGGTTTATCATGAGAACCCTGATTAGCCTGCTGTCCGTCGCCACCGGCATATACGTGCTGCTTGCGCTTGCGCTCTACCTGCTGCAGGGCAAAATGGTGTTCCTGGCGAATCTTCCCGGCCGCACCCTGACGGCATCGCCGCGCGACATCGGACTTGAATTTGAAAACGTTTCTCTGACCACCCGTGATGATGAACGTCTGCATGGCTGGTATGTGCCGGCCACCGGCAGCAAAGGTGTGGTGGTGTTTTTTCACGGCAACGCCGGTAACATTTCCCATCGCCTGGACAGCATCGAGATCTTCCACCAACTGAAGCTGGATACCTTGATTATCGACTACCGGGGCTATGGCGAAAGCTCCGGCAAAGCATCTGAGCAAGGCACCTACCTGGATGCGCAGGCGGCCTGGGACTACCTGGTGGATGAGCGCGGAATTCCGGCAAACCGAATCATCGTTTTCGGCCGCTCACTGGGCGGTGCGGTCGGGGCCTGGCTGGGCACTCAGAACACACCCGCAGCGGTGATCATCGAGTCCAGCTTCACCTCAGGAGTGGACATGGCCCGCCGGCTGTACCCTTTTCTGCCGGTTCGCCTGATCACCAGGCTACGCTACCCGGTTGCGGAATACGCCAGCCGCCTGGATTGCCCGGTACTGGTGGTGCACAGCCGGAACGATGAAATCATTCCGTTTGCAATGGGCCAGTCAATTTTTGCCGCAGTGAAACATCAAAAATCGTTTCTCGAACTTCGTGGCGACCACAACAACGGCTTCTTCATAAGCCGGCGCGAATACATCGCCGGCATGAACAGGTTCATCGAGTCTGTGCTCGGCCCGGGCAATCCTTCAGCCGATTGAATCCGTGCATTACAGTTACAGGCCCACTTCCACCAGGCTGCGCTGGTGCAGCGCCCGGGCTAATTCAATATCTTGCGCAAATCCGGCTGTTTTTGCCGGCTTGCTGTTGACGAAGTAAAGCCCGCTCAGCTCACGAAGACTTTCACTGCTTGCCAGGTATATGGATGTTTGCGCGCCCTGTTGCGGTGTTTTGCTGATCCACTTCCAGCCCCACTCCATCCAGCGGGGGAACCCTCGGATGATTTCGGTGTTGACCAAGCCGGGATGCAGGGCATTGGAAGTTACACCCCTTGAGCGCAATTGTTCCGCAAGCCAGTTGGAATAGAGGATGCTGGCAAGTTTGCTCTGGCTGTAGTGCTTCATCCAGCTGAATTTTTCTTCCTGCCCATTGGAGGGGGGAAAGAAAGCCTCCAGTTCCGGTACCGCACGCTTGTGGGCCACCGATGACAGGTGAATAATTCTCGCTGGCGCTGAAGAGATCAGGCGGTCCAGCAATAACTGGGTCAGTAGAAAAGGGCCCAGAAAATTGACCGCGATAGTCGTTTCGTAACCATCTTCGCTGAGAGAATATTCTGCCGCTATCAGCCCGGCATTGTTTATCAGCACATCGATCTTTGGAAAACGACCCAACACCAGGGCAGCAAACTCCCGAATGGCTGAGAAACTGCCCAGTTCAAGCGGCAGAATATCGATATTTTCCCGCCGCGGGTGACTGCTAAAGTATAGCCTCGCTTTGTCGATGTCGCGGCACGTTACAACAACATGCGCCCCCAGTTCTGCAAGGCGGGTGGCCGTTACCGCGCCAATGCCTGAGCTGCCTCCGGTTATCAGAACCGTCTTACCCTGCATCGTCATAGCTTGAGTTGTTTTCATCCGGCTGCTTACCAAATGCCAGGAATAATCGCCTTCCTGGACTCCGGATAATCGACAAATTTCTGGCGATACCACCGCAAATGACTGACCGCCCGTGGCGCCAGGTTGCAAAAAGTGAAAAAGGCGAACAACGCCCCACCCACCGACCAGGTCGCCACTGCCCAGCCTGTCCACTGAAGAATCTCGCCGAAATAATTGGGTGATGCCAGGTAACGATGCAGGCCCCGGTGCGGAACCTGGTACCCCCGGTTTTTCTGCTGAATTTTCAACAGTACCGAGTCAGAGTGAACATGAATGCCCATGCCAACAAAAAACAGCGCCGTACCCAAGATAAATTGCCATGAGAAAAACCACTGCCCGGTGTAGGGCGCCCTGCCGATAAAGACATCCATCCCGTTGACATAAGAACTCAGCAGGTTGTGAAAAACAGCCAGGCCCATCACCAACAGGGGCATTTTCCCGTGGTAAAGCCGACGTTGAAAGGGGAAGACAATCGAACGATACAGGTAGTGGCCGCACCACATTGTCAGGAATACGGCACTGACCGCATTCAGGGCCTTCCCTGAAATCAATACCAACAGCGGCAGCGAAAGCAACGCGACGGACTCCATCAGGACCCAGCCCAGGGTAGCGTCAATCTGCACACCCCAGCCCGGGCGGTTATGCCGTCCATAAGGGGCCGTAATGAAGTACAGTGAAATAAAGGTGAATATCGCCAGGACAAAGTAAATCCATTCGACAACGGCTAATGCTTCAAACGGTTGTTGTGACAATTGTTTAAGACCTATTGCACGGACGTCTCATCGAAACGACGTTAAAATTTTGCAGCGATTGTCCGGAGGTTCTCATTTTACCAACTTTCATCCCCGCACTCTGCGGCTTCAAAACACAGTTCTTCACCCTTCAGCGGTATTTTCCCGGTTTTGTCGAAGATACCCGACAGGCGCAGGTTGGCGATGTCAACGCCATCCTCGGATACCGTCACCAGAGTGACGTGGTCGATGGCCATTTCCTTGTTGGTATTCTGGACACCGCCGGTGGTGGCCAGTCGGATGTAGTCCCGGCCATGGCGTTGTTCGTACAGGTAGGAATGGACGTGGCCGTAAAACACGGTGTAGGGCCGATCGGTCAGCGCAGCTTCGATGGTTGAGAAACGCTCTTCATCCGGGCGTTCCCAGGCGGGTTTGTGCATCAGGAGGAAGGTCCAGCGCACCTGTGGATTCTGTGCGACCACTTTCCTGAAGTAGGCTGCCTGTTCGGTGCCAATTCGCCCGCTTTTGCGCTCGGTCAGTTGGCCGTATTCCGTTGCTTCAAAAGCGCCCCAGCCTTCAGCTTTAACAATACGCAGGGCTTCTTCACGAACCTTGAAAATTTGCTTTTCGATTTCGGGCGGGTTGTCTTCGGTGTCCAGTACCAGGAACAGGACCTCTTTATAAATAAAGTGGTAATAGCGTTTTCCGTAGCGTTCGTCCCAGAACTTCCACATTTCTGGATGAGTCAGGTCATGATTGCCGCCCGTGTAAAATACCGGGGCGCGGGCTCGTCCGGCCCGTTTATAGAATGAATCCCACTCGCGGGTTAGCTGTTCGCGGTCCGTGGTTCCACCCTCGATCAGACCACCCACATTGACAATCAATTCGGGCCGCAACAGATTGATCTGTGCGATGGCGACTTCAAAAACACCCTCGCGTTCCCCGCCGGTCAGGTCAGAAAACAGTGCAAAAGTGAACTTGCTCTCTTCGTTATCGAAGTTGCTGTGTGTCCAGGGTACGGCCTGGCCCGAAATATCGTGCTGGAAGATCGGAGTATCGCTTTGAGTGGCCTGACGACCCGCGCAGGCGGTAAGCAGGAAGATAATTACAAGCAAAAAAACGTTTGGACGATAGCAGAACATTCTTGATCCTTTGTTTAGCGGATGATGATACTGGCACCCGCTTTTTTGACATCGCTTTTCGTGCCGGACGGTGGGATATCTCTTCCTGTTTCAACGGCCTTGCGCCCTGACAAGCGTTCCAGCCACGCCTGGAGATTATCCAGGCCACTGATGTCTACACCAGACCACTCATGGGTAACGGCCCAGCACCAGTTGGCAATGTCGGCGATGCTGTAATCGTCACACAGGTAATCCCGGCCGTTCAATTGACCGTCCAGCACGGTGAGCAGCCGCAGGCTTTCGTGCTGGTAGCGGTCGATGGCTGCCGGAATTTTTTCCGGGTGGTAGCGAAAAAACACATTGGCCTGTCCCATCATCGGCCCCAGGCCACCCATCTGGAACATCAGCCACTGAATCACCCGGGAGCGTGCTTTTTCTTCCCGTGGCAGAAGTTGTCCCGTTTTTTCCGCCAGGTAGATCATGATGGCACCGGATTCGAAAACGACAAAATCATCATTATCGCGGTCCACGATCACCGGGATACGGCCGTTGGGGTTCATGGCCAGAAATTCCGGTCGCTTTTGATCCTGCTCCATCAAGCTGATGTATTGCACGGTGTAAGTCAGGCCAATTTCCTCCAGCATGATGGAGATTTTTCGGCCGTTGGGGGTGGGGGATGTATAGAGGTCAATCATGTTGTTTGTTCTCCATGAGACAAATTCAGATCTAGCTGTGAATTCCAGCAACGTTGTATACACCTGGCATCCGGCTGATCGGTGGTTTTAGTTTCAAACTACTGTGGTCTCGATGTTGATTGTAGTGGATCAAATAGATCGGTTATACGGCCATTCGTTCATTCGAGGTGACATAGACTCGGAAGTAAGCCCATTCACGTAACAGCGCCTGAATGAATCGCTCCGCTTTGCCATTGGTTTGGGGTAAAAAGGGGCCGGATACATTTACAAAAATGTATCCGGCCCCTTTTTACAAAATATCTACCCATAGACACCACTTATGTTGTAAAACAGGCAAATGACTGTAGCGTTCCTCAAAGGCTGAGATGTTCCGCCTGCTTGCACCCGTTTCGCCGCTGCTCCTGGGCGTTGCCATTCTGCTCACCGGCCAGGGGCTACAGGGTACTCTGCTGCCGGTGCGTGCAGGAATGGAAGGCTTCTCCACGTTCTCCATCGGACTGATGGGCGGTGTCTATTTCCTGGGTTTTACCCTGGGCTGTCTGCGGGGCGTCGCTCTGGTGCAACGCGTGGGACATGTGCGAACTTTTGCCGCCATGACAGCTGCCGCCTCTGCTGCGCCACTGTTGCATGGCTTGTGGCTGGACGATTGGGTTTGGTGGATTCTCAGGCTGGTTACCGGTTTCTGCTTCGCCGTGCTCTACGTGGTCATTGAGAGCTGGCTCAATGAAAAATCTACCAACGACAACCGCGGCGCAGTGTTTTCAGCCTATACCCTGATCACCCTCACGGTACTGGCGGTCGGCCAGCAGATGTTGCTGCTTTACGATCCGCGGCAAATGGCCCTGTTCGCCATTGCCTCCGTACTGGTATCGCTTGCCGCACTACCCGTAGTGCTGTCCACCGCTTCTACCCCCAGCCATGTAGAAACCAGGACCAGGGTGGATCTTCGAAAGCTGTACTCCATTTCCCCTGCGGGCGCGATGAGTTGCCTGGCCTGCGGATTGGCTAACGGCACATTCTTCTCGCTGGCCCCGGTTTTTGTGGCTGGCTATTCAACTGACATCAGCCTGGTGGCCTGGTTCATGACCGCAACCGTGCTGGGCGGCGCACTTGGCCAATGGCCACTCGGCCTGTTGTCTGATCATGTAGACCGCCGCTATGTGATGGCTTTTGCAGCCTTTTCCGGCACCGTCATCGGCATGACTGTGTGGTACATGTCCACGGACATATCCACCATTCAACTGATATTGCTGGGCGCTGCATGGGGCGCCATCGCATTCCCGCTGTACGCCGTATCCGTGGCGCATGCCAATGATTACGCCCATTCCGATGAGTACCTTATGATTTCCAGCGGCCTGCTGCTGATGTACGGCATCGGTGCAATCCTGGGGCCGTTCCTGGCTCCTGCGGTCATGGACCGTATGGGTCCGGGCGGGATTTATGTTTTCACTGCAGCGGTGCATTTGTTGCTTGGCCTTTACATCATCTACCGCATCACCCGTCGCACACCGGTACCGGACGAAGATCAAATCCCCTTCGCAGACGCCCTGGCTTCTACACAAACCGTTTCAAATGTGTATGAAGAAGAATTTTAATAGGGGTCGAATACATATTTGTCCTGTTTAATCACGACGGCAGTCAAATTTGAGGGCGACCAGAGTTCATTTGTATCCGGCGGCTTGCAGGGAGAAAAGGCTGGCGTAATGGCCGTTTAGTTGGACCAGGTCTTCGTGGCTGCCGCGTTCGATGATTTTTCCGTTTTCAATGACGACGATCTGGCTGGCCATTCTTACCGTTGAGAAACGATGTGAAATGAGTATGGCGATACGCTTTTGTGTGTGCTTGCGGAAGTGCTCGAAAATTTTTGCCTCGGCAGCGGCATCCATGGAGGCGGTCGGCTCGTCCAGCACCAGGATATCGGCATCTGCGCGCATGAAGGCGCGTGACAGGGCGATTTTTTGCCACTGTCCGCCGGATAACTCCTGGCCGTCTTTGAACCATTTGCCCAGTTGCGTATCGTAACCGGCCGGCAGATCTTCGATTAGGGCATCGGCCATGCCCTTGGTAGCCGCTTCACGCCAGCGTTCTTCGTCATCGAAGTGGCGCACGTCGCCCACGCCGATGTTTTCGCCTACCAGGAACTGGTAGCGGGAGAAGTCCTGGAAAATCACGCCGATGCGCTGGCGCAGCGCATTTTCCTGCCAGTCGTTAAGATCCATGCCGTCCAGCAGGATGCGACCCTGATCGGGGCGATACAGCCGGGTCAACAGCTTGATCAGGGTGGTCTTGCCGGAGCCGTTCTCACCGACCAGTGCCAGCGACTCACCCGGCTGAATGTGCAGATTGATGTCTATCAAGGCAGGCCGGCTGGCGCCCGGGTAGGTGAAACTGACGCTTTCAAAACGGATGCCGTCGCCCGGTCGCGGTACACTCGTCTTGCCGGCGCCGGTGGCTTTTACCGGAGTTTCCAGGAACTCGTAGAGGGTGGAAAGGTAGAGGTTGTCCTCGTACATTCCACCAATTGCGGAGAGGATGGCAGAAACCGCTGACTGGCCCTGCCGAAACAGCATCAGGTACATGGTCATCTGACCCAGCGTGATGCGGCTGGCAACAGCGGCAACCGCAATCCAGGCATAAGCGCCATACAGAGCCAGTGTACCAATCAGTCCGAGCACAAAGCCCCAGCCGTCACGGCGGATGGCCAGGGCACGGTCTGCCTTGTACAGGCGGTGAAAAATATCCCGGTAACGATCCAGCAGCAACGGGCCGAGACCGAACAACTTTACCTCCTTGACGTTGTCCTCGCGTGCCAGCACGGTTTCCAGATACAGTTGCATGCGGGTTTCGGGGGAGCGCCATCGGAACAGACGGAAAGCCTCGCCCGAAAATTTCGTTTCGGCAAAAAAAGCCGGCAGCCCGGCAATCAGCAACACCGCCACGGCCCAGGGTGAGAACTGCACCAGCAGCACGCCGTAGCTGAGCAAGGACACCAGGTTCTGAACCAGGCCGAAGGTCCGTTTAACCAGAGACAGCGGCCGACTCGATGCTTCACGTCGGGCCCGGGTAAGCTTGTCGTAGAACTCGGCATCTTCGAACTGGGCCAGTTCCAGCGTCAATGCTTTTTCCAGGATCATCACATTTACGCGCTGGCCCAATTGGGCGCGCAGCAGCGCCTGGCACAGGGAGATGCCGCGTTGGGCGCCGGTCAGTAACGCGACGATCACGGCCTCGACAGCCACCAGCGTAAACACCCGCGACATGGAGAGGACGCCGGAATCCTGCGTTACCCGGCTTGCCGCGATTACCGCGTCGATGATCAGGGCGCCCACCCAGGCCATTGCTGCCGGCAGCATGCCGGCCAGCAAGGTGAGGATAGCCAGCGCTACCGTAAGGCGCCTGTTGGTCGTCCACACCAGATCCATCGCCCGGCGGCTGTAGCGGAACACGCCGAGGAAACCACGAGTAGTAGCGTCAGCGGGTGGTCCGGGTGAGGAATGGTAGGTCATGAGCGCAATGTTACACGCGAAATGCATTAAAAGGGGCCGGATATATTTTCATTAAAAGGGGCCCTTTTAATGAAAATGTATCTGATCTTACCCCTGTTTTTCGGAGACACAGTTAGGGTGGAGTGACCCCGGTTTCTGGACACTGGTCAGCCTCACAGTGAAGCTGCCTCAAAGGCCTCTGGGCTGACACCACCAAGATGGCTGTCGCCGGGTCACTCCATAGTCCCTTTCGGTGTGTCCGTTAAACCAGGGTAAGTTCAGATACATTTACGGCGATGAGTTTAGACATAATTGGGGTTGGGGACGGGGAGGCGAAAGCCTCCCCTTTATGATTGCGCCACTACAATTTTTTCAGTTCCGCAATCCGGTCCAACAATTCCAGCGCCAACGCTGCGCCCGGGAGATTGACGCCCAGGTCGCGCTGAAGGTGGACCACGGTTCTCACGCGCTTGACGCTGCTGATATGGAATTGCCACTCGGGGGCGGCAGCGGATTCCGGGTGAGCGCCTTGTGGATCGAGGATGCCCTCTTCGACCATGATGATGATTTCCTCGGTTTTTACCGTGCAGCTATAACACAGCTCTTCCAGACTGATCACGGTATCGATTTCGACCAACTGGCCGCGCAGGGTTTCGTTGCTCGTCATGGCTACACCTCCAGGCTGGAGCGCGGGTTGAAGGAAAATTCCTGTTTCATGTTCTCGTAAAGTCGTCGGTTTTCATCGCTGTCCGCTGGCGGCAGAGCGATTTGCAGCACCACATAGAGGTCGCCTGCCTGGCGGGCCGGTATACCGCGGCCTTTTAACCTCAACTTTTTGCCGGCCGGTGAATTGGCCGGTATCTTAAGATCAACGGCACCGGAAGGTGTGGGCACTTTTACTTTAGCCCCCAGTGCAGCCTCCCAGGGGGCCAGCGGCAAGTCCAGGTAAACATCGGCGCCTTCCACCCGGTACGGGCTGTTGGGGCTGAATTCCACTTCCAGGTACAGGTCACCTGCCTCCCCGCCACCGAAACCGGCTCCACCCTGTCCGGCCAGGCGTATTTGCTGGCCCTGGCGAATGCCCTTTGGGATGCGCACTTTCAGGGTCCGCGATCGCGTGGTGACATGCCCGTCGGCGGTGAGTTCGGGAATTTGCAGCGTGATGGAACGGCTGGCGCCCTTATAACTGTCCTCCAGATCCACAATGATTTTCGCGTGGTGATCCTCACCGCGAATTTGGTATTCTTGCCGGCCCTGTGCGCCTCTTGCGCCACCCTGGCTGAATCCACGGCCATACAGTGACTCGAAAAAATCGCTGAAGGCTCCATAATCAGGGCTACCCGTTTCAGGGCCACTTGTCTGTGGACCCCCACCACGAAATTCAAAGCCGGCATCCCAGCCCGGAGGAGGATGGAAATCCTGACCGGCCTGCCACTGCGAACCCAGCTGGTCATAAGCGGCTCGTTTCTCCGGATCCTTCAGGACTTCGTATGCTTCGCCAACCTCCTTGAATTTGGCTTCCGCATCTTTCTCCTGGCTGACGTCCGGGTGGTACTTACGGGCGAGCTTGCGATAAGACCGTTTGAGCTCATCCACGGTGGCGTCGCGTTTGACGCCCATGATGTCGTAATAATCTTTGTATTCCATGGTAAATCCGGTGGCTTCCTAATGATGGTGTCCTGTATCTAATGTGGGATACCGGGCTATGGTTTCAATACGGAACCGGCTGGAGGCGCCCAACGGGTACGGCTCCAGCTAACTCTGAACGCCGACATGGCCGTTTCGGTCTTCCCACTCAGGAGGGACTTCCATTTGCAACTGCAGCATTAACTCCCGCAATTGATCAGGTGTCGGGAAGGTTCTGGTTTGCGCATTAGACTTTACTCCCGGGGCTGCCAAGCACTGTCCAGGTAAATATGCGCGCGGTCTTGCAAGCTGGCTTTTGCTTCGCGCCAGCCCGGAAACAGCTGTGCCTGCAGCGCGTAAAAGGGCTTGCCGTGATTGTGCTCCTGCAAGTGGCACAACTCGTGGGCAATCACGTAATCGACGCACTCCGGCGGCGCCTTGACCAGCAGTGGGTTGAGGGTAATGATGCCTGCTGCCGAGCAACTGCCCCAGGTACGCTTCATTTTTCGCAAGCGTATTGGCGGTATTTTCCCGTTTGTCCAGGCTGCGAAACTGCTAATCCGTTCAAGACGGGCTCTGAAATGCTCCCGGGCCTGTTGCCGGTACCATTGATCCAGCCGGTTGCGTACAGCCTTTGCCCGGGTGTCTGCCATGATGATCCGAATCCGCCCATCGATGAGGTCTACGCAACTGCGTTTACCGGGCTTCGCGATGAGCTCCAGGGGGTAATTCTGTCCGAGGAAAAGATGCATCTCACCGCTGACATGGCAGTTGACCGGCCGCTCGTTTTGCCTTGTCCGTGCCTCGACCAGGAAACGGGCCACGCGGGATACTTTTTGCTGCAAGGTCTTGTGGATGGCGCGCCGGCTCATGCTGCGCGGGGCAATGATCCGCAGGCTGCCGTTGTCATTCAACTCAAGGTGGATTCGGCGTGTGACCGCAGGCCGA
>SMVB01057390.1_pt1 | contig 13622 bp, 10 predicted proteins | sample 2456461 | NCBI WGS metagenome assembly SMVB01 (sample SAMN11095934, study PRJNA526329) | marine sediment metagenome | biome: Marine sediment; feature: Surficial sediment; material: Deep marine sediment; isolation source: Hadal surficial sediment | place: Pacific Ocean | collected 2014-05 | depth...
CCTTGCCCTCTGGGTGATTATTGGCCTGTTGCTGCTGGCCCTGTTCAACCTGTTTCAGCAGCCGGATCCACGTAGCGAACAGACCGGTCTGGCGTTCTCGGAATTCCTGGCCGAGGTGAATAACGGCCAGGTCCGCGAGGTCACCATCAAGGGTCACAGTATCGAGGGTCGCTACACCGACGGCCGGTCGTTCTCGACCTATGCGCCGGACGATCCCTCGCTGGTCGAAAAGCTTTCCAAGCGCGGCGTGGTCATCAGGGCGGTGCCCAACGAAGACGGGTCGCCGTCGCTGCTGCAGATACTGATTTCCTGGTTCCCGATGCTGCTGCTGATCGGGGTGTGGATTTTCTTCATGCGCCAGATGCAATCCGGCGGTGGCAAGGCGATGGGGTTCGGCAAATCGCGCGCCCGCCTTCTGACCGAACAGTCCGCCCGCATCACCTTCGATGACGTCGCCGGCATTGACGAGGCCAAGATGGAACTCGAGGAGATCGTCGAGTTCCTCAAGGATCCGCAAAAGTTTCAGCGTCTCGGCGGCAAGATTCCCAAGGGCGTTCTGCTGATCGGCCCGCCGGGCACCGGCAAGACGCTGCTGGCCCGCGCCATCGCGGGCGAGGCCAACGTGCCGTTCTTCACCATCTCGGGCTCCGATTTCGTCGAGATGTTCGTCGGCGTCGGCGCGTCGCGCGTGCGCGACATGTTCGAGCAGGGCAAGAAGAACGCGCCCTGCATCATCTTCATCGACGAGATCGACGCGGTCGGCCGTCATCGCGGCGCCGGCCTGGGCGGCGGCAATGATGAGCGCGAGCAGACCCTGAACCAGTTGCTGGTCGAAATGGACGGCTTCGATTCGGCCGAGGGCGTGATCCTGATCGCGGCGACCAACCGGCCTGACGTGTTGGATCCGGCGCTGTTGCGCCCCGGCCGCTTCGACCGCCAGATTATGGTGGCGAACCCGGACATCCTGGGCCGCGAGAAAATTCTCAAGGTTCACATGAAAAAGGTGCCACTGGCGCCCGACGTGGACCCGCGCGTGATCGCGCGCGGCACGCCGGGATTCTCGGGTGCCGACCTCGCCAACCTGGTCAACGAGGCGGCGCTTCTGGCCGCCCGCATCGGGCGGCGCGTGGTGACCATGGCCGAGTTCGAAACGTCCAAGGACAAAGTGCTGATGGGCGCCGAGCGGCGCTCGTTGGTGATGACCGATCAGGAGCGCAAGGTGACCGCCTATCACGAGGCCGGCCATGCCCTGGTGGGAGTCAAAATGCCGGGCCATGACCCGCTGCACAAGGTCACCATCATCCCGCGCGGCCGCGCGCTTGGCGTGACCATGTCGCTGCCCGAGCGCGACCGCTACAGCATGACCAAGCAAGAGCTTGAGGCGCGCCTGGCCAGCATGTTCGGCGGCCGCGTCGCGGAAGAACTTATCTTCGGCCCCGAAATGGTCACCACCGGCGCCGCCGACGACATCCGACAGGCCACCAACATGGCGCGCAGCATGGTCACGGAATGGGGGCTGAGCAAAAAACTGGGTCCGTTGCGGTACCGCGCCAATGAAGAGGAAGTGTTCCTCGGCCACTCGGTGACCCAGCAGAAAAATGTCTCGGACGCCACCGCCGAACTGATCGACCAGGAAATCCGCCGTATCATCCAGGAGGCGGACGGACGCGCCCGGACCGTCTTGACCGAGCACCTCGACGATCTGCACAAGATCGCCAACACGCTTCTCGAATACGAGACGCTAAGTGGCGAGGATGTCGACGCGTTGCTCAAGGGAGAGGAATTGGCGCGGAGCGCGCCCGACCAGCCGTCCAAGGACGACGCTCCCAAGTCGTCGGTGCCGAGCAGCGGCGAAAGCGACGAGGCGCCGGGACTGACCCCCCAGCCCCAGCCGGAAAGCTGATCCGCCGCCGCGCACGCCGCGATGGAGCCCCTGAACATCGAACGAAGCCCCGCGCCGCCGCGGGGCTTCGACTCCGAGACCCGCCTTTATCTGCGCCCGCGACATCTGACGCGCGGACCCGAGGCCGCGCACGCGCTCGCGCAAGGCACGGCCTTGCCCCTGGCCGGCGGCCCGATCTCCTTTGCCGCCTGCGACGTGATCCTGCGTGACGCCGCCGGCGCGCGCGTGGCGCTTGCCAATGTCGCGGAATTGGCCATCTGGCAAAGCCAACTGCCCCGGGCGGAAGCCACGCGCGTGGCCAATACCATCGCCCGCCTCACCGCGCCGCGCCCGCCCGCGGCCGGTGTCGAATTCGACGCGCCCACCATCATGGGCGTGGTCAACATGACACCCGACAGTTTCTCCGATGGCGGCGAATTGGCCGACGCGGCGGCGGCGTTGGACCGCGCCCGCGCTCACGTCGCGGCCGGCGCGGCTGTCGTCGACGTCGGCGGTGAGTCGAGCCGCCCTGGCGCGGCGCCGGTACCGGAAGAGGTTGAGCGAAAGCGGGTGCTTCCGGTGATCGAAAAACTGGCCCAAGCCGGCATCCGCGTCTCGGTCGACACCCGCCACGCCGCCACCATGAACGCCGCCGTGGCGCGTGGCGCGGCGATGATCAACGACATCAGCGCCCTCGCCCACGACCCCAGCAGCCTTGCGGCGGCGGCCGGCTCCGGCGTCCCGGTGGTCCTCATGCACGGCGCCGGCGACCCCCGCACGATGCAGGACGGCCCGAGCTATGCTCATGCGCCGCTCGACGTCTATGACCACCTGGAACGACGCGTCGAAGCGGCCGAGACGGCCGGCATTCCGCGCGCCCGCCTGATCGTCGATCCGGGTATCGGCTTCGCCAAGACACTCGCCCATAACCTAGAGGTTCTGCGCTGGCTGTCCCTGTATCATGGCTTGGGGTGCCCGGTCCTGTTGGGGGTGTCGCGGAAAAGTTTCATCGGGCGCTTGAGCGGGGCCGGGTCGGCCAAGACACGGCTTCCCGGATCGCTGGCCGCCGCGCTGGCCGGGCTGGACCAGGGCGTCCAGATGCTACGCGTCCACGACGTGGCCGAAACCGCCCAGGCGGTAGCGATTTGGCGGGCGATTGGCGACGACGGCCGGGCGGTATCCGGCGACGCGATTTCGGTTGCGGCGTGTCACGCCGGCGCGCTAAGTACGATGCCGTAGCCGTGCACGACAAGGCCGACTGGAAACATGTCGCGTAACTATTTCGGAACCGACGGAATCAGGGGCCGCGCCAATAGCGAGCCAATGACGGCGGCGACCGCGCTCAGGGTCGGCATGGCCGCCGGCAAGCATTTCACGCGCGGCGAACACCGCCATCACGTGGTCATCGGCAAGGATACGCGCTTGTCGTGCTACATGATCGAACCGGCGCTGACCGCGGGCTTCATCTCGATGGGCATGAACGTGATCCTGGTCGGGCCGCTGCCGACACCGGCGGTGGCGCTGCTGACGCGCTCGCTGCGCGCCGACCTGGGCGTGATGATCTCGGCCTCGCATAATCCGTACCAGGACAACGGCATCAAGCTGTTCGGCCCCGACGGCTTCAAGCTGTCGGACGAAACGGAAAGCGCCATCGAGGCGCGCATGGACAACGGCGGCGGGCGTGACTTGGCGGCGCCGCCGGATTTGGGCCGGGCGCTGCGGCTGGACGACGCGCAGGGACGCTACATCGAATTCGCCAAAAACACCTTCCCCAAAAGCATGACGCTGAATGGCCTCAAGGTGGTGATCGATTGCGCCCATGGCGCGGCCTATCGGGTGGCGCCCACGGTGCTGTGGGAATTGGGGGCGGAAGTGGTGCCGCTCGGCGTGGAGCCGGACGGCTTCAACATCAACCACGAATGCGGCTCGACCGCGCCCGAGGCGATGTGCCGCGCGGTCGTTGCCCAAGGCGCCGATATCGGCATCGCGCTGGACGGCGACGCGGACCGCGTGATCGTCGCCGACGAGGCCGGCGCGGTGCTGGACGGCGACCAGCTGATGGCGCTGGTGGCCGAGAATCTCCACGTGGCCGGGCGGCTTTCCGGCGGTGGCGTGGTGGCGACCCAAATGTCGAACCTGGGGCTCGAGCGTCATCTCGAAGGGCTTGGCCTGCACCTCGCGCGCACCCAGGTCGGCGACCGTTACGTGGTCGAGCACATGCGCGCGCACGGCTACAACCTCGGCGGCGAGCAGTCGGGCCATATCATTCTGTCCGATTTCGCGACCACGGGCGACGGCCTGGTCGCGGCGCTACAGGTCCTGGCCGCGCTCGCCCGCGCGGGCCGCCCGGCTAGCGAGGTCTGCCGACGTTTCGAGCCAGTGCCGCAAAGCCTGCGCAGCGTGCCCTGCGACAGCGCCGAGGTTCTGGCCCGCGACGACGTGCGCGCGGCGATCGAGGGCGGCGAGAAGCGCCTCGGCGCCACCGGCCGCGTGTTGATCCGTCCGTCCGGCACCGAAGCCAAGGTGCGGGTCATGGCGGAAGGCGACGACGCGGCCGTGGTGGCGAGCGTGGTCGACGACATCGTCGGCGTGCTGGAACGGCACGCCGGCTGAGCCGGCGCGATTGGTCCCGGCGGTCCCGGCCATGAAAGGGCGCGTGTTGATCGTGGCCGGCTCGGACTCGGGTGGCGGCGCCGGCATTCAGGCCGACATCAAGACCGTCACCGCGCTCGGTGGTTACGCCGCCACCGCGCTGACCGCGCTGACCGCCCAGAACACCCAAGGCGTATTCGGCATCCATGACGTGCCGGTGGATTTCATCGCCCAGCAGATGACGGTGGTGCTCGACGACATCGGCGCCGACTGCATCAAGACCGGCATGCTGCACAGGGTCGAGGTGATCGAGCGGGTCGCGGCGGTGATCGAATCCCACGCCGCCGGCGTGCCGTTGGTGGTCGATCCGGTGATGGTCGCCAAGGGTGGCGCGGCGCTGCTGCGACCCGACGCGGTCGCGGCGCTGACGCGCGAGTTGGTTGCCCGCGCCACCGTGGTGACACCCAACCTGCCCGAGGCCGAGCGCCTGACCGGCATGACGGTGGCCACCGTTGACGACATGTGCGCCGCCGCCCAGGCCCTGCGCGAACGCGGGCCGGCGGCGGTGCTGCTCAAGGGCGGGCATCTCGAGGGCGATGAGATTACCGACGTGCTGGCCAGCGAAGACGGGGTTCAATTGTTCCGCTCACCCCGCATCGATACGCGCCACACCCACGGCACCGGCTGCACCCTGGCGTCGGCCATTGCCACGGGGCTGGCGCAAGAGTTGAGCCTAGTCGAGGCGGTGAGGCGCGCGCGCGATTACGTGCTTGCGGCGATCCGCGCCGCGCCGGGACTGGGCCACGGCCACGGCCCGCTCAATCACGCCCATACTTTCACGCCGGGAGGTTCCCGATGACTTTATCCATCGATCTGTTCTGGTCCGTTCGCAGCCCCTATTCCTATCTGGCGACGGGCCGGTTGGTGGAAATCAATCGAACCCATGACCTCGACATCGCGGTTCGCATGGTGCTGCCCTTGGCGATTCGCGACGCCGATTTCTTCAAAAGGACGAACCCGCTGTTCGGCCCCTATGTGCTGCGCGATTCGCGGCGGGTGGCGGAAATGCACGGTATCCCTTTCCGCTGGCCGCGGCCGGACCCGGTCAACATGGATATGGCCACGCGTGTCATTTCGCCCGATCAGCCGCATGTCCACCGCCTCACCCGGCTTGGCGTCGACGCCGCCGAACAGGGCCGGGGACTCGCCTTCATCGACGAAATGTCGCGCCTGATCTGGAACGGCGACGTGGACGGTTGGGACCAGGGCGATCATCTGGCCAAGGCGGCGGCGCGGGCCGGGCTGGACCTGGCCGCCATGGAGACGCGCATCGAGGCGGACCCCGACCATTACACCGCCGCGCTGGACGCGAATCACGTGGCGCTGGAGGCCGCCGGCCATTGGGGCGTGCCGACTCTCGTGTTCGAGGGAGAGCCTTTCTTCGGCCAGGACCGCATCGAGTTGATGCTGTGGCGTCTCCGGCAAAACGGCTTGTCCGAGCGATGAAGTAAGGGAAGGTTTTCGCTATGTCTTATGCCGACTGGATGATCAAGGTGAAGCGAATGGTCACGTGCGGCCATTTCCCATTCCCGTCACCCCGGACGGCGCGAAGCGCCGATCCGGGGTCCATGCGTGCCGGTGGCGAGATGGACCCCGGATATGCCCTGGCGGGCATTCCGGGGTGACAGAGGGAGGGAGTCGGCGAGCGCCATTTCACGGGCTGACAGTTACGGGATTTATGCCACGATGACCGATACCGGCGTTGTGGAGCGCGTCCTCAGGCGCGACCGCGTGGTGGTGCTGGGCAGCATCGCGGCCATCACCGCGTTGGCTTGGCTCACTCTGTTCGACATGGCGGCGGGAACGGCCAGCATGGCGGACATGGCGCGCCTGCGTCCGTGGACCGGCGCCGAGGCCGCAATGACGGTCGTCATGTGGGCGGTGATGATGGTCGGCATGATGCTGCCCAGCGCGACGCCCATGGTGCTGCTCTACGCGCGGGTGTGCCGCAAGCGCCTCGACATGGCGGCGCCCGACACCGGCGCGTTCGTGATGGGATATGTCACGGTATGGGCGCTGTTCAGCGCCGCGGCGACCGCCTTGCAATGGGGTTTGGAACAGGCCGCCCTGTTGTCGCCGACGATGACGAGCGCGAGCCCGTTCTTCGCCGGGATCGTGCTGGTGCTGGCGGGCCTCTACCAGTGGACGCCGGCCAAACACGCCTGCCTGAGCCGGTGCCGCTCGCCGGTCGAGTTTCTATCCACTCACTGGCGGCCGGGCGCCGGCGGCGCGTTCACGATGGGACTGCGCCACGGCGCATTCTGCGTGGGGTGCTGCTGGGCGTTGATGGCGCTGTTGTTCGTGGGCGGCGTGATGAACCTTTTGTGGGTGGCGCTGATCACCGTCTTTGTCCTGCTCGAAAAAGTCGTTCTATTCGGCCACGGGGTCGGCAAAACGGCGGGCGCGCTGCTGGCCCTGGCGGGTCTCGCCGTGATCGTCGCGGCGTGACGGAAAGAGCGTATTTGCTGCACTGCGGTATTGACGGTGCAGACGCACAATCCTAGTATCCGCGCGGCTTAGGCCAGCCCACGTCCCGAATCCGAAAGCGCCCGCGGCATGAAACCGAGCCACCGCCCGGCGAACCCGAATTTTTCATCCGGTCCCTGCGCCAAGCGGCCGGGCTGGTCGCCCGCCGTGCTGAACGGTGCCTTGCTTGGCCGCTCGCACCGCTCCGCTCCCGGCAAGGCGCGGCTGGCCGAGGTGCTGGAGCGAAGCCGCGCCCTGCTGCGCCTTCCCGACGACTATTCGATCGGCATCGTTCCGGCATCCGACACCGGCGCCATGGAAATCGCGCTTTGGTCGCTATTGGGCGCGCGCGGCGTCGACATGCTGGCCTGGGAAAGCTTCGGCGCGGGATGGGTCAACGACGCGGTCAAACAGTTGAAGCTTGACGACATGCGCGTGCTGGACGCCGATTACGGCGCCTTGCCCGACCTCGGCGCGGTCGATTTCGACCGCGACGTGGTGTTCACATGGAACGGCACCACATCGGGCGTGCGCGTGCCCGACGGCGCGTGGATCGCGGCCGACCGCGCCGGCCTGACCATCTGCGATGCCACCTCGGCCGCCTTCGCCATGGACCTGCCCTGGGACAAGCTCGATGTGGCGACCTATTCTTGGCAGAAGGTTCTGGGTGGCGAGGCCGCGCACGGCGTGCTGATTTTGAGCCCGCGCGCCGTCGAGCGGCTGGAAAGCTACGTCCCGCCCTGGCCGCTTCCAAAGATTTTCCGGCTTACCAAGGGCGGCAAGCTGAACCATGGCGTCTTCCGCGGCGAAACCATCAACACGCCATCCATGTTGTGCGTCGAGGACGCGCTGGATACGCTTAAATGGGCCGAGAGTGTCGGTGGACTGGACGCCTTGATCGCGCGCTGCGAAGGCAGCCTCGCGGTGATCGCGGACTGGGTCGCGGGCGCGGACTGGACGGATTTTCTGGCCCGGGAACCGGCCACGCGCTCCTGCACGTCGGTTTGCCTCACGTTCGCCGGCGCGCGCGCCGGGGCGATGGATCGCGACGCCCAGGCGCGACTCGCCAAAAGCTTGAGCGGGCTGCTGGACGCGGAAGGCGTGGCGCACGATATCAACGCCTACCGCGACGCCCCGCCGGGCCTGCGTATCTGGACTGGCGCGACCATTGAACGCGCCGACGTGGAAGCACTGATGCCCTGGCTCGACTGGGCCTTCGCCGAGGTCGCCACCGAGCTACCGGTCGGATAAGTATCACCGTTACGTAATAAGGCGACGCAGCCATGCCCAAGGTCCTGATTTCCGACAAGCTAAGCCCGCGCGCCGCGGAAATTTTTCGCGAGCGCGGTATCGACGTGGATGTCGATACCGGACTCGACCCTGAAGCTCTGAAAGCGCGTATTGGCGACTATGACGGTCTCGCGGTGCGTTCCGCCACCAAGGTGACGGCGGACGTGTTGGCGGCGGCGGGCCGGCTCTCCGTGGTCGGGCGGGCCGGAATCGGCGTCGATAATATCGACCTCGCGGCCGCCACCGCGCGCGGCGTGGTGGTGATGAACACGCCGTTCGGCAACTCCACGACAACTGCGGAACATACCATCGCCTTGTTGCTCGCCATGGCGCGCCAGATCCCGCAGGCCGACCGATCGACCCATGCCGGCAAGTGGGAGAAATCGCGTTTCATGGGCGTCGAAGTGGCCGGCAAGATACTGGGCCTGATCGGATGCGGAAATATCGGATCGATCGTGGCCGACCGGGCGCAGGGCCTGAAAATGCGCGTGATCGTTTATGATCCGTATCTTTCGGCGGAACGTGCCGGCGATCTCAACGTCGAAAAAGTCGAACTCGACGCACTGTTGGCGCGGGCCGATTTCATCAGCCTGCACACGCCCCTCAACGAGGCGACGCGCGGCATCATCGACAAGGCGGCCCTCGCCAAGACCAAATCGGGGGTCCGGCTGATCAACTGCGCGCGCGGCGGATTGGTGGTCGAGGCGGACCTCAAGGTGGCCATCGAATCCGGTCACGTGGCGGGCGCCGCCCTGGACGTGTTCGAGGAGGAACCGGCGCGCGGCAACGGCCTGTTCGGCCTTGAACAGGTGATCGCGACGCCGCATCTCGGCGCCTCGACTTCCGAAGCGCAGGAAAACGTGGCCGTTCAGGTCGCCGAGCAGATGTCGGATTACCTGCTCAACGGCGCGGTGACCAACGCCCTGAACATGCCCTCGGTCACCGCCGAGGAAGCGCCTCGGCTCAAGCCCTATATGACCCTTGCCGAACAGTTGGGAAGCTTCGTCGGCCAAATCACCGAGACCAGCTTGAAATCGGTGTCGGTCGAATATTGCGGCCACGTGGCCACGCTCAACACCCGCCCCTTGACGGCCGTCGTGCTGCAAGGGCTGCTGCGCCCGCTGATGGATTCGGTCAACATGGTGAACGCGCCGCTGGTCGCCAAGGAACGCGACATCGAGGTCCGCGAAATCAAGCGCGACGGGCCATGCTCCTACGCCACTCAAATCCGACTCACCGTGACCACCGAACGCCGCACCCGCGACCTTGCCGGCACTCTTTTCGAGGCCCGGCCGCGCATCACCGAGATCAAGGGGATTTCGGTCGAGGCCGAGCTGGGGCCGCACATGCTTTACGTCACGAACCAGGACAAACCGGGCTTCATCGGCTCTCTGGGTCGCGCCCTGGGCGACGCCGGGATCAATATCGCGACCTTTCACCTGGGCCGCGCGGCGCCGGGCTCCGACGCCATCGCCCTGGTCGAGGTCGATCAGGCGGTGCCCGCCGCGGTGCTCAAAACGGTCGCCGACCTGCCCCACGTGGTCCAGGTCAAGGCGCTCAAATTCTGAACCTCGCCGAGACATGTCAGGCCTTGGTTGCGAGCCTCGGCCTGGTGTGTAAACTCCGCCCGCGATGGACGATCCGATGAAATCGGCGCTGCTTCCCGCCGGCCTGCGCGACCAGCTTCCGCCGCTCGCCGAGCACGAGGAGGAGATCACCCGCGCGCTGCTCAACCGCTTCGCGAGCTATGGCTATCAACGCGTCAAGCCGCCTCTGGTCGAGTTCGAGGAGGGCTTGTTGAACGGCGTCGGCGCGGCGGTGGCAACGCAAACCTTTCGCCTGATGGACCCGATCTCGCAACGCATGATGGGCGTTCGCGCCGATATCACGCCGCAGATCGCGCGCATCGCGACGACCCGGCTCAAGGGCGCGCCACGCCCGCTGAGGCTGAGCTATGGCGGCGAGGTGCTCAGGGTCAAGGGCAACCAGTTGCGCCCGGAACGGGGCTTCCGCCAGGTTGGGGTCGAGCTGGTCGGCGCCGCCAAGGCCGCGATGGGCGACGCGGAAGTCATTTTACTTGCCGCCGAAGCGCTACGCGAAATCCAAATCGAGGGGCTCTCGGTCGATGTCAACGTGCCGCAACTGGCGCGCGCCATCTGTTCGCATTTCGATGTCGCGCCCGAGTCGCGCGAACCGCTTCTGGCGGCGCTCGATCGCAAGGACGCGGTCGCCATCGCCGAGACCGGCGGCGACGCGGCGGCGATGCTGAACGCGCTGCTGGCCGCGGCCGGGCCGGCCGACGCCGGGCTCGCCGCGCTGGAAAAGATCGATCTGCCCGGCGAGGCCGGGGCGCTGGGGCGCCGGCTCAACGAAGTCGTCGAACTGGTGCGCGAAGCCGCCCCCGACCTGAGCCTGACCATCGATCCGGTGGAAAGCCGTGGCTTCGAATACCATACCGGCGTGAGTTTCACCCTGTTCGCGCTCGACGTGCGCGGCGAGTTGGGCTCCGGCGGCCGCTACCTGACCGCGACCGGCGAGCCGGCGACCGGCTTTACCTTGTTCATGGATACGCTTCTTAGCGTGGCCCCCCAGGGCGAGCCGCGACGCCCGGTGTTCGTGCCTTTCGAGGCGCCGCTCGACGTCGGCCGCGAATTGCGCGACACCGGCTGGATTACCGTCAACGGACTGGTCCCCGAGGACGATGCGATGGCCGAGGCGCGGCGGCTGGGCTGTGGCGAGGTCTGGCTGGACGGCGCCGTGCGTCCGGTCGACGCGAACTAGGCCGCGCGATGGCCAATGTCGCGGTGGTGGGCGCCCAATGGGGCGACGAGGGCAAGGGCAAGATCGTCGACTGGCTGTCGCGCCGCGCCGATATCGTGGTGCGTTTCCAGGGCGGCCATAACGCCGGCCACACCCTGGTCATCGACGGCACCACCTATAAGCTGAGCCTGTTGCCATCGGGCGTCGTGCGCCCGAACACATTGTCCGTCATCGGCAACGGCGTGGTGGTCGATCCATGGGCATTGTTGGACGAGATCGATCGGCTGGCCGATCAGGGGGTCGCGGTGACGCCCGAACGCCTGCGCATCGCCGAGAACGTGTGCCTGATCCTGCCGTTTCACGGTGAGCTGGACCGCGCCCGCGAGGCGGCGCGCGGGAGCGTCAAGATTGGCACCACGGGACGTGGCATCGGACCTGCCTACGAGGACAAGGTCGCGCGACGGGCGGTGCGGTTGTGCGACCTCGCCGATCGCGACGGGATGACCGAGCGCGTTCGCGCCGCGTTGTCTCACCACGAAATCCTGCGGCGCGGCTTCGGCTTGGAGCCAATAGATTCCGAAGCCCTTTGCGATGCGCTCATGGCGCTGGCCCCGAAGCTCTTGCCGTTCGCCGAGACGGTATGGCGATTGATCGCCGAGGCGCGGCGCGCGGGCAAGCGTATCCTCTTCGAGGGCGCCCAGGGCGCCATGCTGGACGTGGACCACGGGACATATCCCTACGTGACCTCGTCCAACACGGTGGCGGGCACGGCGGCGACGGGCTCGGGCACCGGCCCGGGCGCGGTGGATTATGTCTTGGGCATTACCAAGGCCTACACCACCCGCGTCGGCGGCGGCCCCTTCCCCACCGAACTGACCGACGCCGTCGGCCGCCGTCTCGGTGAGCGCGGCAAGGAATTCGGCACCGTGACCGGACGCCAGCGGCGCTGCGGCTGGTTCGACGCGGTGATGGTACGCCAAGCGGTGGAAGTGGCCGGCATCGACGGCATCGCGTTGACCAAGCTGGATGTCCTGGACGGGCTCGAGGAGCTCAAGGTCTGCGTGGGCTACCGCCATGGCGCGCGAACTTACGACAACTTTCCGGCCTCGCCCGTGGTCCAACAGGCGTTGGAGCCGATCTTCGAGACCCTGGAGGGGTGGTCGGAAAGCACCCGTGGCGCCCGTTCCTGGGCCGAGTTGCCGGCCACCGCGGTCAAGTACATCCGCCGGGTCGAGGAACTGATCGGCGCGCCCGTCGCCATGCTGTCGACCAGCCCCGAGCGCGAGGACACCATCCTGGTCCGAGACCCGTTCGCCGACTGATACCAAAGGTCCTTAATATTGACCCATAGAGACGGATGACCCGAACATCCCGCTGGCTTATGCTGACAATCGTGACCCGGTAACAAACACGGGGAGCGGGAGACATGGCGCGCGCATCGGGTACCACGCCCGCCGACGGGATATGCGGCGGCCGCTATGCGGTGCTCGGCGACCAGCCGCTGGCCAACCTGGACATGCCGAGCGCCCGCGCGTTCGCGGTCCATGACCTGGAAGGCGCCGAATCCGATCTGATGGCCTTGCTGTGCGATCCGTGGGTTCCCGTGCGGCTGGACGTCGTGCCGCAACTGCTCAGTCAGGCCATCCCGAACGTCGTAAATCTGCTTTTTGCCGGGCGGGTCCACGTGCCGGGACGCGGCGGCTGGGCCATGGCGTTCATTTACCGCCGCCCGCTTGGTCCGCGCCTGGCCCCGCCGGTATTTCGCGAGAGCGGTGGCCGGTCCGACACGGCGAGCGATCCGATGGACGAGGCCGAGGCGATCGAGAAAGTGCTGATGCCGATCGCCCAGGCGCTCGACGATCTTCACGGGCTTGGGATCACCCATGGCGCGGTGCGGCCCGATAACATTTTTTACGCCAATCCCGAATGCACCAAGGTTGTGCTCGGCGATTGCCTGACCGCGCCCCAGGGCCGCTACCAACCGCTGTCGATGGAAACGATCGAACGGGGTCTCGCCGATCCCGCCGGCCGTGGCGCGGCGTCCGAGGGGGACGACTTCTATGCCCTGGGCGTGACGCTGGCGGCCCTGATAATGGGAGAGGACCCGGGCGCGCGGTTCGATCGCGCCACCTTACTGGAGGCCAGAATTATTTCGGGTTCGCACCGGGCGTTGTTGGGCAAGGCAAAACTGTCGATAGGCGTTTCCCCGGTGCTCCAAAGCCTGCTTTCGGACGATGTCGAGTCGCGCTGGAATGGACGCGCGGTTATCGGCTGGTCCAAGGGCACGACGCAGCGCCCGGCGCTTGCCAAGGCACCGCGGTCCGACCGACCACCGTTCGAGTTCATGGAGAAGGCGTACCGCGAGCTCCGGGCGCTTGCCGTGGCGTTGAACGCGACCCCGGCTCATGCCGCCGAACGGATTCGCGACGGTCGCCTCGGCGATTGGCTTCGCAATAAAATCAACGATCCCAATCGGGCCGACGGGATCGAGGCGCTGTCGTCATCGAATGGGGAGACCTTGGACGACGAGGAACTGGTAGCCCAAACCGTGATGGTCCTGGACCCCGGGGGC
>SMVB01432871.1_pt1 | contig 13620 bp, 14 predicted proteins | sample 2456461 | NCBI WGS metagenome assembly SMVB01 (sample SAMN11095934, study PRJNA526329) | marine sediment metagenome | biome: Marine sediment; feature: Surficial sediment; material: Deep marine sediment; isolation source: Hadal surficial sediment | place: Pacific Ocean | collected 2014-05 | depth...
GAAGTTCTGATCACAGTTGTCAAGACTGTGCTGATAGTGTGACAAAACTTGCGTTTCAACGGATATGAGATTACTGGCCAAGCCCGCAGCAACATTTACTGTCTCGCCAACTAAGCCCGCCAATTTTAGACCTGTAGCCACGGCTTGTGCAGTTGTTGTGACAGTGGCCGCATTCATAGCTACACCGCCAGCTAACACACCTGCTGTGTTAAGTGGTATTGCGAGAGGTATACCGACTACGGTGGCAATGGCAGCTGCCGCTGAAACCGCCGCGGCATCCATCGCAACCCCTCCGGTGCCCCACGCAGCAACTTCTAAGCCTTGGGCAACTTCATCGGCAATAGCGCCGGCGATGTTAAAACCGAGGACCGCGCCGGCAGCAGTAGTGGCGGTAAAATCTGCGACAAGAGCTGCATCGGTCGAGAGATCGATTGCCAGGTCATATTGTTGAGCACACCCACCCAAGAACGGAAACAAGAGATCAGGTGATTGTGTGATCACCGGCGTCGGTGTCGCCGGCGTCGGAGCAGGGCTGGTGGTATTCGACCCATCCGACCAGGCTAGTGGCGCGGCGATGAGTGGTAGTACAGACGTAATTGCTGCAAGCGTTGATTTAACTTCTCGGAACTTAAGGTTCATCTTCTTCTCCTAGGGAAAAGTAAGTTGTGTGAGCATCAGGTCAGGTAGGGAATGTTGGCAGGGCTGCCCGTAATTTCCGGTAGTCTTGCCGCAGGGTTATCGATGACTTCCGCCGATCGAGCCTCGACGTTCACTTCATTTCCATCCGCCTGAGTGACGATGCGGTCATAGTTGACCGTGTCGCCGATCGGGGTCGTGTGGAATGAGTTGGCGGAGGTGATCGCCAGCAACGAGGTCGCCAATTGCTTCATGATACCTCCCCCCCCCAGAGATCAATGAAGTCGGCAATCCATCGCCTGTGCATCACCGTAGCAGTCCGCTTCAACGTGTTTGTTGGGACTTTGTAACGCGAAAAGAAACCCCGCACTTAGGCGGGGCTTCCCGGTTAGATGGCGCGTAAGTATCCGCGTCGCTGTGTAGCCTTCGCTCAGATGGACGCAAGATCCAACTCAAACGCAAGCGTCGGCTATGGGCACAAATCGGAAGTCGAGCGTTCACCTTGCCAGCGTCTCCTCCTGGCAGAGGGTGTGTGAAAACTCCTCGAGCAAAAACAGAACGTGCATGAGAGCGCTCTGGCGGGTCGTTTTGCGGGTAATTGTTCCCAACAATTGAACTCTCGTGCGTGTTTTTCGAAGTCATCGGCGGCGAAAAATAGTTTTCACACAGCCTCGGCACAAAGCCGACGCTTTCTGGCCCGCCGTGAACGGTCAGCTTCCGACCCCCGAAGCGGACATTCGCCGTTCGCCTGGGGAGTCGCCGGGCGTGGATCGTCCCAATTCGGGACGATTCTCCCTACAGCGTGCTGTGCTAGCCTAAGTCAAGGCCACGGATTGCCGATTTCATCGAATCTCTCGGGGAGGTTTCATGAAACAAGTGTGGCTCTTGGCAGCGGCTGCAACGGTGTTCGCCGTAAGCGCAGGTTCTGAAATTCACAAGTGGGTCGACAAAGACGGCAACGTCCACTTCAGTGACGAGCCGCCGACGAATCGAGAGTCTGAGCAGATCGTTTTGCCTGAATCCGCAGTCCCGCCACCCGACACGGGCGAGTTACGTCGCAGAGAGCTCCTCGAGCAGGCTGACATTGAAGCCGGACGTGTCGTCGAAGAACAACGAGATAGACGACTGGCTGCGAAATCGGAAGCTCAGGCTCGGCGTGACGAATACGCACGCTGCCTCGATGCGCGCATTAGGTTGGAAATCCTCAACGAGCAAGTGCCGGTATATCGCGACTCGAGTGGCAAGCTCCGGGCAAGGAGCGCCTATGACACCTACAGTGGCCCACGGGAATACATTGACGATTTCAGCCGGGAACAGGAAAAAGCAATGGTTCGGAGGAGTATTCTCCTTCGCTGCGCCGATCCCGACGACCCGGGCGCTCGGGCGCGTGCCCGAGCGGCGTGGATTTTCGCGGTGCGATGCGACGCTGCAAGGGCTGATCTGGAAGTGATTGAAAGACCACAGTCGAAGAATCCGGACGACAAGATTGAAGCGCAGCGCCGAAGAATAGAGCTGGCTTGCGGCGAGGCTGAGAGGTATCGCCGCCAAGAAAGCCAATAGCATAAGGCAGAAAGTCAGCTTTGTTGCCTGAACAGCCAGCAACTAGCACCGCCCAGGCAACCCCTGGCCAGAACGCACCGAAGTATTATCGCTGAGAATCAATTTGACGCTTCATGATACGCCGGTGAATGACACACGCGGATCAGAGATGGCCGAACATCGTCGGTTCACGCTTGCGACGGATATCCAAGTGTACTTCTGTGATCCTCAAGGGGCAGAGGATGTGCACGCAGCGAGATTGCGCACGTCTCCTTTCGACCCCTTGGCGGACACTTCCTGATAGCTGTGAGAGCGAGGCGTGAGGCTTCGGCTCAGAACATCTGCATGGCGATCATCGCGAGTCCAACGATGCTGACCCCGAACGCGGCGGTCCTCAGATATCGGATTCCCACGATGTAGATGACGGCATGGGCGACCCTCGCCCACAAGAAAAGGGTGGCACCCAGCGCCGTGGCTTCGTTTGTTGCGCCGCTGAGATGGACAACCACAACGAGGGCCACGAACACCGGAAAGTTTTCGAGCATGTTGCGATAGGCGCGCCCAGCGCGTTCACCCCATACCGGCAGCGTATACGGTTCGTCGCGATTCCCCGCGGCAAATACCAGGCCTTTGGTCATCATCAGTGCGACGACCGGCGGAAACGCCAGGACGAAAGTCAAGCCTGCGGAGAGCGCCAGCATGGTCAGTTCGGTGGACATGGATTGCTCCTGTATTTCGAGTGTGGGCTGCGCCGTAACAATAACGGATGAGAAGAATGGACGCTCGGTTCTGGATCCCGTCAGAGTTATGCAGCAACACGTGCATGTCCGCTCCTGGCAGAGGTTGTGTGAAAACTATTTCTCGCCGCCGATGACGTCGAAAAACGTGCACGAGAGTTCAATTGTTGGGAACAACTACCGGCAAAACGACCCGCCGGAGCGCTCTCATGGACGTTCTGTTTTTGCTCGTGGAGTTTTCACACACCCTCGGCACAAAGGAGACGCTTTCACCGCTCGCGTATGGTCTGCTCAAAGCGGAAGTTTTGCAGGTAATCTCCGAAATGGCGGACGATGTGGGCGGGAGGCGAAACACATGCGTATATCGATGGCGACGATCCGGGTGAAAGAGTCTCGAGAACGCCGGATCCTCTGACGACAGAACCGGCTGTCGGATTCCGGAGGATAGATAACACGGCGGAGCCCAGCGGGGAGTGTGGGCTAGCGCCATGCCGGACCATACCGCCGCAGAAAATAGTTGCAACATTCCAACAAATTGCGGCTCAGCCTCGCATAGTCTGTGGTAACCGGTGGCCGTTATCCTCGGGTCATGGGTAGCTCAAACGTACCTGCCACAAACCGGCGCTTGCGCAGGACCGGCCTGAAAACCTTCACGCTCAACGAGCGAGAAGCGATCGTGGGATGCTTCCACCAACACGGTTATGCCGTGATCAAGAATGTGTTCGACACCGATGAGGTCGCCGAGCTCAAGTGCGCAACCGATCGCGCGAAGCGGCGGGGGTTGAAGGTTGGCAGATCGTTCCGTCACGGCAACCTGGGTTATTGGATCAATGACGACCCTTGCATCGGTACGAATGTGATCGGCATGCAGTGGCCGAGTTACGATGAGGCGGTTTTGGAATTACACCGTCGCGACCCGCGTATGCTCACCCTCCTCGAGCCCCTGATCGGTCGCAACATCCGTCAGATCGTCAATCAACTACACTGGAAGACGCCAGGATCGACGTTTGCTGTCAGCTTCCACAGGGATCGAATCAACCGTCGACCCGCGGAGGCATTCCGCGCGCTGGCGACCAGCTACGTGCAGACAGCCAGCGTGATCGATCCCATGACCGCAGAAAACGGAGCGCTCCTCGTCGTGCCGGGAAGCCATTTGCGCAAGCCCCGATCCCAGCATCCAGGAACGGGCAATTTCGTTACCGGCAAGGTATCGCGAGCCTACCTGTCGAGCGAGGGTTACTGCGACGCGGACCTCCTCTCGATCTATGCAGAACCCGGAGATGTTGCGCTTTGGCACGTCGACACGATCCACGGATCCGAGATGAACCAGAGCAGTCGGGACAGATGCTTGTACATCAACGGTTACGTTGACGCGCGTAACTGCATGCGCGGCCACTGGGCTTTCATCGAGGGACAGGGCATACCGCTGCCGCCTATCGACGTGCCGGTGTTAATTCACCGAGACGACATCTTTGACCAAATCGAAGTCGAGTTCGCCCCTACACCCACGCGCCCAACGGATTAGATTCTTGTGTGTTTTCTAGTGCACCGCCGCTAATGGCAAGATCAATTATCAAACGTGGAACATTCGCAAATGAGCCTTCCGTATACGGGCACTCCGCGGAACAAACTCCTCTGCATATCTGGCAACCCGTGCGGAGCAGAGTCGAAGTTCTGATCTTTGCAGGCATCCACGGCGAGGAACCGGATACGACAGTTCTGCTCTCGCGGGCCTTACGATCGATGAGCCAACGATCCACGTCGTGCGCAGTAATCTTGTGTGCTAACCCCGACGGGTTGCGCCACGGCACGAGAGGAAACTCAAATGGCGTAGACTTGAATCGTAACTTTCCCAGTTCGAACTGGGCCGTTGAACCGGTAACCCATAAGTGGAATGTTGACTCCGACAGCAGAGTACTGCTTTCACCCGGGGAGAGGCCATGTTCGGAGCCGGAGGTATTAGCGTTAACGCAGGTTGTCAATGATCTCAAACCTGAATGCGTTGTTTCGGTTCACTCGCCGCTCGGTCTAATTGACGATCCAGAGTGCACCGATCTCGGCAGAATGTTCTCTGAAAGGTCGGGCATGCCAAGAACTGTGTTACCAAATGAAGATACCCCGGGTTCGTTTGGCTCATGGGCCAAAGATATCGGCGTAGCAACGATAACGTATGAGCTTCCCAATATGACTATCTGGAATATGCTTTCACTTCACCTGCCCATACTGCTTGAGTTGCTTGAAAAGGGCCTAGCAGTCGTTCAGCCAGGCACAAAGCGGAAGTAGAGCCTCCATCCCGCCAGCGTCTGCTCCTGGGAAAGCGGACACGAGGAAATGTACTGGTCACTCACGAATCCCGAGCGCCCATGAACGTGTCACCGAGTCCAAACAGGCGCCTTGGACCGACGTCCTAGAAAAGACAGTCAAGCTGTATCAAACTTCCGGACGATGGTTATCGACGGAAGGGAACTTTGACACGCTGCTTCGTCGCTTCGTTCCTCCCCGAGGACGTTGGGGTCGAACTCGAGAAATTCGCGATGCGGCCGCTTACCGGCGTCCGTTGGCTTGCGCCGAGCAAATACCACGTCACATTCCAGTTTTTCGGCGAGATCGATCACACCGAGATCGAGCGCCAACAGCACATCGTCGCCGCGGCCGCTGCGGAACATTTTCCGATCGATTGTGTCGTACGCACCGTAACCGGGTTTCCGCACCATAACGCGGCTCGCGTTGTGGTAGCCCTGGTCGAGTCGGAGGGTGAACTCGAGCGCGTTGCAGCTCGATTTAGCGCACAGACCTTTACGGCTCACGTCACGCTTGGAAGGTGTCGAGGACGCGTCGCGCTGCCGGAATACGCTACCGTCGACCTCGCCGTTCGTCTGCCAAACGCAGGTCTGTATCGGAGCGAAACGCTTCCAGCCGGTGCCCGCTACACTATGCTGGATCCGAAACTGGATCCGGACCGGGGGGAGTTGAGCGACGCGACAGCGCCGTAGGACGAATCCTATCAGTCCGGCGTCTGCGGATAAGCGATCCACGACGCTGGCACAGCTTACGGCTGGGACGAGCGACCCACGGCGACCGGCCAAGCACGGGATCGCGTGCAGCATGAGCGGTACCGGCAACTGTTACGCGGTGGTAGAGAGCGTCTTTGGGCTACTCAAACGCGAGCGCGTGAATCGAACTCGATACCGCACGCGCGATGAAGCGTCGAGGCCAGCTCAGGCGTGCGCTTCCGACGGCATAGCAGACATCTCCCGGTTGATCTGACATAGCCTCGTCCCATTCTGGGTACGGCTGGTCCTGGCGATCCTCATTCTTGGCTTCCCGCTAGTTTTGACCTTAGGAGTGTGCGCAGCCACTCGTACAATATCAGGACCCGAGTATCTCTTTCTGGAAGACGACACCCGCGACAAGATTGCAAAGGATCAGTTTGAGACTGTTATTTCCACCTTTGTTTCCATCATCGATGCCGCCATGTATGTGCCTGGGAGTTGGTTGAAAAGAATCGATCGATAGTTGTGCTGTGGCAGAATGACCATGGCCAAGAGGCATGCTGTGATGGATATCGAAACCCGCATCAGTCGGTTGGAGGATGTTGAACGCATTCGCCGTCTCAAAGCGCACTACTGTGACCTGTGCGACGAGGGCTACGATGCCGATGCGCTGATCGACTTGTTCACCGCAGACGCCGTTTGGGATGGAGGAGACCTGGGTCGATTCGATGGGCGCGATGCGATTCACCGGTTCTTTTCGAACATGCCGAACGTCATGTCGTTCGCGATACACCACATTACCAACGCAGCTATACGGATCGAAGAAGACGGTAATACGGCCACCGGGCGCTGGTATCTATTGCAGACGGCGACCACCCGAAGTGACTCCCAGGCCGTGTGGCTGGCGGGCCGGTACGACGACGAACTGGTACGTGAGCAGGATCGCTGGTTGTTTCGGCAGGTGACGTTACAACCCCGGTTTCTCACGCCCTTCGAAAAAGGCTGGGCGGAGGTTCCGTTTGCGGATCTGTCGGGTCGAGCGTGATGCCGGATTCGGGATCATCCGTTGAGGTGCCTCTGAGCCATTGGCCGGCGCAGGACGGTGATATCACCAATCTCGAGCCCCGGATCTACGACATGCGCACACCGGAGGCCCATACGCCCGTGGGTCTCTCGCAGGTGATGACCGCCATTCATGACGCCCGGGCCGAATGCGAGGACGTCGGTCTGGGGCGCAGTGGCTTCGAACTGTTCGAGCAGCCTTCCCGGGTGGGCGACTGGTTTGACACCGACGAGGTCATGAGCACCTACTACGAAGAGTGCAGATCTCTGGCACGCAGCGTCACTGGTGCCGAGCATGTCTTCACCTACGATCATCTGATTCGCGAACCGGGACAACAGACATCGGGTGGCGGGCTCGATGGTTCGACGCGTGTGTCTGGCGCCGAGTCAGGCGGTGGTTACATTGGCACCGTGCATATGGATTACACGGCGAACACCACGTGGACCGAGTACCTCGCGCTACACGGTAAGCGTCCGCCCGCCAACCCACGACGCGTGCTGGCCTTGAACTTCTGGCGATCCATCGGTGCTGTGGCGGACGATAATCCGCTGGCTGTGTGTGATGCGCGAACGGTACGGGCCGAAGATCTCATCGAAACGGTGGTCTATGGCTACGGCGCCGAGAACTACAGTTGGCACAACATCGGCATCCCCACGTACAACGTCAAGGCCTCACCGCGGCATCGGTGGTATTACTACCCACGCATGACCCCTGGCGAACTTCTTGTGCTCAAGAGCTACGACTCTGATGGCGTCATTGGCAGAACGTGTCCACATGCGTCGTTTGTCAACCCGTTGGCGTCGCCGGATTCGCCGCCACGCAAGAGTATCGAGTTGCGCGTGTTGTGTTTTGTCGGTGGAGAACTCTGAACATCGAACAGCTTCCCTATCGGCACAAAGCGGAAGTAGAGCCTTCAGCTTGCCAGCGTCCGTATACGGACTCCACCTCGGGCTGGAACACCCCCGTGTAGTTTCAGCTCGACCGGGCGCGCGTTGGGAACAGCACGGCCAGACTGACGAGGGCGATAGCAGCCAGCACGGTAACACCCGACGAATAGTGATGGATCGCGGCAAGCAAAGGCCAGGGGTCGGTGACCTCGCCAAGAAATGCATCTCTCAGCATGACGTTCTCCAACACGTTGGTCAGCGGAAGTGCCGTGCATATCCACGTAAGCCCAATCGATCCCTGGCGCACGACATTCGATCGTGCTCGACGCGCTGACCACACCAGGGCCACGGCGAACACCGTCATGTACGCGGGGGTCATTAGATAGTCCAGGCCCACCGCATAGGCGGCCGTCACACGTTCGGATTGGCTCCACCCCTGAACGAGCCGGTCGACCTCTGGGGCGGAACCCGCCTCGACCAATTCAACAACGGTACCCGAATCGCGCAGCGGCATGATGAATGGCAGCGATCCAACGGTTGCGAAAGTCAGCAAAAGGGCCGGGATCATTGCGTAGCGGAGTTTGCCGTGCGGAATGAATTGTAGCGGGTGCTTCACGCGCGACCTATGCAGTTTCGACCGGTAGCCCGGCCACCCGCCACTCCGGAAAACCCTCTTCCAACCGACGTGCGTTCAAGCCGCGCGTCCTGAGGGCTGCAACCGCCTCGAAGGACAGCACACAGTACGCACCGCGACAATAGGCCACGATTTCGTGGTCGCGGTTGAGTTCGGTCAAGCGACTGTCCAGTTCTGACAGGGTGATGTTGAGTGCTCCCGGCACATGCCCGGCGCGGTATTCATCTTCGGGGCGTACGTCGAGCACCGTAACCAGGCCGTGTTCCATGCGCTCCAGGAGTTCCCTTCGAGAGACAGGCTCCAGGGCGTCCTGCTGCTTGAAGTATCCGTTGACGATCTGCTGAACCTCAGCGACGTTTCGCTCGGCGACCCGCCGCAACTCAGCCAACAGATTGAGCACAGAATCATCCGCGAGACGGTAGCGCACCCGTTTGCCGTCTTGTCGAGACGCCAGCAATCCCGCCCGGCGTAGCAGCAGCAGATGTTGCGATGTGTTGGCAACCGTCAGACCGGCGCGTTGGGCAAGCGCGTCTACGCTGGGTTCGCCTTGCGCCACAAACTCCAGCAGTTCCAATCGGTGGGCATGGCCCAGTGCTTTGGCGACCGCGGCAAACTGGGTCAACAAGGCGTGTTTCGGACTGTCACTTGACATAGGCGTCGCTTCAGTCAAACATTCAATTAACTAATTGAATGATGCTATCAGACTGTCCATGCCAAGTCAGCCGTCTTGGCCAGGAGACCGCCATCGCAGAAACTGTTTTAACCGGCGCAACCGCCATCCGCCTCGGATGTTTTCTGGGCGTGTTTGCCGTGATCGCCCTGTGGGAGGTGTGGTGGCCGCGGCGCCAACTGGGTGTTTCAAGATGGGCCCGCTGGCCTGACAATCTCGGCATCGTGGTGCTCAACTCGGCGCTGCAGCGTATTTTGATACCCACCACCCTGGTGGGCCTGGCCTTGGTGGCGGAACAGCAGGGCTGGGGGTTGTTGAACCTGCGACCGATGCCCGAGTGGTTCGTCATCGTGCTGGCGGTGATGATTCTAGACTTTGCCATCTATCTACAGCATGTTCTCTTTCACGCCGTGCCGGTGCTCTGGCGGTTACACCGAATGCACCATGCGGACCTGGATTTCGATGTCACCACCGGCGCTCGGTTTCATCCCATAGAAATTCTGCTTTCAGCGGGGGTCAAACTCACGGTGGTGGCCGCGATAGGTGCGCCCGCTGTCGCGGTGTTGATCTTCGAAGTTCTGCTGAACGCAACGTCCCTGTTCAACCACGGCAACATCCGGATTCCGCTCAAGGTAGACCGGCTGCTGCGCTGGATCATCGTCACCCCCGACATGCACCGGGTCCACCATTCGATTGTGCCGCACGAGACCAACAGCAACTTCGGGTTCAATGTACCGTTCTGGGATCGTCTGTTCGGCACGTACCGTGCTCAACCTGCCGCCGGGCATGACGACATGACGATCGGCATCGAACAATTTCGCTCGCCACGGGAGCTGCGCCTCGACCGCATGCTTGTCCAACCGTTTCGTGGCACCCTCGGCGATTATCCGATTAATCGGGAAACTCGCTAGCGGCCATCTGCGACGGGGTGTGCTGACGAATGGCCGCGCGAAATCGCCCGAATCAGGTAGCCATCGCCTCAATGAGCGCGGGGCGGGCGTTGAGCCGTTCCACGTATGCTGCCAGATGCGGCATATCGTCCGTGATCAGACCCAGCCGGCCGCACATCACACAGGCGTGGCCGAGCATGATGTCCGCGGCACTGAAGTCGCCGATCAGGTAGTCCTTGCCCTCCAGGGCCTCGTTGATGGGCGCCAGGGCTTTGCCTACCAGTCGCTGCGCCTGACCAAGCACGGTTTCATCGCGGCGTTCCGGCGGCAGGATTATGCTGTGCACCATGATCGTGTTGATGCCGGGCATCACCATGCCCTCGCAGTAGTGGAACCACTGCAGGTAAGCGGGAAATTCGGGTGCGTCCACCGCCGGCTTCAACCCACCTGTGGAGTGGCGGGCCAGTATGTATTCCACGATCGCGCCTGATTCGTAGAGGCGCACGTCGCCGTCGTCCAGAACCGGGACCCGGCCCAACGGGTGTCGCGCGCGGTGTTCGTCAGACTTCAGGTCCTTCGGATGAAACGCCATGGCGTTCAGTTCGTAGGGCAATCCCAGTTCCTTGAGCAACCAGATGATCCGGCCGGAACGACTGTTCGGTGCGTGATGTAGTTTCAACATGGGCTGCCTCGTTATTGATCGGATGATGGGGGTGGCTGATTGAGCTCAATTACATTCCCAGAAGGGTCTTCGCAGATTATCTGTTTGCCTCCGGGCCCCTCTGATCCCTCGGTGACCCGCCAAACCTTGCGGATACGGGTCGCACGATGTGCTCCGTGCATGGCCCTTGTATCCTCATGTTGATAAGGAGATCGTATCAGGCAGGCCGTTGACCGAACGGGAGATTGTTCATGAACCGGGTTGTGATCGTAGGTGCGGGTCCGGCCGGTGCAAGCCTGGCCTATCTGCTGGCACATCGTGGGATAGAGGTCATTTTGCTGGAGCGCCGTCGCAGCTTCGACCGCGAGTTTCGCGGCGAAGTGTTGATGCCCAGCGGCATCGAGGCGTTCGAGCAGATGGGCTTGACGGAGGTGCTGGCCAAGGTGCCCGCTCACACGCAACAGGACATTTCGATGTATCTGAATGGCCGGTTGGTGCTCCGCGAAACCCTGGCGCCGGATGACTTCCAGGGTCGCCGCCCGCGGGCGGTATCACAGCCGGCACTTCTCGAGGCGATCGTACAGGAGGCGGAAAAGAGTCCGCATTTCAGTTTCGAACGGGGTGTTTCGGTTAAAGCGCTGTTGCGTGATGGAGACGTAATCTGTGGCGTTCGTGTCCGCGATGACGACGGCGAGCGATCCCTTCATGCAGATCTGGTCATCGGCGCCGATGGCCGCAACTCTGCGGTACGCAAACAGTTGAATCTACCCGCCCGGCAGATGAGCCCCCCCATGGACATCGTGTGGTGCAAGATTCCCTGTCCGGACGAATGGGCGGGGATGCGCGGCTACGCCGGGCGAGGGCATCTGCTGGTCGCTTACCATACCTGGGACGACACGTTGCAACTGGGATGGGTCATCCTCAAAGGCACGTTTGGTGAGCTGCGCAGCAGAGGCATCAACGGCTGGATTGAGGAAATGTCGAACCACGTTTCCCCCGATTTCGCCGAGCACCTGCGCGCGCATCAAGATGCCACACAAAAACCCTTTCTGCTCGAAAGCGTATCCGACCGCGTGCACCACTGGAGCGCCCCCGGCGCCTTGGTGATCGGCGATGCGGCCCACACGATGTCACCCGTGGCCGGACAAGGCATCAACATCGCGCTGCGCGACGCCATCGTCGCCGCAAATCACCTGGTGCCTGTCCTGGCCACCGCCGCGGTCAATCAGACCTCGTTGGCAAACGCGCTAACCGCGATCGAGAAGGAACGTTTGCCTGAGGTCGAAAAGATCCAGGACATGCAGGCCCAGCCGCCAAAAGTTATACTAACCCGTGCCTGGTGGGGCGAACCCGTTCGCCGCCTGGCAGGCGTCGCGCTTGGCAACCAGAGAATTAGACAGCGAGCCGCAACCAGGTTCGCTGCGTTCCCTTACGGGGTCACGCAAGTCCACATGACGGTGTAGCTGTGCGATATTTGCCAAGAAAGCGCCGTGGGGGCAATGGGGGCACGGGGACACTCGTCTAATTTGACTTTCACTTTCGAGGACTTGCAGTGGCAAAAATTGAGCAGGATTTCCTGGAGCGGTCGAGCCCTCGGGGCGGCGATTTCAAAGCGCCGCCGTTCATTCCCCGGATTCGGAACGCCGATCTGGGCCTCGAGAAACTCGCTGGTGAGCGTTACTACTCGCCCGAGTTCATGCGGGCCGAGTGGGAAAACATCTGGACCAAAACCTGGCAATTGGTTGCGCGAGTCGATGAGTTTTCAGAACCGGGCGCATTCTACGTCCACGAACTCGGCAAGGAATCGTTTTTGTTCGTCAAAGGCGACGATGGTCAGATACGCGGCTTCTACAACGTCTGCCAGCACCGGGGGAACCGATTGTGCCAGGCAGACCACGGCGTATTGGAGACGTTCACCTGCCCGTTCCATGGCTGGCAATGGGCCAACGACGGTTCCTTGAAGCGAGTCATGGATCCACAATTCTTTCGCCAGTTCGACGGTGGTGTACCGGCCGACGAATTAGCCCTGTCCCCAGTAAAGATCGACACGTGGGGTGGCTGGTTGTGGTTCAACATGGATCATGACGCGTGCCCCCTGGCAGAGTACCTGGGTGCGCCGGGAACCCACCTGGAAACCTACGAGTTCGAGAAGTTCCATCTCATCGACTATCAGACGTTCGAATGGAACGGCAACTGGAAACATGCGTGGGATGCATTCAACGAAAGCTATCATTTCGGCGCGCTGCACCCGGATATGATCGAATTCGGCGAAGGCCACGACATCCCGATCGAGCTGTTGGGCATCCATTCGAGGATGTTGAACTTCAACCGGACGGTCAGCGAAATAGTTGAAGATCAAGAGTCCTTCACACCGTTGCGCAAGCACATGATGACGGCCGGGGCGAATGGTGAAGAGGCTGACTATTCGGGCCCGGCGAAGGATGTACATCTGGAAGAAATCCGCCGGCGCCGGGCCATGGAAAATGAAACGTACCTGCCGTTCAAGCACATGAACGATGAACAATTGGTGCACCAGTATCACTACTCGTTCTTCCCCAACACCACCTTTACCCAGACGCCCGACGGCGGTGCGGTGTTTCGTTACCGGCCGCACGCGACGGATCCCAACCGGTGCTATTACGATTTTTTCATTCTGGCGCACCTGCCGCCGGGTACCCCGAAGATCCAACGACCCCCGCACAAAACCCACGCTCATGAAGATGGCATCGACTACGCGCAAGCCTTTGACGGAACGTTTGATCCGATCCTCGCCAACGTCCTCGCGCAGGACGGGTCCAACATGGTGACGATGCAGGCGGGGGTGCAATCAGATTCATTCAAGGGCATGAACCTGTGTGAGCAGGAATTGAGGCTACGCCATTTTCACAAGACGATAGACGACTTCATCGC
>SMVB01325487.1_pt1 | contig 13616 bp, 9 predicted proteins | sample 2456461 | NCBI WGS metagenome assembly SMVB01 (sample SAMN11095934, study PRJNA526329) | marine sediment metagenome | biome: Marine sediment; feature: Surficial sediment; material: Deep marine sediment; isolation source: Hadal surficial sediment | place: Pacific Ocean | collected 2014-05 | depth 0-1...
CCCGGTCGACGAACGCGGTGTCCCGCTGGCGTTGCACGACGAGTTCGCCGGCAACCTGGCGGCGCACGCCTGGCTGTGGAAAGACCACACGGCGTGGAGCGGGCTGCCGGCGAGCGACTTTCTCGACGGTCTCGATCCCGGGCTGGCGCTAGTGCGTGACCGCTACGTGGCCGAGGCGTTGCCGGCAGACCGCAAAGCCGGCGAGTTGACCGCGGAGGTCGCCGAGAAGGTCGGCCTCCCCCCCGGCGTGGCGGTCGCCGTGGGTGCTTTCGACGCCCACACGGGTGCCGTCGGCGCCGAAGGTGCTGGGAGCCCATATGCTCGAGATCTGCCCGTCCCTTGCCGCGACGAAGCCCCGCGCCGAGATCCACCCGCTGTCGATCGGTGGTAAAGCGGACCCCGTGCGGCTGGTGTTCGATACCCCGCCGGGCCCGGCGATTAACGCCGCGATCCTGACGCTGGGCCACCGCTCCCGCATGCTGGTCAACGAGGTTGATGTAGTCACTCCCGACGAACCGCTCCCGAACCTGCCGGTGGCCCGCGCCGTGTGGTGCCCGCGGCCCGAGCTCAAGACCGCGGCGGCCGCCTGGATCCTCGCCGGCGGTCCCCACCACACCGGCTTCAGCCCGGCTCTGACCACCGAGCACATCGAGGACTTCGCCGAGATGGCAGGGATCGAGCTGCTGGTGATCGACGCCGAAACATCGCTCGGGGCATTCAAGAGAGAGCTGCGCTCCAACGAGGTCTACTACGGGCGGAAAGGCACGCCATGAACTGGTTGGATTGGGTGGTCATCGCGACCTATTTCGGTGTTCTCCTGTGGCTTTCGTGGTGGGTAACCGCTGGGTGCTGTCGGTGATCTCGCTGTTCGCCTACGTGCTCACCAAGATCGCGGTGGCGATCTTCGCGGGCGGGATCGTGTTCTCGGTTCTGTTGCCCGAGATGCACCTCGGCCCGCTCGACAGTTTCTGGATCGGCTCGATCATGCTGATGTACATCGTCCAGCGGGCGCTCGGGGCGCCCGGCGAGCAGGAGGCGCGACGGGGCTCCATCTTTGCCGCCGGGCTCAAGCTGCTACCGGTCTTCATCTTCATCATCCCGGGCATCATCTGCTTCGCGCTCGCCGCCAGCGGCAAGGTGCCCGCGATCCAGCAGGTGTTGTTCGACGCCAACGGGGAGCTGATCCGCGACCAGGCGCAGAAGGCCTTCCCGCTCCTGGTGGCGACGGTGCTTCCCGCCGGCGTGCGCGGCATCGTGGTGGCCGGTCTACTGGCGGCGCTGATGAGCTCGCTGGCGGGGGTGTTCAACGCGTCGGCGACGCTGTTCACGATGGACTTCTACAGCAAGCTCCACCCCGGTGTGTCGCAGCACCGGCTGGTGTGGATCGGCCGCGTCGCCACCGCGGTCATGGTGCTGGTCGGGCTCGCCTGGATACCCGTCATCCAGGGCGGGCGCGGCCTGTACGACTATCTCCAGGGCGTGCAGGCGTACCTGGCGCCGCCGATCTTCGTGGTGTTCTTTCTGGGCGTCTTCTTCAAGCGGCTCAACGCGCACGGCGCCCTCGTGGCGCTGATCGGCGGTTTCCTTCTCGGCATCTTCCGCCTGGCGGTCGATACCCCGGTGAAGCTGGGACTGGCCGGCTTCGAAGACGGCTACACCCCGGGGTCGTTCTTGTGGGTGATCAACAACATGTTCTTCCAGTACTACAGCCTCATGATCTTTCTGGTGTGCGTCGTGGCCATGGTCGCGGTGAGCTACGCGACGCGCGCCCCTGACTACGCGGCGATCAGCGGCCTCACGTACGGGACGATCACCGCCAAGCATCGCGATGAGTCGCGCGCTAGCTGGGACAACCGCGACGTGATCGCTTCGGCGGCGGTGCTGATCGCGATTGTGGCGGCGTACGTTTACTTCTCCGGGTAGGCTGCCCCGGCGCGCCCGGGCAGAGGATCAGCGGCGTTCGCGGATGCGGCCGATCGTCGTCTGCTCGTAGTCGCCCACGGTGACCGTGATCCGGTAGCTGCCGGCGGGGAGCGGCGGTGCGCCGCCGCGGCCGCGGAAACCGCCGCGGTTGCCACGCCCACCACCGGTGCCGGGCCGCATGTTCCAGAGCACCCGGTTGAGGCCGGCATCCGAGGTGCCCTCGAGCTCGGCGACCTGGGCGCCGGAGACGTCGTTGATCGTCACCACCGCGGCGCCGTCGACGGCGTTGCGCAGGTAGTAATTGATGACGAGCCCGTCGGGCTCGTTCGGCACCTCGAGGTAGCGGTTGCCGAAAAGATGGAAGTTGCCGAGTGCACGGAAGCCGTAGTAGGGGCGCGGCTCGACGGCGAACAGGTGAAACGGCGCCGCCAGAACCTCGGGCGAGAGCTCCTGCAGCGGTGTGATGTCGCCGAGAAAAACGCCGCGGCCGTAGGTGCCCACCACGAGGTCGCCCTCGCGCGGATGGATGGTCAGGTCGTGGACGGCGACGGTCGGCAGGTTCGCTCTCATGCGTTCCCATCCGTCGCCGCCATCGATCGAGACCCATACTCCGAGGTCGTTGCCGATGATCAGCAGGTCGGGGTTCTTGCGATCCTGCACGACGACGTTGATCGGCGAGTCGACGAGGCCGGCGCCAAGAGAGGTCCAGGTTTCGCCGAAGTCGGTGGTGCGAAACAGGAACGGTCGAAAGTCGTCGTTGCGGAAGCCGTTCTTGGCGACGAACGCGGTGCCGGCGTCGTGCGGTGACGCAAATACGCGGCTGACATAGCGGTCGGCCGGTGCGCCCGCCGCGTCCAAGACAGCGGTCACGTCGGTCCACGTGGCGCCATGATCGCGTGTCATTTGCACCTTGCCGTCGTCGGTGCCGACCCAGATAACGCCGGCGGTGATCGCCGACTCGGAGATGGAGGTGATCGTGCAGTAGGGCACGTAGCCCGAATTGAGGCCGCAATCGTCGCCGTTGGTCGTCAGGTCGGGGCTCATGCTCTCCCAATCGTCGCCCCGGTTGAGCGATCGGAACAGCATCTGGGCGCCGCTGTAGACGATCTGCGGGTTGTGCGGCGACAGCACGATGGGGGTCACCCAGTTGTAGCGGAGCCGATCGACGTCGGCCGGCGTCGGCGGCGCAATCCGGGTCGCCCGGCCGGTCTGCTGGTCGAAGCGGGCCTGACCTCCCGCCTGCAGCGTGTTGTACACCCAGCGCGAATCCGTCGGGTCGACCTGGTTGTACATGCCGTCGCCGGTGCCCACGGTCGTCCAGTCCTCCAGTGTGATCAGCCCGCTCACGGCGTTGCTTGGGCCCTTCCACGAGTCGTGGTCCTGGAGGCCGGCGTAGACGTTGTACGGGTCGTCCATATCGACGCCGATGGCGTAGACCTCGCCGATGGGGATGTTCAGGAAGTAGTCGGCGGTGCGGCCGCCGTCGTACGAGACGTTCACCCCGCCGTCGGAGCCGAGCATGATGCGCTGCGGGTCCTGGGTGTCCCACCACATCGTGCGAAAGTCGCCGAACACGCCGCGGAAGAACTGGCAGCTCCAGGTGCGGCCGCCGTCTCGTGATTCGTACATCGAATCGCTGTTGATGATGATGTGGTCCGGATCGGCGGGATTCGTGCGGATCTGATTGAAGGAATACGGGGCCTTCGAGCCGGCGACGTCGACGTCGCCGCTGTGGGTCTTGTGCCAGGTGTTACCGCCGTCGGTCGAGCGGTAGACCTCGTTGCCGATCGGACCCCCGACCGCGCTGCGTCCGCCGCCGCGCCCTCCGCCCACGGGAGCACAGGCATCGCGCCGCAACGCCATGTCTTCGCCGCGCGGATTCAGGTTCTCGACCACCGCGTGCAGGATCTCCGGATTGCCGTGATTGAGATCGAGGCCGATGCGCCCGACGTTGCCGGCAGGCAACCCGTCGACCTTCTCCCATGTTGTGCCGCCGTCGTCGGTTCGGTACACGCCGGTCCCCGGCCCGCCGAGGATCAGGTGCCATGGGGTGCGGTGTTTCTCGTACATCGCCGCGAACAGGGTCTCGGGTGACTCGGGGTTGATCACCAGGTCGACGGCGCCGGTGCCGTCGTCGATGTAGAGCACCTTCTCCCAGGAGACGCCGCCGTCCCGGGTGCGAAACACGCCGCGCTCCTCGTTGCGGGAGAACAGGTGGCCCATGGCCGCCACCCAAACGGTGTCAGGGTCGGTCGGATGAACGACGATGCGGGCGATGTGGTGCGAGTCGGCCAGGCCCATGAGCTGCCAGGTCTCGCCGGCGTCCGTGGACTTGTAGACACCCTTCCCCGAATACGACGATCGCGCCAGATCGTTGGCCCCGGTCCCCATCCAGACGACGTCCGGATTCGATGGCGACAGCGCGACGGCGCCGACCGCTGCCACTTCGACGCTGTCGGAAATCGGTTCCCAGGTGATGCCGTTGTTCGTCGTCTTCCACAGGCCGCCGCTGCGCGCCGCGGCGTAGATGGTGTAGAGGTGGTCGTGCAGCGGCGTTTCCGGCACCGCGATCTCCGTGATCCACGCCGAGGTGCGGAACGGCCCGACGTTGCGAAAGCTCATGGCGTTCAAGACATCGGCGAGCGGCGAATCCTGTGCCGCGGTGACGGGCACGGTCATCGTTGCCGCCGCCAACAGAAGAAGCCCGACCAAGCGCAACGCCGTAGACGCGCGCTTCTCCGCGCCCGCAGCAGGAGGGCGTTGAGATATCCGGGTTAACAGCGTTTTCATCGTGTTGATCCTTTTCATTGATCGTTGTGCAGCGAGACACCGGTGGCGGTGGGCCCCAGCGGAATCACATACGCGCCGCGCTGGAGGGGGAACGTATCGGTTGGCCGGAACGTCCCGATTCCCTGCACGGAGGCCGGCTGCTCGATCCGCAGGCGGGCCGCGGTCGTGTACGCCGTCGCCGGCGACAGGAACACGCTGACGGAATCTTCCGCGATCTCCACCGCGTCGAAGGTTCCGGCGTCGAGCGTCAGCCAGAGGCCCAGGGGCGCCACGTACACGCGTGAGCGCGCCGAATCCAGCGGCGTCACGCGGACCAAGTTGTCGGCCTCGGACAGGTTGCCGCCGAACGCCAGCCAGCCGAGTTCGTCGTCGTGAACGATGTAGGTTCCCGTGTTCACGGCGTGGCCGAAAAAGCCCGGGCCGTAGTCGCCGGAGTACCCGTCGATTCGCAACGCCGACGGATAGGCGTGAAATCCACTCGGGCCGAAGCCGTCCTGGGTAATGTTGGCGATCGCGCCGAGGACGCCGCCATAGCCGACGCGCAGCAGGTGCAGGTCGTCGGGATTGTCGCGGTACGCCGACAGCACCGGAATGGCGTTGAGCGCCGAGCCGTAGTGGTGCAGTTGGCGTTCGACGCGGCGCAGCTTGCCGGCGTATTGGAAGTCCCAGTAGCGGCGGGCGCTGCCGTTGTAGCCCCAATGGGGCAGCGTCGGCATGTAGCCGAGGATGGCGTTGAGCGTCACCAGCGCCTTGTCGTCATAGCCGAAGTACGCGCTCCAGCCGTACACCTCTTCCTGGCCGGTCGAGTCCCACGGCATCTCCGATCCGAACGGATACGCCAGCGACCGCCACACGTCGGCGCGGTCCCGCATCGTCGCTTCGAGCGCAGCGGCTTGCTCCGACCAGCCTTCGCGCTGCAGGTCCTTCAGGATGAGCAGAAAGACGGTGCCGTCCATCTGGCCGAACTGGGCGTAGCGCGGTGCCTGCCGGGCCATCGCCAACCCGGTCTGGTGGGCGCGCTCCAGATACCAATCCCAGGGGTGGTTGGTGACCAGACCGTCGTAGTTGCGCGCCAGACGATAGAGCACCCAGTGGGCCGCGGCCACGTGCGGATAGTCGTAGGAGCGGACCACGGACATGGCCTCCTCCCGGTCCCAACTCGACCAGCCGCCGTAGCGTGCTGCCTCGCTGTAGGTCCCGCTTGGGAGCTCGGCGGGTTCGTAATAGAACATGCTCTTTCGAACGCCGTATATGCGCTCGCCCTCGGCGTACTGCAGGCCGCCCCAGAGCACGCCGTCGACGAAGCGTTGCATCTTCTCGAGCTCCGCCGGATCGGGTGCGATGAGTTGTTTCATCATGGCGCCCAGCCACGAGCCCGAACCGCCCTCATCGCCCAATCCCGCGATCCAGGCGCGGTTCTCTTCGGTCACCTGCCGGCGTTCGTCGTAGTCGTAGCTGATCACCGAAGGGCTGCGGCCGAAGGGATCGTCGGGATCCTCGAACCATTGCTCGGTGGTCAAGAAGCGGCCGAAATCGGCGACGACTTCGGCGGCGGGTTTGATGACCTTGTAATGAATGGTCTGCTCGGTGCCGTCCTCGTAGGTGAGGGTCAAGCGGGCTCGTCCCCATTCCTGCCCGCGCACCGTGTAGCTGACCCAGCCGTCTTGCGTGTAGCCCGTGCCGGTAATTTCCAGCGCCCCGGCCGGCTCCACTTCGATATGGGCGATGAGCTGCGGGTAGCTGACGAACAGCCGCGCCTCGAGGTCGGTCGGCAGAACGTAGCCGGGAATTCCGACCGCGACCGGGCGATCATGGGCGCGGAGCGTCGACTCGATGCTGCGGATCGAATCGGCGACCAGGAACCGTACGCCGTAGGATCGGCTCTCTCCCGGCAGCAGAGTTGCCGACGTCGGTGTGTTCCACGGATCCGCCTCGCTCCACTCGTTTTCGGCGTAGGCGATGCTGTGCGGCATCCACTCGTAGAAGCCTTCGAACGTCACGCCGCGCGGCGTCGGATCGGTCGGTAACGGCCGATATGCCTCGAACGGCGTGTCGCCGTGCGGCACGACGATCAGCGCCGGCCCCCCGCCGCTCAGCCGCGTAACCTGCAGGTAGCCGGCGTCGTTGCCGATGTAGGGATCGTGGAAGGAGGCAACGGCGTGCGCTTCGTCGAGCGAGCGGCCCTGCAGGATGTTGTTGAAGATCATCGGGATGCCGAGGGCGCCGATCTCGACGGGTTGGTCGGTGCGGTTGCGCAACTCGAAGCGCAGCGCGAGGCTGCCGTCGACGACTTCCCAGTACCGTCGGACCCGAAGCGGAATGTCGGCCGGTAGCGTTGCCGCGAGGTCGGCCGCGGCCAGCACGGAACCCGAAGTTGCCAGGGGCTCGACCGGGCTACGCGCCGCCGCGGTGGAATAGCTCAGCCACTCTTCCGATGCGCCCGAGCGCAGCCGCAGGTTGATGTCACCCAGGTGGAAGGAGCCATCGCCGGCGCGCCGCTCGAGCCGATCGCCCGGCGTGAAATCGAAGCCCTCGGCCGCTTTCGGTTGGAGCGCGGCCGCGGTTTGGGACGCCGCAACCAGGCGGAGATCGATGAGCGGTGCCTCGAGCTCCAGAAAGCCGTGCTCGAGCCCGAGGGTGGGGACGACGTCCGCACCGCGCTGGCCGCGCTGGATTTCTCGCGCCGAAGCCGGCAGCGCCGCCAGCAAGCCGATGGTGAGGAGCCACAGGGGGAGGGAGCGTGCGTGCCGAGCTGCGGACCGTAGCATTCTGGCGATTTCCCGCGATGAAGTGTAGGCCGGATGGGGCGTGCACCGAAGGGAGTCTTCGACGTGAAGGGGAAGCACTAGCAGACTAGTGTACGAGCCTCGTTTCCTCGCCGCCACAGGAGGTTCACAGGGGAAGAGGTCGCTGCCCTGTGAACGGCTGCACCGCGTGGGACCGGCACGCCCTGGCTACCCCGACGGCGTGTAACAGATCGAGATGCGCGGGCTCAGTTTCAAGTAAAGGCTCGCTGGCGATTGCCATGTCGCCGGTCGCCCGAGCGATGCGGCCGTTGCCGTCTTCGAAGGGAGGGACAGTCCGAGTTTCTCGGCACGCTGACCCACCCCCAGGTGTTCGATCCCGGCGATTTTCCCAACGCCCAGGCAATTCAGCAGCAATACAAGCTACAAGCGCTAAGCGCGTTCCTTGGAGAACCTGCGCCCGAAGACGCCCCCACGATCGAGTGGAAGCCCTGGAAAGAGGGTGTCGAGACAACCGACGAATTGTGGGACTACGTCAATTTTCTCTTGCCCCTCACAACGTCCAACCCGGAGGATCGACCGGTCCTCAACGCAAAGCGTTTGGAGGCGAGGTGCTCGCACAGGTCGGGTGACGGAGCGCATCGGTTCGATAGATTCTCAGGCGTACAACAGCTCGTCCTGAAGCGGCGGGGAATGCGCCAGCGGCTCGGGGTGAACTAGCCGCTCGACGAGGCTGGCATCGAAGTGCGTAAAGATAGCGGCATCCTGGAGGCAGCTCGCCCTTCCAGGCACAATCAAAGCCATGGGGACCACTCGACCGCGCCATGCGCGGCCGTCAACGGGGAGGGTGTCTCCATGTCCGCCGATCGAATCCGACAGATCTTCATCGAACAGACATCTCCGCTGGAGATGATCGTCTTCATGTTCCTGGTCGTGGTGGCCTGCTTGTTTGTCGCCGTGGTCTTCTACGCTGTCTTGATGTCGGTGGTCTGGGCGCTGAGCCTACGGCACTCAGGGGTGGGCTTTCGGCAGGTGTTTTTGCCGTCGGCCGACCAGCTCCGCGACTACGCGCCGGAGTACGTGCTGACCTCGGGCACGTCCATCTTGCTGGCCTACACGACCGTCGCCCGACACGCGCTGGTGCAGCGGGTCAAGGGCCTGGACGCGGCCGATGTCGAGGGCATCGGCGGCCTGTTCTCCCCCACCGACATCCCCGGCGCCGACGCGCTCGCCGACGCGCTCGCCGGCCTCAGCCTCACCGAGGTGATCCAGCCGGCGCTGAAGTCGGGCCGCTCCGAGGAGGTCAAGGCCATCCTCGTAGGCGTAATCGACGGCAGCGAAAACCTGGCGTTCGATCCCCGCATGGTCTTCATCGGCGCCGCGATCCTGGTGCTTGCCCACCTGCTATGGCTGGCACAGCGCCGCACCAAGTACCTCGCCGCCAACCCCGACCGAACCGGCACGCTCAACTACGGCAAGACGTCCAAGAGCATCCGCGTCCTCGCCGTGTGCGTCGCCCTGCTGCTGGCCGCACCGACCATGGCGGCCGACAGCGAGCGGCTCGCCGACAGTGCGATGGCGGCGATCGAAAGCACCGAGCTGCCGGCCGACGCGGTTCCTGTCGAGATCATCGAGGCGATCCTCGCGGGCAGCTCGGTGGCAACCGTCGCCGCCCGGGTCACAGAGGCAGAGGCCGTCGACCGCGAAATCGAGTCACGGCTGGCCGATGCCGAGACGTTGCTGCGCGGTGTCGACGACCGCCTGGGCGGGATCGACGACTCCTTGGCCGAAACAGCGGCGAACCTGGCGGAGCACACGCGGCTGATCGCGGCGCTGGATTCGAGGCTCGGTTCGGTGGAGTCGACGATGGGCGCCGTCGGACCGCGATTGGACGGCCTCGAGTCGCAGCTCGGGAGCGTCGACACCCGCGTCGGCGACCTCAATACTCGCCTCGGCGACTTCGGTACCCGTCTCGGTGACCTCGACACACGCCTCGGTGGACTCGACGGTCGCCTGGATGGTTACGACAACCGCTTCACACGAATCGAAGGATCCGCCCAGGAGGCGATCGACCAGATCGGCAACCAGGCGCGCTTCATTGCAGGCCTCGATACGCGGCTGGGGACTGCCGAGGCGAACATCGGGGCCTTCGGCTCGCGGCTCGGCGATGTGGAAGCCGGCGTCGATGGCTTCGATTCACGGCTCGCGACCACGGAGGCGGGCGTGGCGACCTTGGGCACGCGCCTGGGGGGCTTCGACACCCGCTTCCGGCAGATCGACGCCGATCTGCAAAGCGTTACGCGGGACCTCCAAGCGCAAGACGGCCTCCTCGCCGGCCTCGAAGAAGGCCTGCGTGCCATGCAAACCGACATCCAGCGCAACGCCCGCCAGCACTCGACCGGCGGTTATCTGATCGTCTCCGGCGTTGCCGGAGCCGGCTTCAGCGTCCAGGGCCAGGGAAGCTACACCGTGCCGGCGATCGTGCCGTTGCCGGCAGGCAACTACACTCTGGTGCCCTACCGAGGCGAAGGGTTCGACGAGACGGGATCGGTGTCTCGTGATGCGGGGCTGACCCTGGCGATCGACCCACAGCAACCGGCGACGCTTCGACAGCAGACCGCGGTGCAGCAGATCAGGGTGCTGGCGACGGTCCGTGCCGACAGGGCGACGGGTGTGACGCTGCCGTGGGCGCGGTGAGTCGTGTTGATCCACGCCAAGCTCGATCGAGACCTCGTCTCGAGCAGGAAAGACAGGAGACGTAATGTGGGTTGGAACTCCACGAAATCCGCCGTCGTCGTCGCAATCATCGCCGCGGTCGCCTCGGCAGGGGCTGCGTTGATCAGGCGTTGGTGCATGGCTCCGAGCCAAGGACAGATCCCCCGTCGCCCGAGCGGGGCTCACGCCACTCGGTAGCTGTCAGGCATCCCGAGACTGGTCATCGTGTTGAGGATCTTGCTCGCCAGCTGTACCTCAACTCGTTGGCCAGCGAAGGTTCGACTTCGCATCCTTCGACCGATGATCGTCTTGTAACGGTACATGGTGTTCTCCACCATGCTGCGCTTGCTGTAGCCCGAGCGGTTTCCCAGGCTCTCAATAGAGCCTCAGCGGACTCCGCATCGAGCGTCAGGCCTTTCAATGGGTTACGGAGATTCCCACTCCGCACTTAGGGCGATTGTGCCTAGATTGTGCCAAAGCTGTGACGCGTATCCCTGCGCTCCTGTTGTTTCGCAGCTGAGCCAACGGATAGATTCGAGCCCTCCTCGTCGGCAAACAGGGGTTCGATCCCTGGCTGGCAAAAGCCCCAATTCCGAGCGTAATCGCTATGAATCAAATCCTTCGGTTCTACGGTTCGGTCAAGCGAGATCCTGCAATCAGTGCCTGGATGAACGAGCACTCAGGGGAATTGGGCGCTATCGCGCGGCTCAGGCCCGATGGCGCCGTCGATGCCACGGCTCTGATCAAACTTGTCGAATCTGCATACGCTGATATGAAGCGGCGCGTTGAGGCAGAGTAGTTTCGTGTCGCCGGTGAGCCGGGCGACACGTGCCGGCGGTTGTCGTCGCGGCCGAGCGTAGCGGAAACGTGAGAGGATCCCGGCATGGACATCAAGATCGTCTACTGCGAAACGTGAGCCACCGTCGCCCAAAAGGCGGCGAGTTACGCTGCCCTGATCCGTGACGCATTGGAGGTGCCTGTCGAGATGGTCGAGGGCCGCCGCGGCCAGTTCGACGTCCTGGTTGGCGGTCGCGTGGTCGCCACCCGGAAGGGCGGCCTGGTCGCCAAGTTCACCAGGCGGCCGTGGCCGGATCCCGACGACGTCGTCGCCGCGGTGCGCGCGGCGCAGGTCGCCGGTTAGCTCGACCGTGCCTCCCGCTGCCCCTAATCCACAGCAACCGTGGCGGAATCCGTGATCGGCACATCCCTCGGTCCCTACTCGTCGCTATCAGGTGGCCGACGAGATCGTCGTCGATCTCCGTCAGCTGCGCGAAGACATCGCCGCAGGGACGGCCATACCGGTGGGAGGAGTTGAAGCGGAAGGTGCCGACGGGGCGGTGAGGGGCCGACTGTGCTCAAGACTGTGGCCGTGGGGAACCCGCTGCTCTGCCGTTGCCTCGCCGCGCGTCCAGGGATAGTTTCATCCGCAAGGGAACCAACCACCGAGGAAAAACGATGAAAACGCGCCGTATGATCACCTGGATGACTGCTTTCATCCTGGCTGCCGCCTTGCTGCCGACCGCGTCGAGCCATGCGGCTCAGCAGTGGACTCCCGAGAAGCGCGGCAGCGACAACATCACGGTTGTCTCCCACCTGCCGCTCGGGCCGGCGCGCAATGTCGCCGATATCGAACTCGAGCAGGAGATGGACCGCCCGTACGCTTACGTTGCGCGCATGGTCTACGGCGACTGGGGCGAGAAGGGCATGGACATCATCGACCTACACGATCCGGCCCGGCCCGAGGTGATCTACGAGTGGCGGATCGAGGATCAGGATCTGCACGCCGGCAACGGCGCGATGGACGTCAAGCACTTCAAGTGGGACGGTCGCTACTACGTCGTCCAGTCGGTGCAGTTCGGCCGCGGCGGCCCCGACAGCGACATGGGCGCGGTGGTCCTCGACGTCACCGGATTGCCCGATCCGGAAACGGTCCGTGAGGTCGGCCGCATTCGCGCGCCGGACCAGCCGGGCGGCTTCCACAACATCTTCGTCTACAAGCACAGCAACGGGCGGGTTCTCCTGTTTAGCACCGTTTCCAGCCCGATGGCGCACGTCTACGATCTCGGCTACGTCGTCGAGGGGCGCGTCGATGAAGCGCTGGTCGCCACCGTGCCGCTGCCCGGCGATTACAGCGGCGGCGGTGGCAGCTATCACGACTTGTACACCGCCTACCACCCGGACAGCGAGCAGGATCGCTTCTACGGCGGCGGCACCGGTGGCTACTACGTGTTTGATGTCACCGACCTCGAGAACCCCGAGCTCATCGTCTCGCTGACCGGCATCTCAGGCGTGAGCTGGGGCCACACGTTCACGCCGAGCCCCGATGGCCGCTACGTTGTCGCCGAGGCCGAATATCAGCACGCTCCGCTGCGCATCTTCGACCTGCAGCCAGCGCTCGACGGCGAGGTGCAGAACATCCGTTCGCCGATCTCAGCCTGGACCGCCGACTGGAACTTCCTGGTGCACAACCACGAGGTTCGTTGGCCGTTCGTGTTCGTCTCCGGCTATCTCGACGGCCTGCAGATATTCACCCTCATGGACCCCAAGAACCCGGTAACGGTGGCTTACTACGACACCTTCCTCGGCCCGCCGGCCACCGAGCGCTGCGAGATGTGCGATGGCACGTTCGGGGTCGATGTTCGCAACGCCGACGGCTTGATCGTGGTGTCCGACATGACGACCGGATTCTGGGCGTTCCGCATGGAGGGCTTCGGTGGCTGGAACGGCGAGAGCTGGGGCATGCCGAACATCTCGAGCGTGCAGGACTGGGACAACGGCCCGACGGGGCGCCGCTGACCGGGGCGAATTGACTCCCTCGGTGTAGCCGGCACAGTGGACCACCGCGGGACAATCGTGCCCGGGCGTTTTTCACCAGGTCCCGAGCGCAGGTAGAACGTGGAGGACCAGGTCCACGGCGAAGTGGGCGAGGATCGCGGCGACGAGGCTTCGCCGCCAGTACAGCCACCCGCACACCACGCCGACGATGCCGTTGCCCAGCAGAGTGCCCGCGATGGCGGTTGGCGTGGCCGTGCCCCGAGGCCGACCTGTCGGCCCAGCCGGAGGCCGAGACCTGCCAAGGGGATCGTGAGCGTACACAAGATAAGGGCGCCGAACGTCAGCGAAAAAAGCAAGGATTGTTCGGGAGCATCAGGCGCTGGCGCGGCGACCCACATGTTGTACGTCACGCTGCCGAGCTGCGTCACGAACGTCCGGAGCCGCGACGGTGCGTACAATCGAGTGGCCGGCCTTGACGGCAACCGTCAACCGGTCTCGACCCCGTGGTTCGGCGCGACATACTCGGGGCCATCATTCGCACCATCGCCGACGAAGGTCGCACGGTGCTCTTTTCGTCGCACCTGCTGGAGGAAGTGGAACGGGTCGCCGACCACGTCACGATGATCAGCCAGGGCAAGATCGCTCTGAGCGGGCCGCTGGACACCATCA
>SMVB01032951.1_pt1 | contig 13613 bp, 7 predicted proteins | sample 2456461 | NCBI WGS metagenome assembly SMVB01 (sample SAMN11095934, study PRJNA526329) | marine sediment metagenome | biome: Marine sediment; feature: Surficial sediment; material: Deep marine sediment; isolation source: Hadal surficial sediment | place: Pacific Ocean | collected 2014-05 | depth 0-1...
GCGCGCAGATATTCGAGGGCTTGGGGCTTGCAGATGATGTGATTGGCAAATGTTTTGCAGGCACCGCGAGTCGGCTGCAAGGCGTTGGTTTCGATGTGCTGGAAGAAGAGGCACGCCGTCGTCATGCTCTCGGTTTCCCCGAGCGCGACGAGGACCGAACGGTTGAGTTGCCGAATCCCGGCGATTTCCAATGGCGCAGCGGAGGCGAGCGCCATGCCTGGAACCCCACCACGATTGCAGCGCTGCAAACTGCTGCGCGTGGTAATGATCAGTCAGCCTATGATCGATTTGCCGCACAGATTAATGACGATGCGCAGGCTAATTGCACGCTGCGTGGCTTGATCGAGTTGAAATCAGGCGGTTCGGGTAAATCCATTGCGCTGGAACAAGTCGAGCCTGCAAGTGAAATTGTGAAACGTTTTGTCACGGGCGCGATGAGCTTTGGTTCAATTTCGAAGGAAGCGCATGAGACGCTCGCCATCGCAATGAACCGCATTGGTGGCAAAAGCAACACGGGTGAAGGCGGCGAAGACTCGGAACGCTTCGAGCCGATGCCTTCGGGCGATTCACGTCGTTCGGCGATCAAGCAGGTTGCATCGGGCCGCTTCGGCGTCACCATTTGGTATCTTGCCAATGCAGATGAACTGCAGATCAAGATGGCACAGGGAGCCAAGCCAGGTGAGGGGGGTGAATTACCGGGGCGCAAGGTCGACGAGACAATCGCGCGCATCCGCTACTCAACGCCGGGCGTTGGCCTCATTAGTCCACCGCCGCATCATGATATTTATTCAATCGAAGATTTGGCACAGCTGATCCATGATTTAAAGAACGCAAACCCGGCGGCGCGAGTCAGCGTAAAGCTGGTGTCCGAAGTGGGTGTGGGCACCATTGCGGCCGGCGTAGCCAAGGCGCATTCCGATCATATTCTGGTGTCCGGCGATTCGGGCGGGACCGGCGCTTCACCGTTAACCAGCATCAAGCATGCCGGCTTGCCGTGGGAACTGGGCATCGCTGAAACTCATCAGACGTTGGTGATGAACGATCTGCGCAGCCGCGTGGTTTTGCAGGCTGATGGTGGCATCAAGACGGGTCGCGATGTTGTCATCGCAGCATTGTTAGGTGCTGAAGAAATGGGATTCTCGACCGCACCGCTGATTTCGCTTGGCTGCGTCATGATGCGCAAGTGTCATCTGAATACCTGCCCTGTGGGCATAGCGACACAGGATCCGGTTTTGCGCAAGAAATTTGCTGGTCAGCCGGAACACGTGGTGAATTATCTGTTCATGGTGGCCGAGGAAGTACGCCACATCATGGCTGATCTTGGTTTCCGTCGAATTGCCGACATGATTGGCCGTACGGATGTCATGGATATACGCCGAGCCGTCAATCACTGGAAGTCAGATGGCCTTGATCTCACACCCATTCTGGCGATGGCACAGAAACCGCACGACAACGTGGATGTGCGCTGTACGATGGAGCAGGATCATGGCCTCGAACTGGCGCTCGACAATCGGTTAATAGAAATGTCGTGGCCCGCCATAGAAAAGGGCGACAAAATCGAGATTGAAATGCCCATCGTGAATACGAACCGCACGGTTGGCACCATGCTGAGCAATACGGTCGTGCGTAAATGGGGCGAGCGGGGGTTGCCTGTTGATACGATTCACATCCGGTTCAACGGTTCGGCCGGGCAGAGTTTCGGTGCATTCCTTGCCCGCGGTATTACGCTGGAACTGGAAGGCGACTGTAACGACTACGTTGGCAAGGGGTTATCGGGCGGCCGCTTGATTGTTTACCCGCCGAAGGAAAGTACCTTTGTAGCCGAAGAGAACGTGATCATAGGCAACGTTGCGCTGTACGGCGCCACCGGTGGACGCGCATTTTTTCGCGGCAAGGCGGCGGAACGTTTTTGTGTGCGTAACAGTGGCGCGCGTGCCGTTGTCGAGGGCGTGGGCGACCATGGCTGCGAATACATGACCGGTGGTCGCGCCGTCATTCTGGGTCCGACGGGGCTTAATTTTGCGGCGGGCATGTCCGGCGGTATTGCCTATGTCTGGAACGTCAACGGCGACTTTGGAGCTAAATGCAATCAGGGCATGGTTGACCTTGATCCGGTTGAAGACGAAGAAGACATTGCCGAGCTCCGTGAGTTACTTGAGTGGCACCTTAAATACACGGGGTCCGACGTGGCCAGAAACATCCTTGACGATTGGCCTGATGTGCTGGGGCAGTTCATCAAGGTTATGCCGACCGATTACAAACGGGTTCTCGCTGAGCGCAGGAGACACGACGAAGAAATTGAGGCCACTGTCCACGACGTTGATCAAACGGGTGTGTTCGTGGTGGCAGGGCGTTAAGCATGGGTAAGCCAACAGGATTTATGGAGTACCCTCGCAAGACGGTTCCCTACCGGGAGGAGCAGGAACGCTTAAGCGACTACGGTGAGATTTACTCAGCACCGACTGAGAAGCGGCTGCGGCAACAGGGTGCTCGCTGCATGGATTGTGGCGTGCCTTTCTGTCAGTCGGAACCGGGCTGTCCTATCGACAACCTCATCCCTGAATGGAATCACCTGGTGTACCAGGGTCGTTGGCAGGAAGCGCTGGAGCGTCTGCACAAGACCAACAACTTCCCGGAATTTACGGGCCGGGTATGCCCCGCGCCGTGTGAGGGTGCCTGTGTGCTCGGCATCAACAATCCGGCTGTCACCATAAAGAACATCGAGAATGCGATTATTGATCGGGGTTTCGAGGAAGGCTGGGTTACCGCAGTTGCTGCGGCTGAGCGTACCGGCAAGAAAGTCGCGATTGTTGGCTCGGGCCCCACGGGCCTGACGGCCGCAGATCAGTTGAACACGGTCGGTCACAGCGTGACGGTATATGAACGCGAAGATCGTATCGGCGGTTTGCTGATGTACGGCATACCGAACATGAAGCTGGACAAAGGCGTGGTTGATCGACGCGTAGACCTGCTGCGTCAGACGGGCGTGGAATTCGTGGTGAGTACCGATATTGGTAAGGACATAACACCAGCGCAGCTACAAAAAGATTTTGATGCCGTGTTGTTTGCGACGGGTGCCACAATCCCGCGTGACTTGCCGGTGCCGGGGCGCGAGTTGAATGGCGTGCATTTTGCGATGGATTTTCTCACCGAGCATACTCGCAGCCTGCTCGATACCAATCTGGAGAATGGCAAGTACATCAGTGCCAAGGGTAAAAAAGTGGTAGTCATCGGCGGCGGCGATACCGGTACGGATTGTATTGCCACCGCGTTGCGGCATGGTTGCGAGAGTATGACCAACCTGGAATTGCTGCCCCAGCCGCCGGAAGAGCGTGGGGAAAAAAATCCCTGGCCGGAGTGGCCGCTGATAATGCGGACCGATTATGGGCATGCTGAATCCATCGATAAATTCGGTTGCGATCCACGTGCCTATTCAATCATTACGAAGTCCATCATCGATGATGGAAACGGCAATGTGAAGGGCATGCAGACCGTGTTGGTTGAATGGCATGACAACAACGGTCGCCTGGAAATGCAGGAGGTCGCAGACAGCGAGCAGATGATCGAGGCTGATCTCGTATTGCTGGCGATGGGCTTTACTGGCCCCGAAACCTATGTGTCAGAGCAGATGAACATGGAGCTGGATGGTAGTGGTAACTACAAAGCTGAGCACGGCGACTACCAGACCAGCGTAGCGGGTGTGTTTGCGGCCGGCGATTGCCGCCGTGGCCAGTCACTGGTGGTTTGGGGCATCAACGAGGGTCGTGGTGCTGCTCGAGTGATTGATGAGTACTTGATGGGCGAGAGCCTGTTGCCCGCGCCTACGGTAACGCTGGGGACCGCGCTCGGCTGAGCGAGGCCGTTGCCATTGCTTCACCCGGAGGCATATGCAGCCACCATTGCCGACCACTTATAGAATAGACCGGCGCGTAATGTTCTATGTTTTGTTCCGCTACGATTGATGCAGCCTGATTGTCGAGTATCCAGACGTCTTGTCCCGATGCGACAGCCAGAATGGCATGCGGCATGCCGAGATTTGTGTCCTGTACAACCACGAGTCGCATCGATTCCGCTGGCCAACCCAGCTGGAGTAACGAGAACAGTTTAACGATTGCGTAATCTTCGCAATCGCCGCCATTGGTCAGGAACTGACCTGGCAATGCCCAGTAGTCTTCATGTCCGTAGTTCTCTATATCGACCACGTAATCCTGTTCGTTGGCGAAGCGATTAACGGCATCGAGTTGAGCATTCGGAGCAAGATCCCGAATGCTGGTCAGAAACTTATGCCAGTTCTGTAGTTGGCAGTCGCTGGATACTTGCCCGTTTATACAATCGCCCTGTTTTACAATATTAACATGTTGATTTTCAAGTACCGTGAGCCACTGCGGGAACACATGAATGTCGGATTGCTGAATTTCGGTGTAACCAAACAGGGTTTGAAAGGGTGCGGCTTTTGCAGGGCTGGTTACAAGTACGGCGAGCACAAGAATTGACATAATCGAGTTAATACATCTCGATTGAAGAAAATTATCGTTCTTTAATCCGTTAAATTCAGATAAAATACGCACCAGTGCACCACCAACTAACAACAACAAAAGCCCATAAACTTGCTTACACATCACTTCAATAAATGTTCCAGCGGCCTTAAGCCGTTGCTAACCGTTTGCATCCTTTTGGTGCTAACGGCTAACCCACTCATCGCGCGAGCTGACGAGATTCAGGACCGCTTCGATGAGGCTATGGCCGCAATCGAAGCTGAACGGATTTACACAGCACAACGGCTGTTGCAGGCGTTGCTCGCCGATTACCCGACGCTTCATCGGGCGCGTCTTGAACTCGCCCGTGCCGACTATCTCGCCCGCGACTACGGCGCGGCTGAGGCGGAGATACAGCAGGTACTTAACGATTCCGAAGTGCCGCCATCCGTCAGAACGACGCTACTGGCATTGCAGGCGCAAATCCGTGACGACCAGCAGACTTTTGGAAAGAGGCACCGCTGGTCTGGTGACGTTTATGGCGGCACCATGTATGACTCGAACGTCAACTTTGGCGTGGCCCGTGACATAGTCGATATCGGCGGCGTGTTTTTTAATGTTGATCCCGGTTCGCAGGAAATCAGCGATGGCGCACTGGTAGCGGATGCGGGTGTGGTGCATACCTATAACCCCGACTCGCGGTTCCGGGCGGGTGAGAAGACGGGCTTCTTCCTGTGGCAGAGCCAGGGCAATGCTTACTACCGTCGCTATTTCGATGAGACTGATTACAACCTTGGCGTTGCGACGGTGCGTACTGGCCCGGTCTGGGTGGTGCCCGATACATGGCGTGCCACCATTGGATTACAGGGGGATCAGATCTGGTTGGGGAACGACAACCTGGCTTTTTTCACGACACTCAATCCAGTTGTGACCCGGATATTGAGTCCGCTTACAGAAGTATCAGCGGGATTTACAGTCACCAAGCGGTCGTATCAGAGGGATGAAGACGATGGCCGCGACGGCACGTTTTATCGAGCGAATGCGGGCTTTACACGCGTGTTTATGGAGCAGCGTATAGGCTTGCAAGGGGTAGTGGGCTATACAGATTTTGACGCCGATAATGACAGCTTTAGTTACAAAGGCCCCGACCTGCTATTGGGTGTAACGTATAACGCATGGACAGGCGGGACTTTTTACACGAGCGCAGGGTACCGGCAATTTGATTTTGAAGCGCCGCTGAATGGCCTGCCGCCAGGCACTCCTCCCCGCGATGACGACGAATACAGAATAATTGCGGGCGTCAATCACGTTTTGCAGGGTGACGTTCTGACCGATTGGGAAATACAGGCTGAATGGGCTTATACCAAGAATAAGTCAAATATATCGTTGTTCGATTTTGACCGGCATCAGGTGAGTCTCGGACTTGCCAGGGACTTTTAAGCACGCATCTCTGCTACAGAGTTTAAGGTGTATTTAACTTAAGGAGTGTTCAGGAACTCTCGAGTGTGACGTGGTTCACACTTTTGGCGTGAAGTAGTTCACAGTTTTAGGCGAAAACAGATACTCTGTAGACTACGAATTAATAAAGAATAAACACAAAATAATAAGTAACAGCTGCGCATCGGCAGTCAGCGTGAATGACGTCGGGATGCAGTAATCGGAAGCAATGTCATGGGAAGATTACTCCGTTCGTGCGGTATTCTGGCTCTATTGATGATGGTATATGCCCTGCCTGCCAGGGCGACGAATCACATCACCATCTCGGATCAGGACTGCAACAGCATTCTGGAGAGCTACGCGGCAGCACCTAAATCAGTGCCCGCAGACGTCGTTAAAGCCTGCCAGCAGGCACCGGTAATTGCGCCAGGTGCAGGTGCTGCAGCAGCAAGTTCCCCAACAGATCCCTGCAGCGGTGCGGGAGCGGCAGATTCGGTGTATTGCTGGGGGCCCTGGGAGGTGCTGGCACCGGCAGCCGGTAATGCGCCGGTCATTCCACTGGATATAACAGAGCAGGAGCCACGCCCCGAACTTGCGAGCGTGTTCGACCCAGAGGTTAGCCCAATATTGCCACAAGCTGGCTGTGCACCTGGGGCTTCCTGTGGTTTCGCGACCGTTGTTGCAGGAACAGGTGTGGTAGCTGCTGCGTCAGATACATCGTTTGCGAGCTTTGACATGGCCGACGATGGCACAAGTTTTGTCATTGATGCCGGTGGTGTAGGCGAAATTCAGTCTGTAACGATGGGAACCGGTTTTATCGATCGCCCGGATGACTACGAAAACATGTTCGCTGTCGGCCAAGATAGCGAGCAGGTCTCGGTGCTGATTGCCCGGGTCATACGCCAGGGCAACGATGATATTCAGTACGGCGCTGATATCTGGATTAATGACAACGCGGGTGTGGGTAATTCCGGAAACTTCGCCTGGGGTTACGCTGCGAGTCAGGCTGATCTGGACACGCTGAATAATACCGGCATTGGCACATTACTAACTTTCTCAGGTCCTATGTCGGTCGATGTTGCGACGACGGCTGTTATCGCGCTGCAATTAGGTCCGGCGGCGTCATGGACCGGCACCTGGACCAACCCGGTCTATGCTTTCAGCGCCGGTGGAGGTATTAGTGGCGCGGACTTTTTATCCAACCCGGATTCTTTCAGCAGCAACGTGGAAAGTGGCTACGTGCAAGGTGCTTTACTGGGGCCACTCGGTGACCACGCTGTTACCCATATCATCGACGTGACGCTCGACGGCATTGGCGATATTAAAGATGTAGGTCTCTTGCGGTAGCCGCTTTTGTGCATCAAATACCTAGACACCTGCAGCCAGACCAAATCATTACTGCAAGGTTACGGACGGGTAGCTTGATCTGGATCAGAAGTATGGCGCTGCTGCTCGTGACCTTACTGAGTGTTAGTCATGCATATGCTTCTGACTCATCATCTGCTGCAGCAATGTTGTCCGGCGATCAGCTTCAGCGTCTCGACCGGGCGATAGCCTATTACACAGAAATTCGTGATCAGGGTGGCTGGCAGCCAGTCCCTGACGGCCCGGTATTGATGGCCGGAATGCGTCATCCTGATGTTCGTCCTTTGCGTCAAAGACTGCGCGCCACCGGCGACTATCGAGCTAAAATGGGTGCGGATCCACTGTTGTTTGATGTGCAACTGATGCAGGCACTCATGCATTTTCAGTCCCGCCATGGACTGGTAACCGATGGGGTTGTGGATAGCCTGACCCGGATAATTTTGAATACGCCGGTAGCCCAGTGGCTGGCTCAACTTGAGCATGCACGTATGGAATGGGCTAACCTGCCTGGTGGGTACTTGCCGCGGCGTGTATGGGTGAACATTCCCGAGGCCACGGTGGTGGCGCTGGACAGCGGCCAGGTGGAATTGAGCCTGCGCGCTATTGTGGGTCATCCTTCCCGGCCGACACCCGTGCTCTCCAGCCATATTCGCAACGTAATTATTAACCCCTCATGGACAGTGCCTGTATCCATCGCGGTGCAAGATCTGTTGCCTCGCCAGCAGGCCGATGCCGGTTACCTGGCCCGTCATCACATCCGTATTTTCTCGGGGTGGTCAGCCGATGCGGCTGAACTGGATGCGGATGAAATACGCTGGGATCAACTGAATGCAAATAATTTTCCGTATCGTCTGCGGCAGGATCCGGGTCCGCACAACAGTTTGGGCCGTGTGAAATTCGTGTTTCCGAACGAGCATGATGTCTATATTCATGACACCCCAATACCGGAGTTGCTGAACCTTTCCTTCCGGTCCTTGAGTTCCGGCTGTATAAGGATTGCAGACCCGGATGCTCTGACTCATTGGCTGGTAGGTGGCAGTCAGCAGGCGCGACTGGCAAACCTGGAGACGCAAAGTAGCTACCAAACCCATGCAGTTTCCTTGCGAGAGGGGGTTCCCGTTGACCTGGTGTATCTGACCGCCTGGGTTGCTCCACACGATGATTCGGTGCAGTTCCGATCTGATATTTATCAATTATCAAGGCATGCCACGCCTATACCCAGGTTGGCTGAGACACATTAAGGTTGCCCCACCGGGCTCAAGTTCTACGCCTCAGACTTGCGTACCTGCTGCCTGCTTACATTTGTATCGGCTAGTTGTTAAGAGCCACCTATATCGAAGCTTCCTATGAGGTAATTTGAATAATTGCTCAGTTCAAAGTCCAGTCTGGGCTATTATTCATGGTGCTCAGGCTTAGGATCGGATCGATTCAGTTGATCCAAGGCATTAAAAAAATTCAAATAAGGAATAGTGCCCGATGCGCATTGCTCTAATCCTGTTAGTCAGTATTTTTTCCTCGTTGATGATCGGTGCCTGCGAGTCGGAGCCTGATGTGGTTTCGGTGCCGGTCATGGCTGTTCAGGTGGTCGATGCCGAGCGTCGGGATTTCCCCCTGTCCATTGAACTCGTCGGCAGCACCTTCGGCAATCAGGATGTGCCAATTCGTGCACGTGTCGAAGGTTTTCTCGTATCAATGGATTTTCGGGAAGGACGGATGGTTAATAAGGGGGATCTGCTGTATACGATCGACCCGCAGTCCTTCCAGGCGAAACTGGTTGAGGCACAGAGCGTCCTTGCGGGGCAACAAACCATGCAGGCGAAAGCGGCTGCCGATCTGGCGCGCATACGGCCACTGGCAGAAATGCGGGCGGTCAGTGAGCAGGAACTGGATGCCGCAGTTGCTCAGGAAGCCGCAGCCCGTGCCGGAGTGCAGGCTGCAGAGGCAGGCGTCGATCTGGCCGAGATCGAACTGGGGTACACACGTATATATGCACCCATCGACGGTCTGATCGGATTAACCAAGGCCAAGCCGGGGGAGTTTGTCGGCCGCGAACCAAACCCGGTGGTGTTGAATACACTCTCGGATATCACCCCTATACGGGTGCGTTTTTCCATTTCCGAGCGTGAATATCTTACGCTGGTGCGCGGCTATACGAAGAGAGGCGGCACAAGAGGCAAGCAAGAAGAGCGCCAGCCGAATGAACTTCTGCCGCTCGAACTGATTCTTGCCGACGGCAGTGAGTATGAGCATATTGGTTATGTCGATGGCTCGGCACAGTCTATAGATGCATCGACCGGCACATTTTCAGTTGAGGCCACCTTCCCGAATCCCAGTGGAATACTACTGCCGGGTCAGTTCGCACGCGTACGCGCACCGTTTGAGACACTGAAGAATGTGGTTATCGTGCCCAAGCAAGCGGTGGTTGAATTGCAGGGGCGTTTCCGGGTTTATGTTGTTGATGCCGAGAACACGGTTGAGATTGTGGAAGTTACAACCGGCCCCGCCAAAGGCGATGAAATCGTTATCGAAAGCGGCCTGGATGGTGGTGAGAGCATTATCGTTGAAGGCATACAGAAAGTCAGATCCGGCATGACGGTAGCACCTTCGGCCTATGAGCGGCGCCAGCCTCAGGCCCTGCAGGAATTCTGACAGAACTATTATCTATGGCCGAATTTTTTGTTCATCGACCGATAGTCGCCATGGTGATAGCCATCATCATTGTGATTTTCGGATTCGTGGCCATGGGCTCATTGCCGATCGCGCAGTATCCCGATATCACCCCGCCGGAAATATCCGTATCCGCAACTTACACCGGTGCGAGTGCCGAGGTCGTTGAACAATCCGTAGCAACACCGTTGGAGCAGAAAGTTAACGGTGTCGAAAATATGCTCTACATGAAGTCGGTTAATTCGAACGACGGCACGATTAATCTCACCGTATCGTTTGAAGTGGGCTCTGATCTCGACATGTCGAACGTGTTGGTGCAGAACCGTGTGTCGGAGGCGCAGGCGAGTATCCCGGAGGAAGTGAAGCGACTGGGCATTACGGTGAAAAAGAAATTGTCGTTTCCGCTCCTGCTGGTAACGCTGTATTCGCCCGAAGGCACCTACGATTCCGATTTCCTGAGTAACTACCTGACGATCAACATTCTTGATGCAGTCGCGCGTATCCGTGGTGTGGGTCAGGCGAATGTACTCGGTGGCAGCGAGTACGCGATGCGTGTGTGGGTGAAGCCGGATCAGCTGGCCAAACTGGGTCTCACTGTGCCCGACATTACCCGGGCCATTCAGGAGCAGAACGTGATTGCGCCGGCCGGGCAAATTGGCGGGCCGCCGGCACTGCCCAACACTCAGTTTACCTATACCGTGCGCACCAAAGGAAGGTTGTCGCGCGCAGAGGAATTCGACGAGATCATCGTGCGTTCAAATCCGGATGGTTCGCAGGTGCGCATCAAGGATATTGCCCGGGTCGAACTCGGCACCCAGAACTACAACGCCATCAGCCGTCTGAATGGGGGGCCGGCCGCAATACTCGCGATCTACCAATTGCCCGGCGCGAACGGCCTGGAAGTCGCCGCCGCCGTTAAGCAGGTGATGGCGCAGATGGAAGAAGATTTTCCTGAGGACCTCCAGCAACTCGTGTCCCTGGATACGACTCTGGCGATCGAAGCGGGCATACGGGAAATCATAGTCACGCTTTTTCAGGCGGTCGGACTCGTTATCCTGGTCGTGTTTATATTTCTGCAAAATGCGCGTGCCACGTTGATTCCAACGCTCGCTGTACCGGTGTCACTGATTGGCACTTTCGCTGTTTTCCCGCTGCTGGGTTTTTCTATAAATACACTTTCGCTGCTGGGGTTGGTGCTCGCGATCGGCATTGTGGTGGACGATGCGATCGTGGTCGTCGAAGCGGTCAGCGCGAAAATTGAAAAGGGAATGACGCCTAAAGATGCGACGATTTCAGCCATGAAGGAAGTATCAGGGCCGATCGTTGCGACTTCGCTTGCATTGATTGCTGTGTTTGTCCCGGTGGCCATGATGGGTGGTATTACCGGGCGCTTGTATCAGCAGTTTGCCATTACGATTGCCATATCGGTGGCTATTTCGTCTATTAACGCCTTGACGCTGAGTCCGGCGCTTTGTGCGATGTTGTTACGGCCCAAGGGACAGAGTAAAAGCTGGCTGCAGCCATTTTATGATCGCTTCAACCGTGTTTTTGATCGTACGACCAACGGCTATCTTGCAATTACCGGTGCCTTTACTCGTCGGGTCGCCATGAGTATGGGTGTGCTGGCAGTGATGGTCGTCATGATGGTCGTGTTGTTTGGCGCGGTGCCGGGTGGGTTCGTGCCGGAGGAAGATGAAGGCTATTTCATGGTGAATGTGCAGTTGCCAGATGCCGCTTCCCTGCAACGCACTGACGAGGTTACCCGCAAGATCGAAGACATCATCATGAACATTGACGGTGTGCAATCGGAGACAGCGATTGCGGGATACAGTCTGCTTACCGGATCGTTGGCATCCAACACAGCATTTTTGTTTGTATCGCTTGATGAATGGGATAAACGCAATGGGCCGGGGCTGCACGTTAAAGATATTATCGAGAAACTTAATACACAACTGGCACTGAATGTACCTGAGGCCATCGCCTTTGCTTTCGGCCCACCGGCCATACCGGGCTTAGGCTCTGGTTCCGGCTTCAGCATGATGTTGCAGGATCGTGGCGGTGGCACACCCGCCTATCTCGACGGGCAGGCGCAGGCGTTTATTCAGGCCGCGGGCGCGCGGCCTGAAATTGGCGGATTGTTCACCACTTTTCGTGCCAGTGCGCCGCAGGTATTCGCTGATGTGGATAATGCGGCGGTGCTCAGACTTGGTGTGTCGCCCGCGGACGTCAACACGGCGCTGGGGTCTTTTCTGGGTGGCGCATACGTAAATGATTTCAATCGCTTTGGCCGATTATTCAAGGTGTATGTACAGGCGGAACCTGAGTATCGGGCTCAGGCCAGCGATATACGCTATTTCTACGTGCGCGGAAAAGACGGCGACATGGTGCCCCTTTCGGCGTTGGTGGCGATGTCCAGAACAGAGGGGCCCGAATATACGAACCGCTTTAACCTGTTTCGTGCCGCGGAAATTACGGGTTCGCCTGCACCAGGCTACAGTTCAGCGCAGGCATTAGCCGCGCTCGAAGCAACAGCGCTCAGTGTATTGCCCTCGGATATGACCTACGCGTGGAGTGCCATGAGTTTTCAGGAGAAGGCAGCCGAGGGCAGTGGCGGACAGGTGTTCGTGTTAGCGCTCCTGTTTGTATTCCTGATTCTGGCCGCCCAGTACGAAAGCTGGACATTGCCGGTGGGCGTGTTACTCGGCACCCCGATTGCCGTGTTCGGTGCCATAGCGGGGCTGTGGTTATCCGGTTTGCTGCTGCCGGGTTACACCAACAATGTGTTCGCACAGATTGGCCTGGTGATGCTGATTGGCCTGGCTGCCAAAAACGCGATTCTTATCATTGAGTTTGCGAAGTTAAAATCAGAAGAGGGCAAGGCGCCGGTCGAGGCTGCGATGGAGGCGGCCCGCGATCGTTTCCGGCCGATTCTGATGACTGCCTTCTCGTTTATCCTGGGCGTGATACCGCTGTTGGTTGCAACCGGCGCGGGGGCCGAGGCACGCAAGGTCATGGGCATGACTGTATTTTCAGGCATGCTGATGGCCACCGTTGTTGGCATCATTTTAGTGCCCGCGCTGTATGTAGTTGCTGTCCGAATGGGCAGCAAAAAGTCTGCATCCCCGCCCCCATCCCCAGTCGGAGATACAGAGTGAGACTGCCTGATCAGAGCATCGCTTTTGTCAGCGCACTGTTGCTGTCTGCCTGCCTGGTCGGTCCTGATTACGAGCGGCCATCCATAGCATTGCCGCCCGCCTACATTGGTACGCAAGCTGAAGCGGAATCACTTGCAGATCTGCAATGGTGGGAATTATTTGAAGATCCGCAACTGCAGGCCCTGGTAGTGCTCGCTATAGAACAGAACCGCGATTTACGGTCAGCCATTGCCCGGGTGGATGAAGTGCGGGCCCGTTATGGCGTGGTACGCGCGGATCAGTTTCCCACTGTTGATGGCTCCGCGTCTGGCAGCAGGGGCAATGAATTAGAACTATTTCTACCTGGGGCCGGCATTAACGAGATGTATTTCCTTGGTATTAGCGCAGGGTATGAAGTCGATTTGTGGGGGCGGTATCGGCGCGCTACCGAATCGGCCCGAGCCGAACTATTAGGCAGCGTCGAAAACCAGCGAACGATACTGATCACGTTGATATCGGATGTTGCAAGCACTTA
>SMVB01324297.1_pt1 | contig 13613 bp, 10 predicted proteins | sample 2456461 | NCBI WGS metagenome assembly SMVB01 (sample SAMN11095934, study PRJNA526329) | marine sediment metagenome | biome: Marine sediment; feature: Surficial sediment; material: Deep marine sediment; isolation source: Hadal surficial sediment | place: Pacific Ocean | collected 2014-05 | depth...
AATGACTCGAACGTGTCATCAAGGTCCAGCGTGGTCTCGAAATCCACAAAGAATTCGGCCGCTGCCGGCGTACGCCACAGCTCAGCATTTGCTTCTATGTGGGAGGGTGCCACGAGCGGGGCCGTGACGGGAGAGCGCTTTCCGAGGCCGAGGGCCCTGGCAATCTGACTCTTCGCAGCGCCCCAATTGCCAGTTTCCTTTTTCGTGTTGGGTACGAGCTCCGGTACGCTCGGCTCCGGCAGGACATCCCAATTACCGCCCTCGCTGCGAACCCGACGTATCCACTCGCAAACGTCCCCGACCCTGCTGGCGAGCGAATCGCCTCCATGAAAAACGTAGTCCTGGTCCACGCGAGCGAGACGATCCAGGGCCGAGGTGGACCGCTCTTTTCGTTGGATCGACGAACGGCCCAGGAGGTAGGCCGAGGCCGGCGTGAGCTCCTGCATCCGACCGAGCGCTGCGTTGTAGATCCACAGCTGCGTCATGTATGGACCGTGCTTCTTGTTCACATGTCCATCAGCATTCAGACGAAGCGTCGACATCTTGATGTCCACGACGCGGTAATGATGGGATGCGCCGCCGAGCGCAGGGGCCGCAAGCCCGGCTTCCTCGGGAGATAGGGTGTCGGGCACGATCCGGTTGAGGATGTCGCTCCGAACGAGAAGGTCTGGCGCCCCGTAGGTACGGGTCTCGGGATTCCACACCACGGCCTGGGCGATGATCTCATGACCGTCGGCCATGGCCTGGAAGGTCCGCTCCACGGCCGCCGGATCTCGCGTATCACGCCAGTCGCTGCTCACGTGGACGATATCGAACCGCTCCTCGAGCCAGTACAGGACGGCCGTCTCGAACTTGTTTCCCTGTGCCAGGATGAACTTCAGGAAGTCAAACCGGGGGTCGTAGTCGGGAAGCTCGTTGTCCGGGATGAACCCCTTCGCCTTGCCGTGCAGATCGAGCCAGTCAAGGAGCGGCTCTCCTAGGACGAAGTTCCGTCCCTTCGAGGCGCTGACCCAGTCCGTCCAATCTGATTTCGTAACGGGGACGTTGCGCGACCCATCATCCGCGTGGAAGGCGTGATCGATTGTCATCGTCTCAGACCTACCAACTGTGGCCGGGTCGTGCGTCTAACCAATGCTCGACCTCCCGAAGCAGGTCGGCTTCGTCTTCTCCCAGCGTGCTCTCAGGGTATTCATAGACTTGCCCCTTACCTCCTTCGGCCACGCCGAGTTCTCCACGCCCGCGAATCCTCTGAATGCCGACCTTGCCTTGCCCCAGTTCTATCAGGCCGATCTTTCGCGACAGCTCCTCGAAGGCATTCGTGCCGAGCCGACTCCGCATGGCCCTCATGAGATAGGATCGCAGGTGCAGTCGGCTCGGCCATACACCACATGTCGCCTTGAACCCACCTATCATAGCGCACACCATCGAAAAGCTCTCGACATCCGACTCCATGCTGTCTCTCAGCATCAAAGCGTGAGACTCAGAGATCGGCAACAGCGAATCGTAGATATCCTTGGCCTCGTCCAGGCGCCCGAGCCAGAGGAGCGTCTGTCCCATGTTATATAGCGAGCCTTCGTGATTCGGACTCGCGTCCAGAGCCTGCCTGTACAAATTGACTGCAGTCTCCTTGGCCTGATGATCACCTCCCAGGGAGTGGCAGTTCGCAAGAAGATAGCAAGCACCCGCGTGCGTCGGATCCGCGTCCACGGCCTTCTTCAGCGCCTCGGTGACGTCGTCCCAGCGATCCAGCTCGCGATAGACGAGTGACAGCATGTACTGCCCGCGCGCGTGATCCGGCACGTTGGCGACGAGAATGGACAGCATCCACTCGGCCCTGTTGTACTCGCCGAGTTCATACCATGCGGCTCCCAGGAGGTAGAGGACGTCTCGATCCGGGGTCCCGATGAGCATGGCCTGCTGGAAAGCCGTTACGGCCTGTTCGAGCTGGCCCTGCATCAGGTGCCGCTTCCCCTCTTCCACCGACGCTTCCGCACTCCAGAGTTCACCGCATACCTGTTCACGCAGATGAATCATGGAGGCGTAGTAGCTCCGGTGAGCAGAGGCGCCGGCCGAACCGCTGCTTTCTCGGACCAGCCGGAGGGCGTCCCAGCCTCTGGTTCCGGGATCGAATGGGGGATTACTCATGATCATAGACTAGCAGGGGGGTGTGACAGTGGGCGGGCATCCTCCCGGCGTTCGCGCTCCAGCCCTTCGCAGGTAAGATTGCGCACTCGCATCGATTCAAAGCAGCAGCCTGGAGGCATGCATGACCGAGCAGGAGACAGGCACGGAGTCAACACCGATTACGGTAGAATCGGGCGAATTTTATTGCTCGAAGTGCGCCAGCCGTCAGGCTTACGAACTTAAGTCACCGCAGAAGCAGGCGACGTCCTGGTTCTTCCGACTGTTCTCGCAGGGTGACAGGGGCAGATTCGTGGAGTGTCAGAATTGTCACTCAACGTTCGTGCCGGCGGTACTTCAGGTCGCGGATGAGTCGTTCGATGCAGATTACCACAAGGGCATCCGTCGCGTGGCGATCCAGATGATGGCGGTGGACGGCAGCATCGACGATGAGGAAGTGGCTGCGATCAAGGAGATGTTCCAGCAGCTGACGGGCAAGGAAGTCGATGAAGCGTCGATCCGGGACGAGGCTGCCTCGCTTTCCTCAAGCAGCGTTGATGAACTGGGAGAGTACCTGTCGGAACTCGCCGACGGCATGAAAGAAAGCGGCAAAGAGCTCATCCTCAAGACGGCGTTCTGGGTGGTCGGCGCCGACGGTCAGTTCGACGAAGAGGAAGCCAAGTTCATCTACCGCGTCGGTGGAGCGTTGGGAATCTCCGCTGCGGATGTACGGGTGCTGATGGACAGGATGACCGTCAGTAAGGGCTAGGGGATAGACCCGGAATGCACCGCCGCTCGAAGCGGCATCCCGGTACATATGAAATGACCGTATCCGGGCCGCTATGACGGCTTTCGGTCAGGTTCCGCGGATTCGTGCATGACTATGCGGCAGTTATTCTATGTGTACACGTGTACACATAGAGGCAGGGCGTACTGCTAATAATAATTGTCCCCGGCGGTCCCCCTGAGCCGCGTTCTGCCCACATCTCCACAATCCTCCCTCGGCTCGTTATTCTATTCCCATGATCCAGAACATGATTTTCCAGCTGACTCAATCCGTCCCCGAATCGACTGCCTCCGCCGACCTCATACAGCAGATCGCGGATTCGCCGCCGACACTGATGAGCGCTATCTGGTTCGCCGGCCTGATTACGGTCGCGTGGATCGCGCACTTCGTCGCAAGCCGGATCCTGCTTGCCGTCGTCAACCGCGTAACGGAGCGTACGAAGGTCACGTGGGACGATACTCTGCGGGACCAGCACTTCTTCCGGCACCTCGCCTCGACGGCGCCACTGCTGGTCATCTACTTCGGCATCTACCTGGTGCCCGATGTAATCCCGGCGCTCGAAGACCTCATCCACCGCGTGGCGCTTGCCGCGCTGATCATCACGCTGACGGTCGCCATCAGCTCGTTTCTGTCGGCGGTCAACTCGATATACGTGGTGGAGTACCAGCACGCGGCCAGCCGCCCGATCAAGGGCTATCTGCAGATCGTCACGCTCGTCCTGTGGTTCGCCGCGCTGATCATCGTACTGTCGCTGTTGATGGGCCGATCCCCGGTGTTTTTCCTGTCCGGCCTTGGCGCATTGATGGCCGTTCTGCTACTCATCTTCCGGACGACGCTTCTGTCTCTGGTCGCGAGCATCCAGATTGCGACAAACGACATGGTACGCATCGGCGACTGGATCGAAATGAGCCAGTTCGGGGCCGACGGCGATGTGATCGACATCGCGCTCCACACGGTGAAAGTGCAGAACTGGGACAAGACAATCACCACGATCCCCACCTACAAGCTCGTCGAGGAAAGCTTCCGGAACTGGCGGGGCATGTCGGAGTCCGGCGGGCGGCGGATCAAGCGTGCCCTCAGCTTCGACATGAATTCGATCGGATTCCTGACCGCGGATGAAATAGAAAAGCTGAGCCGGCTGGAGTTGCTGGCCGATGATATCGAGGAAAAGCGGAAGCGGTTGGCGGAGTACAAGGGAATGCGGCCGGACCGGACCGAAGGCCTCAAGCCGACACACCGGGGGTTGACGAACCTTGGGACGTTTCGCGCCTACATGCTCGCCTACCTGAAAGCCCATCCCGGCATTCACCAGGACTTGACGCTTATCGTCCGGCAGCTGGCGCCCGGACCGGACGGCTTACCGCTGGAGATCTACTGTTTCGCCAGCGACACAGCCTGGGTGAGCTACGAGGGCCTGCAATCAGATCTGTTCGATCACTTCGTCGCGATCGCGCCGGAGTTCGGCTTGCGCGTGTTTCAGCATCCGACAGGAAGTGATTTTGCGGGGCTGGCGGGGCCGCGGGACTGAGCGGTCCGTCAGTTCGGCATCCGCGTGCCGCGCCCCACATCAAGTCAGTTCAGCTTGATCGTCAGTAGTATGAATTCCGTCGGTCTCTGCAGGGCGAGTCCGATCTTGAGGGGATCGCCCGCGCGGTCACACCGAACGAAGAAGGCTTCGGATGCCTTTGCCCCCTGAAGCATGCCACTGCTCCACAGGTCAAGCAGAAACGTTGCAGTCGGTCCCGGGGCCGTAGCGCAATCGTCGCTGCCAAGGCCCTCCAGCAGGCTCTCTCTTACGAAATCCACTGTGCGGCGCACCGAGATGTAGCGGAATTGCGGGTCCTCACGGCCGCCCAGAGTGCGCGCACCCCAGGTGCGAGTACCGCGCCCGGTTGATCCTGGCCGTAAGACGAGTACGCCGTGCATCGTCAGGGCTTCGATTTCGGCTGTCGAGAGCCCGTGTTCTGGAGCCAGGGCGCCGGCCACCTCGAGGTTCGCCGGTGCGCGATGGACTCCCCTCCTGCTGTCGTTTCGGGCGATCACGCCGGCAACGTGACCACTCGGCGGTTGTGAAACGTCTCCACCAGTCGCCGGATCCTGCACGACGATCCAAGGGGCCAGCAGCGTTGCCCGATCACTGCTCACCGTGGTGCTTCTGAGCGCCGCGTAGTCATAGCGCTGCGGATCCAGCCGCGCATCAAGTAGCGCGAAGCGGTCTCCCGCCAGAGCGACATGCTGGAGAATCGCTTCATGCTGCGCCTGGCTTGTGGCTCCGGGTACGACGACGAGGTCGACGTCGATGGGACGCAGCGCCCGCAGTTCATCTCGCAGGTCGGTCATGTCGTCGATCGTATTTACTCTGAGCACCCAGGCACGAAATCCACCGTTGCCGAAAAATCCGCGCACGGCCAGCTGCAACTGGCGGTGGGCGATCACGTCCTCAGTACTCCAACTGGGCGACAGCGCAGTGAAATCACCAAATTTCCTGACAAAACCACTCAGACTCGTTAGAAAAATAGGTTGATTCGCGGGAGCAAGCCGTCCTCCCAGCGCCTTCACATCATCGGGTACGACACCGATGAAGGCGGTCACGCCGGTCGCGACCCGCGGGACGACAGGAGGTGAACCAGGATTCTGGGCGACGGCCGGACCGGGCCCGGCGGCGAACCAGACCACCGGGAGAACACCGCAGGCCAGGGCCCGCCACCACATCCGCGGGGACGTCTTCGTTTTACCTGTCAATGAGATACGGCTGCAGCTTGTCACCCGTATGGCGGGCCACTGCTGCCGCGGCCAGGCGCTCGTAATCTTCGCGCAGGACCCAGCATTGCCGCAGCACTTCGACCCAGGCCGCCCAGGCACCGATCTTGTTCGTATCGTAGTCGATCCACATGTAGCCGTTTTCACCCCACCACGTTCCCCAGGAATTCTTGATGCGCCACGCACCTTTTTGATCGCTCCAGCCCACGATCACGACGGCATGGTCTGTTGGCCCCGTGTCGCTGTCCTCAAATATGTCGCCTCCCGTGTAGGCCAAGAAGCCCGCAGTGACACGAACGGCCACGGCCACCGGTCCGTAATTCTGGAGCGCCAGCTTGATCTCACGGATCGTCGGGCTCGAGGCTTCGCTACCGACATATCCCCAATTGAGGATGCGACGCGGTAGCTGTGAGGGGTTCCGGCAGCTGCTATTCATGGCCGTGTACGGAATCACTCGCTCATCCACGGTTCCAGCAGCGAGGTACTGGTCGAACGACCGATGGTAGTACCCGCCCACGCAGTCACCGGCCGGTATGTTGCACGTGCTGACCTGGTGCTGTTCAGAAAGATCAAATGATCCTCCGTTGACGATCAGGTTCGCCGACTCGACCACGCTCGCCGCCGCGAACGCCCAGCAACTGCCGCAGGCGCCCTGGTTACGGATCGGTGTCAATCCGCCGAACGATTCCCAATTGAAGCTCGCCCGGCCAGCGATACCGGATGGCTTCTTGATGGCCGGACAGTTCGTGGTCAGGATAAACCGATCCTTGAGTTCCGTGAGTTCCAGCGTGAGTCGTGCCTGTCGCTCAACGAGCCGCCTCAGTTCCGCGGCCGGCGGCAATCTGAGGCCAGCCAGGCGCTCCGGGTCTTGATCCAGCGCCTCGGTGTAGCCGACCGTGTACCCCAATCGCTGCGTCCTGATCTGGTCGCGCAGCGTTTCCAGCAGCTCGCGGATCTGCGGCGAGGCATCCCGCTCGCGTTCCTCGTAGTTCTGAGCGGAAAGCGGTTGAACCACGGCGATGACCGAGCCGAACACGACAGCGGCGATAACCATCGCGCGCCTGAATATTCGATGTGCCACTTCAGCCTCCTTAAGAGTCCACGGAGCGCAGCGATAGCGTAACGCATCTTTAGAGCGAGAACGGGCATGGGAGTCCGCCACTCTTGTCCGTGATTGCTACATTACCTGGCCCGACGACACAGGGGGAAAGGAAAGCGCCATGGAACCGCTTCGGGCCGGGAGGCCTGAGTTCTGCGCGGCGCACGATCTGTAACATACGACACGCACTCAAGTTAACCGCCCTGGTTCTACTCCTCGGCGCGATTGCGACGACTGTGCTCGTGTCCATGCGCCATCCGTCGTTGAGCCGGGTCTGGGATGCAGACGTCCGGGTCCTGGCCGGCGTGGAATTCCCCGGCAACGGATCTGTGCACCTCACCAACATCCGCGACTGGAGCTACACGCAGGACTCAGTCGTGTCGAAGCGGTACTTCGATGCGTCCTTCGATCCGCAGGACATCGTCGACCTCTGGATGTACGAACAGCAACTCGATGACGTCGGGTTGATCGCCCATACGTTTCTGGTATTCGAGTTTGATGAGAGTCACGGACGGTCGAAGTATCTCGGTCTGTCGGTCGAGACCCGGCGCGAGTCGGGCGAACAATTCTCGCTGATCGGGGGCATGCTCCGGTCGTTCGAAGTGACGCACATCTGGGCGACGGAGGCGGACCTCGTGACGCGCCGGGTGGAATTACTCGACTATCCATTGACGCGCTACCGATTGGACATCCCCGAACAGGTTCGCTCCCGGGTGTTCGTCAAGATGGCGAGCGAAACAGCAGACCTGGCCACAGCGCCCCGCTGGTACAACACCGTGACCAACAACTGCACCAGTTCCCTGATCCGCTACGTGAACGAGAGCGAACCCGATGCCATCCCGGTGCATTACAGCTACGTATTCACCGGAAAAGTCGACGACTACCTGGAGAAGCTCGGCTTCCTGGATCCCGAGTATTCGCTGGCCATCACGCGGGACTACCTGGCGGCGCACGAACTGAGGTAGGCGGCCGCCATGCAGTTGTTTGTGCACGGGCGTAGCGTCAGTAGTCTACGACCCACAACTCGTCCGGCTGGCGCACGATGATCACGGGCTTGCCCTGGTCGCGCTCGATGCGCCCGGTGGCGCAGATGACCTTGTTGCGGTAAACCCACTCAGGGCGCTCCACGAACCGCGCGCGGTTCACACCCCGGATCCACACCGTGAGGCCCTGATCGGGAAACGCCCGTCCGAGATCGAGGTACGTGGACCAGCGTCCCGAGGTGACGTATCGCGTGCTGGCCACGTATCCGCACACGGTGGCCACGTCTCCGACGTGCGCCTCAGCTTCCATGGCGTCCAGGCTTTCGGCCGGACGGTGAACCACGCCTCGCGGTCCCACCACGACGGCCGTCACGGGGAAATGATCCGACGGGTAGCGTCCGTCGTCGTTGAACCGCACGATCTCCGCTTCCAACACCTTCCAGCTCGGAGACACGAGTACTGCGTCGATCTTGTCTCCCGTGCGTTCACCGGTGAATCCGTTGAACGTGCCGACGTCCGTGGCCTCCCGCTGCAGAGTCCGAAATGCGTCGGCGAGTGGGACGGCCTCGACCCCGTTCGCTGTGTCTGCCGCGATCAGGCGGCGGAAGGCGGGGTTGTCCTCACCGGCGTTGAAGTCGCCCATCACGAGCACCGGGCTGGACACGCCCCGCGCCGCGATCCGCTCGATCAGCAACCCGGCGCTTCGCTCGCGGGAAGGCTGGGACTCGTGGTCCCAGTGGGTGTTGAAAACGTAGAAAGCCGTGTCATTGACGCGGTTCCGGAACCGGGCCCAGGTAACGATCCGCGTGATTCGGTTGCCCCAACTCATCGAGCCGACCACTTCCGGCGTATCGGATAGCCAGAACGTGGAGGAGCTCAGAAGTTCGAGACGACGACGGTCGTAAAGAATCGCCGAATACTCACCGGCCTCGATCCCGTCGACTCGCCCGACGCCTACCTCTCCGAACTCCGGGAACTCAGCCCCGATTTCGTCGAGCTGAAACCGGAGCGCCTCCTGGAGCCCGAGTACGGTCGGCTCGAAGTCACGGATGACCCGCAGAACGAGGTCCCGGCGTAACGGCCACGCATTGTCCCCGTCGTTCGCCGTTCCGTAGCGGATGTTGAATGACATCGCCCGTACCTGGGCAGCGGCCTGAGCCGGCCCCGAAGCAGCGGCCCGCTGCGCCCCTCCATCCGGCGGCAGAGACGGCGACTCCGCGCAGGCGAACCCCGCGATGGCGCAGAGTATCGGGAGTGCGATGGTCCGGATGCGGTTTTCACGATCGAGCATCCCGAAATTTAGGACATCGGGTTCTCGGCCGCCTCAACAAACCGGAATGAATCGCCGCCGGCCCGCGTCCAATCTTGAAACGACCCGGACGCACGTTTGACTCAACCAATTCCGGATATGGAATAATGCGCAAACTCAACATCATCGCCGCCCCGTTGCTCAGCCTCGGCATTCTCGCCTGCGGAGGGGGAATGATGATCGCCCCGGTCGGGGAGCTACCGGGAATCATGCAGGTAGACGGAAACCGGGAAGACTGGAACGGACGGCTGTCAGTCGACGAGGACGAGGATGTCCTGTGGGGCTTCGTGTCCGATGGTGACTACCTGTACGTGACGCTGGTCGCGAAACAACAGGAACACGTCCAGCAGATCGCAATGTCCGGACTGACGGTCTGGTTCGATCCGACCGGCAAGGGCAAGACGAAGACGGCGGTCGGAATCCGGTTCCCAGCCATGCCCGACGCATTCGGCGAAGGCAGACCCGGCGGCGGTTCCGGGGGCTTACCCGGGCGCGAAGGTATCGATGGCGAGCGTCTGGCCCGGAGGCTTGCGATGGTCACGGAACTCGAACTCATACAGCCGAAAGTAGACGGCCGTGACAAACGCGATACGCTTCGAATGGCGAGCGACGCGATCGCAGATCTCGAGGTCGCAGTCAAGTACGAACTGGGCACGCTGGTCTACGAGTTGAAGATTCCCCTGCATCCCGTCGAGGACAGCCCGTTTGTTCTTCCAGACCCGGAGAACGGATTCATGGCCGTGGGCTTCACGACGCCGGAATTCGAATCCCGGAGGCGGGGCGGAGGGCGACCCGGCGGGGCAGGCGGGCGACCCGGCGGTGGTGGCGGTGGTGGCCGGCCAGGTGGTGGCGCGGGCGGTCGACCCGGTGGTGGCCAGGGCGGATTCGGCGGTGGACGACCGTCCATGCCCGAGCCGGTAGAGCTCTGGTGGCTGGTGCCCTGGACTGCGGCCGGAGAAGGATAGGCGCCAGGCGTCCCGGGAACCGGACGCGGGGCTTCGACTCATCGCGCTCGTCATCGCCAGGGCCGGTTAGTAGTCCCTCCCGGGAACACGCCGACCACCCTCGATGGTTGTAGGTTGAGGTCACCTGCGGGCCGTTCGCCGAGCAATTGCCGAATGGGTCTGCGTGCCACCTGACCACAGGAGAACCCATGACGATGCGTCTGCCCTCCGCTCTGTTCGCCGTTGCCACCTTGTTCACGCTGACTCCCAATTCGGCCCAGGCTCAGGCGGCCAACAGCGATGTCGCCGCATTCTCCCGGCGTCCCGTGGCCACGTACTCGATCGTCGCGCGCGACCCGGCCACTGGAGAGCTCGGTGTCGCGGTCCAGTCTCACTGGTTCAGCGTCGGCCCGATCGTTCCATTCGCCGAGGCCGGTGTGGGTGCAGTCGCGACCCAGTCGTTCGTGGACCCGTCCTACGGTTCACTGGGCCTCGAACTGATGAAGGCGGGGCGCTCTGCGACGGACGCGCTCGCCGGTCTGCTTGTCGCCGATGAGCATCCCGAGGTCAGGCAGGTCGCGATGATTGATGCCGACGGAAACGTCGCGGCCCACACCGGTGAGGGCGCGATCATCGCGGCGGGTCACCACGTGGGCGAGAATTACAGCGTCCAGGCGAACCTGATGGAGAGCGCCACGGTGTGGCCGGCGATGGCCGAGGCGTTCGAGACCACGGAAGGCGATCTCGCGGCCCGGATGATGGCCGCGCTACAGGCAGCTCAGGCAGAGGGTGGGGACATTCGCGGGCGCCAGTCGGCGGCGCTCATCGTGGTCAGCGGAGAGCCAACAGGCTTGCCGTGGGTGGACCGGATCTTCGACCTGCGGATCGAAGACCATCCTCGTCCGCTCGAAGAGCTGGCCCGGGTGCTGCACCTGGCCCGGGCCTATCGGGAGATGAATGCCGGTGATGAAGCGATGACGCAGAGCGATATCGCTTCTGCGGTCGAGCACTACAACGCCGCGTCCGCGATGGTCCCGGAAAGCGCGGAGATGGTGTACTGGGCGGCCGTCACGCTGGCCTCCGAAGGGCGCATCGAGGAAGCCATGCCGCGGTTTGAGCGGGCATTTGCCGCCGATTCCCGCTGGGCCGTTCTCACGGCGCGCCTGCCTGCGGCCGGTCTGCTGCCCGACGACCCGGAGTTGCTCGGGGTGATTCTCTCTGCACATGGCGGCGAGCCGGGCCGGGAAGAGTGGCACCGACTCGCCGGGATGGGGGTGGTGAAGGGGCCTTAGGGCCGGCTCGCGCTCTGGGCCTCAGCCGCCAAGTGCCTCCACCAGGAGACTTAGCCGCTTCGCATTGGCCGGGCTGGCGAAGCCGATATGTTGACCCACTTCATCTGCGAGTCCGGCCATGCCGTCACGTCGCTGGCCGCCCGAGAGGCCTGCTAGCCGGTCCAGGTCACCAGCCAGACCCTCGATAAACTCAGCAGGCACGTTCTCGTCACGGCGCAGCTGGTCCAGCAGCGCGCGAGCCACGACCAGATCCGCCGGCCACGTGATCTTCGTCTGCGTCTGCGGGTTGAAGACGTCTGTCCGCACAAGCAGCGCCGCATCGATTTCGTTCTGCGTCAGGTACTCGCTCGGCGTAAGCGTGAACACGTCCAGCCCACGCAGGATTTCCGAGCCGTAGATCGCCCCATTGTACCAGTAGGTGGACCAATAGCCGCCGAGCACGAGCTCGCCCTCGACGTTCGGGCCACGGTCGAAGTACGCGATCTCGAACACGTTGGCCGGGTCGGTGAAGTCGATCACCGAGACGCCGCCCTGGTACCAGGCCTGGACGAAGATGTCGCGCCCCGGCACCGGAATCAGCGATCCGTTGTGCGCCACACAATTTTCCGCTGCGGTCTGCGCCGCGGGGAGCTTGAAGTAGCCGGCGAATTCCAGCTTTCCGCTGCTTCGATCGAAGAACGCGTTCGCACCCCACTCAGGATTGTCTGTCGACTGGCAGCGTGGCGCGCCGCCGCCTCCCCACTCATCCGTGAACAGGACCGTCGAGCCGTCGTTGTTGAACGTGGCCGAGTGCCAGTACGCGAAATTCGGATCGAACACTTCGTCGATGCGCACCGGATTGGCCGGGTCGCTGATGTCGAGAATGATTCCGTTGCCCGAGCAGGCACCCGCCGCGATGCCGAGTTCCTGAAACACGGTGATGTCATGGCACTGATTCGTTGTGGCCGTGCTCTGTGCACCCTCTTCCGCCTCGCCACCTGCCCACAGGCCGGCGATCGCGCCGGATTCTGCATCGGCAAAGATGCGGGGTGCGTTCACGATGCGCGCGTCCTGCGGTGCATCCAACGGAACTTCAATGATCTCGATCCGGAACAACGCGGTGTTTTCGTCCTCATCCGGTGACGCGCCGGAGCAACCTTCCAACTCCGCTGCGGGCCGTACGCCGGACGTGCCCTGGACGTAGATGTACACGTGCGTATCATCGTTCAGGTCATGAACGAGCGTGTGCGTATGCGAACCGCGGCACGTCTGCACGTTGCCGACCTGCACGGGATGCTCGATGTCGCTGATGTCGAAGATCCGCACACCACGGAAGCGTTCGGTGCTGACGGATTCCGTCGGCCCGTCCTCTCCGCAGTCGAGGCGTCCGTTGGTCGCTTCGACGGACATGAACATCAGGTTGCCGTGGATGGACAGGTCGCCTTGTCCGCCCGGACAGACGAACGACGTCTTAATGCGTGGATGCATCGGGTCGGAGACATCGTAGATGTTGAATCCCCGATAGCTGCCCATGAATACATGGTTGCCGGCAAAAGCGATGTCCGTGTTGTCGAAGGCGAAGCTGCTCAGGTTGTCGCGACCTTCAAAGCCTCCCGGACGATTGAGGTGCGCGATGAGCTTCAGGCCGGAAATGGCTTCCCCGGCATCCGTCCATCCAGCGCTCAGACCGACTCGTGGATCGCCTGCTTCTGCCGTTACAGCAGGAAGATCGGCCATTGGCTCCGGCGTCGGCTCGGCTGTAGGACCGTAGGCCGACGCGCACCCGGTCGCCAGGACGGCGACTGCCACGAAAAGAATTCTTCTTGCTGCTGCTTTCATTTCCAACCTCACTGAAGGGTGTTGAGCATGCGTTGCATGCGCGCAATCTCCGCCCGCTGATCCGCATCGACGTGCGATATCAGCGTAAACAATTCCAGTTCCAATCCTCCGCCCTCTGATGCCTCGAGGGCATCGACCATTACGAGGGCTCCCTCGTGGTGCCGGGTCATCAATTCAAGGAACAGCCTGTCGAACGCCTCGTTTCCAGCGTCTGCCAGCTCGGCCATCTGCTCGGGCGTCGCCATGCCGGTCATTCCGGCCATGTCCTCGGGGACGTTGGTGCTCTCGCCGCGCTTCTCAAGCCACCGTTGCATGAGCCCGATTTCAAATACCTGCGATTCGTCGATCCGCCGGGCCAGCAAGGTGATGGTCTCGTTGCTGCTCCGCTCTCTGACAAGAAGTACCATGTCGATCGCCTGCCCATGGTGCCCGATCATGCTTCGCATGAAGTCCGCATCGGCGGCGACGTAGGGTGCTGCGGTTGCGGCCGAGGACTCAGC